>OAUQ01000614.1_pt1 | contig 13264 bp, 9 predicted proteins | sample 1476151 | NCBI WGS metagenome assembly OAUQ01 (sample SAMEA2580008, study PRJEB22360) | human gut metagenome | biome: human gut; feature: human-associated habitat; material: faeces | place: Denmark | collected 2008/2010 | reverse complement strand
ATCTAATAATTTTAGTTCAATGGTAGCTCCCGTCACTCCAGCCAGCGTATCGCGGAATATCGGACTCAGGAACATATTGGCATGTCCGGCATGAATCTTGCGTACATCCATTCCCATACCCTCCATGATATCGATACCATATTTGAAAGAGAACACGATACCCTCCTGGGCCGCACGAATAATATGATTACGTGTATGCAGATTAAAATTGATTCCATTGATGGAACATCCCGTTTCCCGGTTCTGCAACATACGCTCTGCGCCGTTGCCAAAAGGCAGAATACTGATACCTCCTGAACCAATAGGAGCCTGGGCAGCCAGTTCGTTCATTTCGGCATACGAAACGCCTGCCGGCACAACCGTACGTTTAACCCAAGAATTCAAGATACCTGTTCCGTTGATACAAAGTAAAACTCCTAAACGAGTCCGTTCTGCTGTATGGTTTACATGAGCAAAGGTATTGACACGCGATTGTGGATCATAGTTCACCGCACCATTCACGCCATACACTACGCCCGATGTTCCGGCAGTAGAAGCTATTTCACCCGGATTGAATACATTCAGTGACAGCGCATTGTTCGGCTGATCGCCCGCACGGTATGTCACCGGAGTACCTTCCTTCAAGCCTAGTTCAGCTGCAGCAAAAGTCGTCACACGGCCTTGCTCGGAGAATGTCGGTTTAATAGCTGCTATGAGTGAACTGTCGAATCCATAATACTCCATCAGGAATTTAGCCACCTCGTTGTTCTTGAAATCCCAGAACATACCTTCCGAAAGCCCGGATACCGTGGTACAAACCTCACCGGTCAGCTTCATGGCAATGTAATCGCCCGGAAGCATAATCTTGTCAATCCGAGCGTAAATTTCCGGTTCATTTCCTTTTACCCAAGCAAGCTTCGATGCCGTAAAATTACCCGGAGAATTCAGCAGATGAGAAAGGCATCGCTCTTCACCCAGTGAATGGAAAGCCTTTTCTCCATACGGCACGGCACGGGAGTCGCACCAGATAATTGCCGGACGGAGTACCTGCTGATTCTTGTCTACGCAAACCAAGCCATGCATCTGATAAGATATTCCGATAGCCGCAATATCTTCCTTGCGTATGCTACTTGCATCCATCACGTCCTGCGTAGCCAATTTCAGGTTTGCCCACCACATTTCCGGTTTCTGTTCAGCCCATCCTGGCTGTACAGCGATAATTTCTGCTTCCGTTTTCGGATAAAAAGCAGAAGCAACACATTTACCACTTTCGGCATTGACCAGACTGGCCTTTACCGAAGAACTACCTATATCATAACCTAACAAATACACAATTCCTATTTTTTTAATTTATTATAAATCGTTCTGTCAAACTTATAATAACGAGCTGCACGATGACGAACACCTTTTTCTTTTTCTTCCATCGGAACTACATAAGGCATTAGTGCTATTTTCTTATGAAAGTTCCGCACATCGAAAGCCTTATCGTATACCAGCTGGTACAAGATACGAAGCTGGGCTGCTGTAAACTTTCTGGGCAGAAGGTCGAACATAACCGACGGATTCATTTCCACGTAATGGCGAATATAAGCCAGTGCATCATGAAAAATCTGGACATGATCGAATGCCAGTGTTTTCACTTCCGAAACTGGAGTCCAGCACGCATCATACGTATCGGTCAGCTGCTGGTTACGCTGGTCAATCTTCAACAGAGAAAGATAAGCTATCGTTACGATCCGTCCTACCTTATTATCGGTGATGCGATGAAAGCGCTCCAGCCATAGTACGTCTTTGGGGTTGGAAGTACGATCTTTCGATCCATAAGCCTTGAACTGGCTCATCTTGATATTCTTTAAACCGGTAAGTTCATTCAACACCCGCTTTGCAGCCTCATCTAAATCCTCATCAGCATAAATCAGACTACCCGGAAGTTTCAAATCATTGAACTCTCCATCGGTCTGCTTGCCGATCTGACGCACAAGCAATACTCTGAATTGTTCTCCATCGAAACCAATCAATACACAATCCACCGAGACGTGTAGATCAATTATCTGGTTGTTTTCGGTTTGACTTTCCATAGCTTTATTATCTTTTAGCATTGCAAATATAAAGAGTTTTTCGATTCATTATTCAAAATAATATCATAATATTTATCATGTTATAAAACATTATTTTACAAGTAAATAGATTTCATACTTTATACAATATATAATAAATGTATTATTGTATGATATACGAAAAGAAACAGAAGCAATTTATACCCACATGAACATTATATTTAAATTAGTTTTTTATCTTTGCAGTAAACAACTCAAATAGTGTAAGATATGAAACATTACCCTTGTGTACTTACCATTGCCGGTTCGGACTGTAGTGGAGGAGCCGGCATTCAGGCAGACATCAAGACCATCTCTGCATTGGGGGCCTATGCCGCCAGTGCCATTACCGCCATTACAGTACAAAATACATGCGGAGTGACAGACATTCATCCCGTTCCTGCCAGCTATGTAAAGGGACAGATTGAAGCCGTTATGACAGACATTCGCCCGCGTGCCATCAAAATAGGAATGATAAACGACGTAAACATTGTAAAGGTCATAGCCGAATCCTTACAGAAATTCAAGCCTGAATTCGTTGTTTTCGATCCAGTCATGGTATCGACCAGCGGATGCAAGCTCATGGAAGACGAGGCAATTGAAGCCATCACCTCCCAGCTTATGCCACTGTCTACCCTCATTACTCCCAACCTGCGTGAGGCCGAGGTACTGACGGGCAGCCCGATTCCAGACATCGAAACGATGAAAACTGCTTCACGAGAATTGTTACGTTACGGTAGCCACGCCGTACTGGTCAAAGGAGGACATCTGGAAGACGGAGGCATGTGCGACGTTTTGCAGGTAAAAGGTGATGCCGAACCCCATTTGTTTACAGCCAGAAAAATAGAAAGTCACAATACCCATGGTACCGGATGCACGCTTTCTTCTGCTATTGCTACCTACCTGGCTTTGGGGAACAGCATGACCGGAGCCGTAAGACTAGCCAAGGAATATGTATACCAGGGTATTCTGTCTGGAAAAGATGTACACATCGGCGAAGGGCATGGGCCACTGAATCATTTTTACTCTCCTGTACCCATGCACATTTACGACGAAGATTAAACCGAAAAAATCAGAAATCTAAAATAAATCATTACCTTTGTCATTAATAACTTAATTCAAAAAGAAATTTATGAAAGCATTTGTATTCCCCGGACAGGGTGCGCAATTCGTAGGAATGGGTAAAGACCTCTACGAAAACTCAGCGCTGGCAAAAGAATTATTCGAGAAAGCAAACGATATTTTGGGCTACCGCATAACCGACATCATGTTCAACGGCACAGACGAAGACCTGCGCCAGACGAAAGTTACCCAGCCTGCCGTATTCCTTCACTCAGTTATCTCGGCTCTTTGCATGGGCGAAGACTTCAAGCCTGAGATGACAGCAGGACATTCTTTGGGAGAATTTTCCGCACTGGTAGCAGCTGGTGCACTGTCTTTCGAAGATGGCTTGAAACTGGTATATGCACGTGCCATGGCTATGCAGAAGGCTTGCGAAATGCAACCGTCTACTATGGCTGCCATCATCGCACTGCCGGATGAAAAGGTAGAAGAGATCTGCGCTCAGGTCAGCGCGGAAGGTGAAGTTTGTGTGGCTGCCAACTACAACTGCCCGGGACAGATCGTTATTTCAGGCTCTATCGAGGGCATCAACAAGGCCTGCGAACTGATGAAAGCTGCCGGTGCAAAGCGTGCATTGCCGCTGAAAGTGGGTGGCGCTTTCCACTCTCCGCTGATGGATCCAGCCAAAGTAGAACTGGAAGCAGCTATCAAGGCTACCGAATTCCACACACCAAAGTGTCCTATCTACCAGAACGTAGATGCTAAACCGCATACTGATCCGGCCGAAATCAAGGCGAATCTGGTAGCACAGCTGACAGCTTCTGTACGCTGGACACAGACGGTACAGAATATGATTGCCGATGGAGCTACCGAATTCATCGAATGTGGTCCGGGTGCCGTACTTCAGGGACTTATCAAAAAGATTAATAAAGAAGTAAATGCTCACGGCATAGCTTAATCTGCCTGTCGGCATAAAAAATAAAGTCCGCCGGATTTTCCCGAAAATTTGTACAAAAGATTTTGTTTTTTGTACAAATTTTCAGAAAAGACCGGCGGATTTTTTTGTCATTCTCCGCACGCGTTTTATCAGACGTCCGGACACAATTTACCCCCTTTGCAATCCCTCCTGTTCCTGCTTATCCCAAGCAAAGCCGAAAAGCCGGACAGAAGTTTTACAAAGGGGGTAAAACGTTATTTTTATTTCAAGAGTTCTCCCAGTTTGGCACCCAGCTCTTCACCACGCAAGTTGCGGGCTACGATAGTACCCTGCTGGTCAACCAATACAGTTGCCGGGATAGCACGTACACCGTACAATTTAGCACCTTCGCAATCCCATCCTTTCAAGTCGGACATCTGTGCCCATGTGATGTTCAAGTCCTTGATGGCTTTTTTCCATGCTTCTGCATTGTTATCCAATGATACACCAACAATACCGAAACCTTTAGCCTTAAATTGACTATATGCAGCTACCACATTCGGCATTTCTGCACGACAAGGACCACACCAGCTTGCCCAGAAATCAATCAGCGTCAGTTTGTTTTGAGCAATGAAATCGGACAATTTCACTTCTTTACCCTCCGGCGTATTCATCGTGAAATCGATGAACTTCTGACCGACTTCTGTCTTTTCGAGAGTAGCAATGTGTTCTTTCAATGCAACAATATCTTTGTCGGCACTATAAGCAGCCGGAACCTTTTCCAGCAAAGCCTTTACCTTAGCTGTTTCGAAAGCATTGGCATACGAAGTAAGCAACTGAACACCTACCAGATTGCCGATGTTTTCTTCAATCGAGTTATAAACCATCTCAGTGCCGAGGCTGTCTTTTTCAGCCAATTGTTTTTCCATATCCTTACGCTGGTCTTCGGTCAGTGTCGTATCGCTCTGAGCCTTCTGATACAGTTCAGATATTTCCTTATTAAGCGCTACAAACTTATCCATGAATTTCTGGTAAGCATCGTTGCATGTTGTTCCAGAAACCTTATTACCCTGAGCGCTCATGTTCAGGCTGATATCACCTTTTTCGATAAATACCATCGCATTCATGCGCTGTCCATTCTTTCTATAAGTCACATAACGGCTCACCGTTACAGAATCCGGATTACCTTTAAATTCGAAAGCTCCACCTTTTACAACGGCAGAATCCATCTTAATCAATTCACCGTCAACAAAATCCTGCAAATAAACGGTATCACCTTCGGCTACTCCTTCAATAGTACCCTTAATCGCATACCCTGCTTTTTCTTGACAAGACGCAAATGCCAGCAAGCCAGCAGTTGCCATCAATAATAGTTTTTTCATATAAGTATAATTAAATAAAATAGTTAGATTGAGGGCAAAGATAGCCCTTTAAATTCGAAAGGCAAACAAAATAAAGCATATTCTTCCCAAAGCTATCCAAAAATACTTTTCCGGAGGAACAAGGGAAGTATGCAGCATATGGTATAAAGAACTTGAAAACACCTTGAAGAGAGTCCCAAAAAGACATCCAGTCCCGTGTAATGCAAGGAAGTGAAGAACTGAACAACAAAAAACAATGTCACACAATAGCCGGAAAAGCGTACGCTACTATACGACATTCCTTTGATAATATCTCTGTCTGTACGATATAAATCGACCGTATAACCGTATATCACGGCAACAATACCCAGCCCCAACGATAACAAATAGCTGATACCTTCCGACAAAGGTGAGCCTTTCAGTCCACCGGTGATGCTACGAACCATTCCCCATGGATCTAAAACTAAAAACAATACTACCAGTATATAGACCATACCCACAGTAAGACTTAACCACAATGAACGTAGTTCCTTACGGGAGAGTTTCCTTCCACGATACAGCCCTCCCTTGACAGCTTCCCAAAAGCCAGAATGCAAACAAAGTCCTACTCCGAAAGAAAGTAACAGCAAATCTCCAAAAAACGGAGCAGCCAACAATCCGTCGCCCACATTTCTGAGCTTCCAGCGTAACCCTTCTGCACTGATCAGGTTTTGTACCCCCGACCAGCCATAGATGCTTCCTACCCACGAAAGTAAAGCAACCAACAGCGTAAGCAGGAAAAACAATGTGGCAGGATGTAAGAAACGCTTATTCGTCATCTGGCTCCAAATTATCAATATCCAGAATTCTCAGTTCGAAAGCTCGCGTCACCAAGCGACAAGCATTAACGCCCGTACGTTCATCGGAACGGAACAAACGATTTACCAGTTCATTCTGACGCTTTTCTATCGATTTAACCCCGAAAGGCATCCCTTTCAGATTCGTAATCATTTCCTTAGTATATCCCAATGCCAGATGTCGCAACAAACGTTCGTCGTATTCATCGATGTCGTATTCGATAATGGCTTCCTGACGACGCATTTCAGCTTCGACCGATTTTTTAAAGCGCTCGACGATCTTTTCCAGTATCGGATAGTTGAATACTAATTTCTTACCTGCCATAACAGCCTCTACATCAGTGGCAGTCAGCAGTTCGCCAGTCTTCAGAATGATACCATCCGCTCCCGCATTCAATGCATCGACCCACAACTTCTCGTTCAAGACTTCCCCTGTAAAAATCAGTACCTTCAGTTCTGGACGTTCCCGATGCAAACGGGCACAAATATCGACGCCTATGGTCGTAGAACCTCCCAATCCCAAATCGAGCAAGACTAAATCGGGTGTATGCTGTTCCAGTAGTGCCCAAAATTCTGCCTCAGTCATGGCTGTACCTATCACTTCAGCATTGGGTATTTCGTGACGAAATATTTCTTCTGTGCCTTTCAACTCCAGTTTAACATCTTCAACAATAATAACTTTAAACTTTTCCATATCTTATTTATTCGTTTATTTCTTTGTACTAAGAGGAATGGTAAACCATACGGTATATCCTCCCCCCACACACGGACAAGCATTGATGCGGCATCCGCGCCGTCCGGCAAATTCATCGTGCTCACGAACTATCTGCTTGCAGACCAGAAACTCGGTTCCCTGCAAACCGGTACCTCCTTCTTCCTGAAAATGCGACAACACGGGATAGAACAAATCGTTCAGCTCTTCTTGTGTGTGGTTTCGCCGAGTATCGGTAAAGTCGAAACGGGCGAAACCGTTCTCTTCATACACAGCCAACCTCAAGATACCCGGCTGCGGATAACGGACTGATTCATCGAGCAAATTTTCAAGTAGAAAAACAAGTAGCAAACTATCGCCCGATACCGACAAGGGGGTATGTAGCTTAGTTTCTAAATTCAATGCATACGGTAGCTTGCGAGTTATCTTACGGAAATATTTTTCTGCCTGACTGACAATAGTGGCAACCTGCACATCCGTACGGCGGAAAGTAATTTCATCGAGCTGGCGCGAAGCACACGAACTGAGCAGGGTAAATATATCTTTATAGTATCCTACCAGTTCGGATATGGTTTGCAGCTGCTGCTCTTCTTCTTGCAACGAAATATTTTCTTCCCGGTTCAACCGGTCAACAATCTGTTTAATCCGGTTAGGATAGTAAATCGTTTCGTGCTTGATGGTAGACAGACAATTATCCAGCACCATATTCTGTACATGCAACATATTCTCCTCGTAAGAAGTACGCCGAGCCTCGTCCTGAGCCAGTTCAATGTCATAATGTTTCCGCCGGACACATACTACCGTATGGTGCAGAACTACGGCCAAATAACTCACAACCAGTTCGACCAGCAGCCTGTCGTCTTCACGTACACATGGCAAGGCTGTCTTGATAGCGAGTACACCTGCACAATAACTCTCCTCACCTGCCTCCACATTCAACGGGAAATAATTCCATGCCGCCTCGTCGGTCCACATCACCTGTTTTTTTTCGAAACAACGCTGTATCCTGTTATATATTTCTTCATCTTCTCCTTCCGAATCTGCAATATAATGCAAGGTGGCTGTCTCCTCATCGTACAAAGCCAAAGTCATGGCAGCTACAGGGACCAGTTCGTTCATCTCATCGGAAAGCTTTGCGAGTATACTTTCTGCCAGACTGGTTTCATCCTCTTCCTGAGGCTGAGACACTGAGAAGATAGACTGATTGATTTCGAATACCTGCTCCATGTTGTAGCGATAATGCAAACGGTGCCGCAAATAAAGGATATAATAGCCTGCCAGACAGGCTACGACAAGCAGGACAAAGATACCCAAAGCAATCAGCTTATTGTTGGCCGACTGCTGCATTCGTACACAGTATTCTTCCAGCGAACGGTCTTTGCTGACCTGCTTGTACAAGGTAGCATACGCCCGGTTATTATAATAGTAGGTACGAAAATCTTTTACGGCCAATCCGGCAACGGCGGCTTCATTACGCACATCGAGGAGAATATAATAATCGGTATTGAACCCTTGAGCCAGCCACGTCTGTTCGGCTGCTTCATAATCGTCGCGGTATAGTTTCAGCAACGGATAGCGACGCTTTGAGTATTTCAGATAATGCAGATTCATGTATCGCAACACACTGTCGGCATATACAAGTGCCTCCTGATAACGGCCGTTTACATTGCAGTCGTATACCAGATTGGCATAATTGTTTGCTACTGCCAACAAGCTATCGTACACTAAAACATTATTTTGTGTCTTTACCGTATGTTGTTCCGAAGGCTGGCAACTGCCTAAACCGGCCAGGCCCATTACCAGCAACAAACCGACAGTAAAAATTTTCTTTACTCCTTTGGGCAATCGGAAATAAAAACGACTTCCTTTGCCCAACGTACTGTCTATCGAGAAACAGCAAACCCGGAAAACAGTATTCGTCTTGCGGTATTTTTCAATAATACCTTTGCAATTCATCAGTCCGAAGCCGGAACCTTTCTGTTTACGCAGCTCTTCTGTATCGGCAGCTGTCCCCATTCCTATCGAACCTGAATCGTATACTTTTTCACCCAATATGCGATTGACATCCTCTTCCGACAAACCAGGACCGTTGTCGCTGACGGATATTTCCACATAATCATCAGTCTCGACTGCAGAAAGTTCGATCTTCCCATGTTCGGGAGTATATTTACGGGCATTTTCTGCCAGTGTATTAATCATAAAAAGCGTCAGCGCCTTATCTGCCTTTACAATAGCATTAGTGGAAGACACTACTAACTCTTGATGTTTCATCTCGAAAGAACGTCTTCCTTTGGCTATAATATCGAAAAGTTCTTTCAAGGGAAAATTCTCTATGTTCAGGCTCAATACTCCCTGACGCATCTTGATCCATAAAGCCAATATTTCATTATACTCGTTGATACGGGTAATCAGTTCGTCAATGTATTCAAACTTTCCTTTTTTTACATCTGCCCGACGAGTATACGCTGCCGACTGAAGTTTCTGTACTTCGTTGACAACACGGTCTATATATGGCAAAATACCGGTTACAAGAGACAAACAGGCTTTCTTTACCATGTTCTGCCGCTTGTTTTCGGCAAGGTGCTGTTCGTGAATGTATTGTTCTTTTTCCAGTCGTCGGCGTTCATCATCCAACGACACCAGATTCAGACCGTTTTCTACAGTCCATGCCAGATAAGGTAAGATGAGTTGCAGCAATGTATATTTTTCCTTGCGAAGCGGAAAAGGTAAAGCAAGTAAAAGTTTTCCGACTGTTTTTTTCTTGTCGGGAGAGCATAATTCATATTCACAAAAACCGAGAAGTGATTCTTCCGACTGCTCGCCTGCTGAATCGCAGCCCAATACAATCTTCACATCAGTCGCTCCAAAGATTTTATGAAAATCATCTTTAATTGTCAGGCAAAGTGTATCCACGATTTCATCAGTTTCAGTTACATAAACTGGAACGGAAGAGGTTATTTTACGACACAAGTCGAACACTTCTTTCAAAATAGAGATGTATTGTTTATTTCGCTTTCTCCAGTATCGATTCAATACGATAAAAAGTATAATCAACACGAAAATGCCCATGATCACAAGCGACAACAACGCATTCAATTGCCGTGATTCCTTTTCCAAAACCATATAACGGCTTTCCAAGGCCTTGTCTTGTCGGGTATAGTCCAGCAAATCTAAATAAGCATTCCGATTATAGTCTGATTCAGCCTTGCATCCCATTGCAGCATAAGTACGGCTTAATTGCTCTCGTAAGCGTAGAATCCACTCTGGGATGGTCTTGATACCTTCGTCAGCAATCCATTTTAGCTCCGTGGCATGAGCAGTCTCAGGTACATAAACTCGCAAACGATCAGTTGTATCTGTGCAATGATAATACTTCTCATGATGCCAGTTTACATACTGAAGAGCCTCCTTCAGATTCTCAAGTGCTTTCTCTGGGTGACCTGAATAATTATAATAAGTAGCAATGGTACGATAAGTCCCCGAAATCTGATATCCGTCACCATATATTTTAAATAGTTTCAAAGCCTGTCGGGCATAATATAAAGGCAAACTGTCGACAGGCAGATCATTTTCATTGACCAGTCGAAGTATTCCAGAACGATGCTTTTCCAACAGTTCCCGATTCCTGCGAAAATTTAATAATTCTGCCATCGCCTGTAATGCATTGGCCTCAAAATAAATATAGCCCCCTTTACGACTTTGCAATAAACAATTTGTCAAACAACCGAATTCTCCGGTTATGACTTGTTCGCGAGTCGGTGCATCGTACATTCCCCCCGAACCACGCATATATTCGTAATAAAGTGATTGTGCCGTATCGTTCTTTAAGACCTCTGGAGTAATGGAATTGATGGACTGCAGTGATTCTTTACGTTGCTCCAGATAGTAAAAATAGATGCCCGAAACAATATGAAATTCAGAGATTGCATAGTTCAGTCTCATTTTTTCGTGAGCGTCAGAAATAAGTGCTTCGTCTTCACGAATACGTTTCAAACGTCGCAATGCGCTGTTGCGGTAATCATAAAACTCCTTGTTCATCGAAGTACGCTGACATATTTTCATCATACCTATGTCCGATATCAAGTGTTCTATTTCATTGTTCCCCTCCTTTAATGCTTGACGGAATAAAGAAGCTGATTTTTCAAAATTCATGCGCATAAAGGCGCAAAAGCCCATATTATTCAAAGCTTCTGCATGTAAATCAGCATTTCCTTCAGAGAGTAAACAAGCACGGGAAGCTGCTTTTGTCGCAACCGACAGATTCTTGTAACGCATCTCATAGGCTATATGGTTCAAAGAGTCGGCTTCTGCATAAGCTGCAGCACTTTGCCCCTTATGCCTGTCACACGACATCCAGCCCCAAACCATTAAAGCCATCATCAATGTATATATTACTACTCTCATATGAAAATACCCGATTTGTTACAAATGTACAAAGTTCATCGCGAAGAAATGGTACACAAACTAATAAAAAAATAAAAGAGGCTATACCATTCCGTGCAAACGAAATAATATAACCTCTTCAGGATAAAGTGAAAAAACTTTTATTTCTTTGATTCTTCCAGAGAAACCTTTCTAAATTCTTTCAGTACTTTTTCCAATTCCAATGAAGCCTTACGGGCACGAGTACCTGCTGCTTTATTGCCTTTAGTAAACTGCAATTCAGCATCAGCAACCAAGGCTGCATTCAATTCTTTAATCTTTGTAATTAATTCATTCATAATCTTCTGTCTTTTTATTTAACAATCTCAAAGTAAATACAAATAACTTAATAACATACATCTTTATCTCTCTTTTTTACATTATTTAATACAAAAAATTATTTTTCAATGCAACTCAGTTGCAAATGAAGCAATTAAGTCTAAAATTGAGACCCTTAAATGTTGAATTAATGATGTAAGCGCTGTATTTTTGTCGCAAATAAAATAAATCAGATATGAAACAACATCATTCACATAATAATCATCATGAGGTTACTTCGCTTAACACAATATTTGTTTTGTGTATCGTCATTAATTTGGCTTTTGTAATAATTGAAGCTGGAGTAGGATTTGCTTATCATTCCCTTGGATTGTTATCGGACGCAGGGCATAATCTCAGTGACGTATTTAGTTTACTCCTTTCTCTTTTCGCCTTTAGAATGTCTCAATACCATAGTAATCAACATTTCACTTACGGATATAAAAAAAGTACGGTACTGGTTTCTCTTGTCAATGCAATCATCCTATTAATTGCTGTAGGAGCTATTTTCATTGAAAGTATTTATAAGTTCAAACAACCAGAAACGATATCAGGAGAAGCCATATCGTGGACAGCTGGAATAGGTATCTTAGTCAATGGAATAACGGCGTGGTTATTAATGAAAAATCAAAAACATGACTTAAATGTACGAGGAGCTTTCTTACATATGGCCATGGATACATTGGTTTCGATTGGAGTAGTTATATCAGGTATCATAATCATCTATACAGGTTTTACCATCATTGATACATTAATTAGCTTGGCTATTGCAATCATCATTCTGCTTTCTACATGGAAATTACTGAAAGAAAGTCTATTCCTATCGCTTGATGCCGTCCCCGAAAATATTGATATAAACGCTATCGAACAGATCATATCTCACTCACCAGGTATCGAAAGCTGGCATCATTTACATATATGGGCGGTTAGTACAACAGAAAATGCAGCAACCGTTCACATCGTTATCAACGACATTTCGAATATAGAAGAAATAAAATGGAAATTGAAAGATAGCTTGCACCAGCAAGGCATTCAGCACGTTACTATAGAATGCGAAACAGCTGATTCTATTTGTAAAGAAAAAACTTGTTGCTAATCATTCATATCTCCTACAAAGGAGGTATCAAACCAAGATGATAGCTTAACAGAAATTAGTGCTATATTACTACAACATACAGACAATTCGTTTCAAATCCTACTTTTGAATGGCAATACGTCCCCTTCTTGTGCCCTACAAGATTTTTAAAATCAACGAGGAAGGCTCATTTTGCTAATCAAAAACTAAGTACAGCCGCCTGATATAGCATTTGTTGACGCAGCTTTTCTATTTAACTCAACATATTATTCTCGATAAAAATAATCATTAGTGTCCGATAAACATATTTAATAGGCTGATTATCAATATTGTTTTTATGGATAAGCCTCTTTGTTAAAGTCGCTGCTTAATTTTATGTAGGGATATTCAGTAAATATCCCCAAAATAAGATGGCATATGAAATGATTATGTTCTATCATCTTCATATGCCATTTTTTATTGTCATTTTTCCATGTATTCTCACATA
>OAUQ01000610.1_pt1 | contig 13339 bp, 8 predicted proteins | sample 1476151 | NCBI WGS metagenome assembly OAUQ01 (sample SAMEA2580008, study PRJEB22360) | human gut metagenome | biome: human gut; feature: human-associated habitat; material: faeces | place: Denmark | collected 2008/2010 | reverse complement strand
TTGCAGACGGCGCCAATGCCGCAGTATCGGCTTCGGAATATATCCGTCAGTTATAACTTATAACAGTTTTACAGGAAAATAATAGTATTAAATAAGCACCTTTCCGGGTCGTCAGGCAGAAATTTTAAACGTCTGGTGGCACGGGAGGGTTATTTTTATTAAGAGGCAGTTCTTGTTTTTTTATTTTTCGTTTATTATAATAGAAATTATGATGTTAATTCTACGATATGCAAATTGAAACATCATTTAGAAAAAATAGAAAGATAAAGCAGTGTTTGTCACTGCGGAAAAGAGGAACGATTGATTCAGCGTGTACCACATTATTATAAAGCATTTCACTGTATAGCCTCAGACTGCCGGGACAACTGCTGTGTTGGCGGCTGGGAGATTGATATTGACGAAGAAACGGCACAGTATTACCTTTCCATGGAAGGTGAATTTGGCGACCGGTTAAGAAACAGCATTACCCGCACCGATGAATACTGTTTCCGTTTAAAGGACGGCAAATGTCCTTTTTTGGACAGCAAAGGTCTGTGTGAGATTTATCAGGTGCTTGGTGAAGATAAAATGGGCGTTGTCTGTACCCAGTTTCCGCGCTATACGGAATATTACGGCGCGGTAAAAGAAACCGGCATCGGACTTGCCTGTGAAGAAGCCGCAAGAATTATCTGTCAGGATAAGGAAGCATTTACATTTAATGAGGAAACGATTTCGGAAGAAGAAGTTTCCGATGCGGAATTTGATGCACCACTGGCAAAGCAGCTTTTTTCCGTGCGCAGTCAGATATTTGAAATGCTCACCGATACTAAAATGTCATTGGAAGATAAGCTGATACTTTTATTAGAAGTCTGTCATCAGTTGCAGGAAGCGGTCAATGTCAATGATACCGCCGCCTGCGCCTGGATTGCGCAAAGCAGTTATACGGAGTGGGGAAAATTTACAGATACAGATACACCAAAGCAGCAAAAAGACCGTCAGGCGAACGTTCCGCAGACAGCACAGAGCGATAGTGTCGATGTTGACCGTCAGGACGGGCTGGAACGCATTTTGTATGCGTATGATGCACTGGAAGTTTTAAATGAGGACTGGAACCGGCAGAAAGAAGAGCTGTTTTCGGTCCTGCACGGAGAAGATTTTTCGGCGCAGGCATATCGTGACAGCTTTGCGCGATTCAAGAGGTCAGTGCAGGAGCGTGAGCGGGAATATATTAACCTGACGGCATATTTTGTATTCCGTTATTTTATGAAAGCCGCATACGACCATGACGTATACGGCAAAGCGCAGCTGATTACAGCCAATTACTTAGTATTACAGGAAATGGATTTTCTGCGCTGGATTCAGAACGGTGAAAAATACGGATTTAAAGACCGTATGGAACTCATTCACATTTTCTCAAGAGAAGTTGAGTATTCAGAGGAGAATCTTGAAGACCTTGCGGAAGAATTTTTATTTGACGATATTTTTGAAAAAGAACAGCTTTGTGCGCTATTAAAGGGTTGACAAATGAAGCTGACAGCGTATAATTAATTCTAATAGAACTGAATAGGTGAGAAACCGTTGAAGTGGAGATAACAGCAGAAGATGCGCTTACAGAGAGCCGGGAGTGCTGAGAACCGGCAGTATGCAGTCTGTTAAATGGACCACGGAGGGTATGGTCAAAGAGATAACTTGATTTTGTTTATCTTTAGTATTCCATAACGTAAGGCATACGTTACATGCCGGGAATATGATAGTATTCCATAGAGTTGTGTGACCGGCAGCAGAGCCGGATACAAAGCAAGGTGGCACCGCGGTAAGAAGAACCGTCCTTGAATGAACAGAGTATTTTTGTTCATTCAGGGACTTTTTTTTGTGTAATAGGAAATTCCGATAGAATTCCCTATTACACAAAAGGCACTACGTGCCGATGATGCACACTCGCGCGAAGATGTAGTTTGTCGCAAACGACCGCGCTCGGCGCGAGAATGTGCAAAGCACATTCTTATTTATAAAAGAAAAGGAGCAAAAACAATGATTAAAGAAGCGATTGCACAGTTAGTAAAAAGAAACGATTTAACAGCAGAAACAATGGGTGAAGTCATGGAAGAAATCATGACCAATCAGGCAACGGATGCCCAGAAAGCATCCTTTCTTACGGCATTAGCCATGAAGGGAGAAACAATTGATGAAATCACGGCGGCAGCAAAGGTTATGCGCGCACATTGTGAACGCTTTTTAAATGATATGGATGTACTTGAAATTGTAGGAACAGGCGGGGACGGCTCAAACACCTTTAACATTTCCACATTGTCATCATTTGTAGCTTCGGCTGCGGGAATCCCGGTTGCAAAGCACGGCAACAGAGCGGCTTCCAGCAAATGTGGTACAGCAGACTGCCTTGAAGCGCTCGGTGTCAAAATTGATATTGCGCCGGCGCAGAGTGCGCAGGTTTTAAAAGAAATCAATATGTGTTTCTTATTTGCACAGAAATACCACACAGCCATGCGTTTTGTTGGCGGTGTCAGAAAGGAAATGGGAATCCGTACCTTATTCAATGTGTTAGGACCACTTGCAAACCCGGCTGGTGCAACCATGCAGTTATTGGGTGTATACAGCGCTGAGCTGGTAGAACCGCTGGCACACGTTTTACATAACCTCGGTGTAAAGCGTGCCATGGTTGTTTACGGCACTGACAGCATTGACGAAATTTCTTTAAGCGCTCCGACAAAGGTCTGTGAGTTTAAGGGTGACACCTTTAAAAGCTATGAAATTACACCGGAGCAGTTCGGTTTAAAGCGTTGTAATAAAGAAGAACTGGTTGGTGGAATACCACAGGAAAATGCGCAGATTGCAAGAGATATTTTAGCCGGGAAGCAGGGGGCAAAGATGGATGCCGTTCTTTTAAATGCCGGTGCGGCAATCTATATTGCATCAGATGACCTTACAATGCAGGAGGCAGTCGATAAGGCAAGAGAACTGATTATGAGCGGCAAAGCGGCAAAACAGCTTGAACTGCTTATTGAAAAAACAAACTAATTATGCTATAATCCCCTCATAGGGGTGAATTGGGGAATATACAATAACAAAATTGTATTGTCACAGCAGACAGTTTTATGAACCGTAGAATTTTCACTTTCTACGGTTCTTTTTTATTGCATACAGCCTCAATGGGAAAACGCCGAATAAGGATAAAATGAGGTATGGCTTATGAAAAAAACAAGTTTAAAGAAGATGCTGATTATTACGTATGCATTAATTGCGCTGATTGTTGCGGCAGTTGTGTCGGGTGTGGCAATTTATTACATCCGTTCCTCGACCGATATGGCATACAGCAATTATGAAGATGCAATGAATCAAGGCTACAATACGGAAATCAAATCTGAGGTACAGTCTTCTATCGCGGTGATTGAATATTATTACAACCGTTTTAAAGCTGGAGAACTCACAGAAGAACAGGCAAAGACAGAAGCAAAGGAAGCGGTCCGCAAAATGCGTTACAGAGATGATAACAGCGGATATATGTGGATTGATGCAAGCGATTACAGTCTTGTCATGCACCCGATTCTGCCACAGAATGAAGGGCAGAACCGTTATACCTTGCAGGATCAGAACGGTGTCATGATTATTCAGGAGATTATGAAGACAGCCAATAACGGCGGCGGATATAATCAGTTTTATTTTACAAAAGCAGATGGTGTGACAGTTGCCTTAAAAGTGGCTTATTCACAGAAATTTGAGCCGTGGGGCTGGATTGTAACAACCGGCAATTATGTCGATGATATGGAAGCTGAAATGTCAGAAGTAAAGGGACAGATTCGTGATAATTTTTCATCAATGGTTATGATGATTCTGATTATTGCGGTGATTCTTTTAATCGTTGCCATTATTATTTCCTATATTGAAAGTGAAAATATTATTGTGAAGCCATTGAAGCAGATTCAACAGATGGCGGCAAGAATCGCCGATGGTGATATTACGCAGGATGCTTCGGTAAAAACCATGAATGATATTGGTCAGACTGCCGTTTCCTTAAATACGGCACAGGGCAATATTAAAGAACTTGTAGCCAATATTTCAGGCGTATCGGAAGAAATCAGTACGGCACTTGACAGTTTCAGGGAAGCCTTTACACGGATGTCTGTATCTATCAGTGACGTATCAACGGCAGTAGATGATATTACGCAGAATGTGACTTCACAGGCAGAGTATACAAGAGCTGCCACAGAAGATGTTGAAGCCATCGGCAATGGCATTGTGCAGACAGAAAAAGAAGTAGAGCACTTAGACAGCAATGCACAGGATATGCAGACGTTAAATGATACGTCAACAAAGACATTAGATGAACTTGTCGGTATCAGTGAAGTGACAAGAACACAGATTCTGGATATGTATGATCAGGCGGCAAAGACAAATGAATCTGCACAGAAGATTAAAGATGCTGCAAATCTGATTAACGATATTGCAGACCAGACGGATTTACTTGCATTAAATGCTTCAATTGAAGCGGCAAGAGCCGGTGAAGCAGGAAAGGGATTTGCGGTTGTTGCAGAACAGATTGCCAACCTTGCAAAACAGTCTGCTGAAAATGTCGTGGAAATTGACCACGTTGTAGAAGAACTTCTAGTGAACTCCAATCAGTTTATTCATGTCATGGAAGGCATGCAGACGGATGTTCATCAGCAGTTTGAATATATTCATGCGGCACAGAACGATTTCAACGCATTAAGCAGCAGCCTGAAAGCCTGTGTCAGCTCGGTCGGCGCAATTGATAACATGACTGCCAGCATTGAAATCCAGCGTCAGAATATCACAGATGCTTTAACGAAGCTCAATGGATTTGCACAGGGCAATGCAGCATCTACAGAGGAAACTTCTGCGATGGCGGAAGAACTGGCGGATATGGTACATAGTTCAACAGAAACAATACAGAATCTGAATGTACATGTTCAGAATCTGATAGAAAATGTTTCAAAATTTAAAATTCAGTAAATGATGTAAAACACCCACAGCTAAAAGTAAATGCCTGTGGGTGTTTTTTGCGTAGCGGGTAAAATTTCAGCGTGAAATTCCATGCTGAAATATACAGATATTTTAATTAAAAGAAAGTAAAAAGGGGTCGTATATTATATTCAATATATAACTTCGCTAAAGTCAGGTTTAACGAAGTTATATAAAATGAGTGTGGATTTTATAGAATCATTTGAACAAGGTGTAAAAATTCTGTTCACAAGTATTTTGCAAATTTTATATGCAGGATATCGTATTCAGAAAGACAAGAAATCATTCTCACGTCTTGTAGAAAGGTTGTTAAGGAATTGCAGTAATTAGCAATATCGCATAAAAAGGAAATGAATTTTTGTAAAATATTACCGATACCATTTTGCTCATAATTGTGTATTATATAAAATATGAAACAACAGCAATTATTCGATCCGGACAATTCGACACGATTAATTGCTGTTGTTAGCTTCATGGAATCACCTCCGCTAAACACATCTATTTTAATATCGAAAATCCAAAAATCACAACTCCCAGTACAACAAGTACAATACCGGTTGCGCGGTTTAACGTCTTTGGTTCGGCTTTATTGGCAAATAAGGCGGCAATACGCGCCCAGATTAATGTAAATATAACGCACAGTCCAAAAACAGTCCAGTCCGGTGCACCGCCGATTGTAAAATGGGACAAAGCACCGGTCAGTGCGGTAAAAGTCATAATGAAAACACTCGTTCCGACAGCCGTTTTTAATTCATAGCCCAGCACGCTGGTTAAAATAAGAAGCATCATCATGCCGCCGCCTGCACCGATAAATCCGCAGATAAAACCGATAATGACACCACAGACAACAGACTGGACGGCTCTTTTTTGGGCGGAAACGCCCTGCATGGCTTCTTTGGTCGTCATAACCGGCTTTACAATAAATTTAATGCCGAGAAGAAATGTCATAAAGACTGAAAAACCGCCCATGGTTGTCGACGGAACAAGGCTTGCGATATAACTGCCGACAACTGTAAAAGTCAGCACACTTGCCATCATAATCAGACCGTTGCGGATATCCAGATTTTTATTTTTTCCGTAGGTAAATGCAGAAACTGCACTTGCGAGGACATCAGAGGACAATGCAATGCCGACCGCCATATAAGGGTCCATGCCTAAAAATGTAATCAGCATCGGGCTGATTACGGCGGCTGCGCTCATTCCGGCAAAGCCGGTGCCAAGTCCCGCACCCATGCCCGCAAAAAATGTTACAAAAAGTGTAAATAAAAATGTCATGTTAATCTCCATTTCTGAGCAACTTGTTGCGAAGAGGCGATGAGAAATTCGCATAGGCGATTTCTTATCTGTCATTATAGATGTTTGCTTTCGCTCAGAAGCAAACATCTGTGCAAAAAAGCGCGAAGTCCATTTTTCATGACTTCACGCTTATCTGTTCTGTATGCTTTCACTGCGTGTCTACGCATTTTTAAATTCTAGCATATTCTGATATCAGTGTCAAAAATTACTTTTTCAGCTTAAACTGCTGTACAAGTTCGTTCAGTGAAATAGATTCTGCTGAAAGCTCTTCACTTGTTGCAGAAGATTCTTCCGCAATAGCGGCATTGCTCTGTACAACCTCTGAAATCTGGTTAACACCGGCTTCAGCCTGCTTCATCTGTTCTGTCTGTGTTTCTGAAAGCTCCTCTAGCTCTTTAGACTTTTCTGCGACTTCATTAATACCCTGAACCAGTTCAATAATCGTCTTAGAAGTCTTCTCTACGGCACGGTTACCATTTTCAATTTCCTGAATAGAATTCATAATGAGTTCTCTTGTATTCACTGCAGACTGAGCACTTTCGTCAGCAAGCTTGCCAATCTGTGTTGCAACAACAGCGAATCCGCGTCCGGCTTCTCCGGCCCTTGCGGCTTCAATAGAAGCATTTAATGCAAGCAGATTGGTCTGTTCAGCAATTTCTTCGATTTCACCGATAATGCTTTCAATCTTCTGAGACATTTCACTCATACGCTGCATAGCTTCCGTAACCGCCTGCATCTCCTGCTGGCTTCTGTCTGCTTCTTTTGCATATTTCACAGATAAATCATACGAAACGCTTGCACTGTCATGTGTATGTTCTACACCTTCTGTAATACTTGCAAAAGAGGCAAGTAATTCTTCAACTGCACCGGCCTGGTCTGTAGAACCTTCTGCAAGACTCTGTGACCCCTCTGCAAGGTTGCCTGCACCGATTGATACCTGAGCGGCAGCTTCTTCAATGTGGCGCATTGTATCGTTCATATCTTCGTTCATCTGATGGATTGCATCATTCATGGCTGCAAAATCACCCAGATACTTTTCAGGAATTGCAGACGAGCCTGTATAATCATTCTTTGCCATCAGTTCCATACGGTAATTAACATCCTCAATAACTGCTGACAGATTCTCTGCCATATCCTTTGCAACAGTAACCATATCAGATACTTCATCTTCTGATTCCATTACCGGAAATTCACTTGTCAAATCACCCTGTGCAAAGGCCTTAAAACGTTCTGCCAATGCATCGAGCGGATTTACAATATTTAACGCAAGCGCATCGCCCAGCTTCCTTGCGATTAAAATTGCTGCAATAATAATAAGAACAACTACCGCCAGTAAGACATATGTTAATACCTTTAAATTCGTTTCCAATTTGTTACCTTCGCTGGTATTGGCGTCCATCAGCTGTACCATATTCTCATAAATTGCTTCGTACTTCGGTACCACTTCATCTTTTGCCAGTCGCTGTGCCTGATTTCTCTGATCGATATTCGTTACATCTTTACCCATCTGTACTACCTTATCAGCTGATGTAAAATAATCTTCCATACCGCTCATGATCTGATCATACAATTTACGTTCTTCAGCGGAAGCAACTGTTTCTTCTACTATAGCTGCATAATCCTTACATGCCTGCTTCTTTGTTTCATACGCTTCGTAGGTTTCCTGTACCAGTGTCTTATCCTGATAACCGATTGCCGCCCGCAGGTTACTTCTGGTATCTGCAAATGTAATCATCATCTTACCGATATCACCCTGCGAAAAACCATAATTGGTTAATGCGTAATGGTACTGGATACCCATTACTAACATGGCAGTTCCTCCAAGAATACCAGAAAAACTTACCAATATTGCAACTATTAAAATTGCAGATGAAATACGCTGCCGCAGTCTTTTCCCATTCAATTTTTTGACCATTGCCTGAATCATATGTTGTTCCTCCTTACTGCTGTTTTCTCGTGTCGTCTATGTCACTTTTTTCATATCTAATTATTTTAATTATACCATTGTATCCAACCTGTTTCAATAAAATATTACATGTTTTTTTGTTAAGGTTTTTTGTTAAATAGAAAAACCGGCAGAGATGCTGCAATGCGCTGCACCTCTGCCGGTCTTTTTATAAATTCAATCTTAGTTTGTCAGATTTATGCTTTTACAGCATATCCATTGGTTACGGTATAATCCTGTCCGCCAAAGCTGATTGTACCTGAATAATCAAAAGCGATTGTTCCGTCTTTAAAGTACCAGTCGCCGTATTCATTACTGCCGACACCCGTAAATGTTAAATCAAGCAGACCATTGTTAAAATACCACCAGCCATAGTCATTTAATGCCATTCCGGTATAGGTATTACTGATATAACCATCTGTAACATATACCCATGTATCGCCGTTTAATATCATACCTGTAAAGCCTGCATTTAAAATACCGTCTGTAAACAGCCATGTACCATATTCATTTGTGGCAAATCCGTTATAGCCAAAATCAATCTGTCCATTGCTGAAATACCACCAGCCATATTCATTCACTGCCATCCCGGTGGTACTTAGGTAAAGTCACCCTTCCCATCCTTAAAATCCCACCAGCCATAGTCATTTAATGCCATTCCGGTGTAATCTGTCAGTACCTGTCCGTTCTGAACATAAAGCCACTCGTTCTCCGGAATAATCATTCCTGTAAAGTCGAAGTTTAACTGTCCGTCTGTGTAGAACCATGTTCCGTATTCATTGCTTGCAAGTCCATAGAAGGTCAGGTCAAGCTGTCCGTTGTTGAAATACCACCAGCCGTATTCATTGCATGCCATACCGGTATAAGTGAAGTCTACATCACCATTCTTGATATACCACCAGCCATATTCGTTTAATGCCATGCCGCAGTAATCCGTTGCAATTTTATCATTTGCATAGTAATGCCAGTTGCCGTCTGCATCCTGACGCATTTCATATACAACCTTTTCTTCTTCAACAACCGTTGTCTTTGCCGGTTTTACGGATTTTGCTGCATCACTTGTTACATCTAATACCGCACCTGTGTTCTTAGAAGTATCCTTTAAGAGAAGCAGGTTGTGCATATTGATTGTACCGTCTTCATTTCTTGTTGGTTTTACAGATGTATCTACATTTTCAAACCAGTCTTCTGTAGCCTGTTCGCCCTTATTGTTATAAGAAGCTGCACCATCATAGATATAGTTGTTTTCACTGTGAAGTGCGAATGGGATTAAATCCTCCAGCTTTGTATTCTTGCTGTTGTTTAATGAAATTAATCCTGTTACTTCCCAAGCCTTGATGTTAGAATCCTTTGTATTTAATCCTACATTGTATGCACTGTTATCCAGTGAGTTATTGTAAGAAATACAGTTGATAATCTTACAGTCAGGGCAGCTGTTTGAAGTAATACCCTTTGCATGGTTGTCAAATGAAATACTGTTCTTTAATACATGAGCACCCTTCATCTGACCACCGCCAAGCTTGAAGCCGTTACCTTCGCCGTATTCATAGCCTTTAGCTGTTACATCATCTGTTGTCAGCCAGCCGTTGTTATAAGTTACACAGTTTTCAATTGTTACAGCACCGATTTCACCGGATACGGATTTTGCATATAAATCCCATCCATCATCGATATTGTTATGGCTGATACAGCCATAGAACTTATTGTCTTCACCACAAGTCAGCTTTGCTGCAAAACCATCGGCATCATTACGTCCTTTATCACAGTTATCAAATGATTCACAGTTCTTAATGAGGTTGCCTGTCGGCCATAACTTGCCCTTTCTTCCGGCATCATTATCTGCACCGCCTTCACGGCTGATCTGGATACCTGAATTTGCTGCGTGGTTTACTGTACACATTTCAATTGTATTGTAGTTACCGCAAATCTGGATACCTACACCTGCTGAATCTTTTACATACAGACCATATACATGCCAGTATGAACCTGTGAGCCTTACTTCACCTGTAAATACAACACCGTCTGTTCCGTCTGTAGAAAGTGATTCTGCTACAAGGTTGATATTCTTATCTGCTGTACCACTGACACTTCTTTCAACCTTTGCACCGCTGTATGTACCATTCTTTAAGAAGATGGTCTGACCCGGCTGTGCATACTTTAATGCATTAGACAGGCTCATCGGGCTTTCTTCTGTTCCCTTACCTTCTGCATCAGCATCTGCGGATACAATGATTGTCTGACCTTCCTGTCCGTATGACTGATGGTCAACAACTGTTTCCTTAATAACTGCTACTGTGCTTGCAATGTTATCTGCTGCTGTTGGCTTTAATGTTGACTTTACAGTATTCTTTCCGTTGTTTAACGGAACATTTACTCTTACAACTTCATTTGCGGCAACTGCCTGATCTACAACTACATCTGTATCACCGTTTGATACTGTCAATGTACCTGCACAATTTGGTACATAGATGTATTCATAATTTGCAGAACCGCTTGTGCTTGTTGAGTATACTCTTCCGTCCGGTGTAATCTTTGTATCACCGTTGTCATTTGATGTAATACCCTTGCTTTCAGACTTTGAAAATTCAACATCAGATACCTTTACAGATACCTTTCTGGATACTGCAATACCAACTACAACTGTTCCATCTTCCTGTACAGATGTAAAGGAATTATCAGAAAGCTTCTGCTCTGAACCGTTGCAGACTGCTGTATAACCTTCGTCTGTCTTTTCTAACGAAAATGTATATTTGTTACCTACTTCAAATTTAGCTGTCTGGTCTGTAAACCTAGCATTTGTTACACTTCTTTCCACACCGTCATTGCTTGATGTATCAGCTGATGTATAACCTGTAACCGTTCTCATAAACGGATTACTCTGCTTTGAGCTAAACATCATAGAAGATGTATAGTTGAAATACTTATGTACATAATCCGGATTGCCCCATACATTTAATCCAAGTGCATCGGCTGCAATGATACCAAAGCCGGTCTGATTATCCGGTGTGAGAGAAGTATCCGTAATCTCAAATGTTGCACTCAGCTTAAAGTTTTCTTTGTTCGGATCAATCTTTGTATAGTAATATGTAAATCCGTCTTCATCATCAGAAATCTTACCGCTTGCCTGTCCCTTAACTTCCAGTGTTCCGGCTGTTCCTGCAATTGCCGGTGATTCCTGATTATTACTCTTTGCTGCGCTATTGTCAGATACGGAAAGCTTTACATTATCTGTCTGACCGTCAGCCGTTGTAAATGTAACATCGCCTGCCTGTGCAGAACCTACGATTGCCGTATACCATGGCTGTTCTTCTGCTGTTGTTACTTCAAAATCTTTTTCTGTATAAACAGATTCAAAACCGTCTGACTTTCTGAGTGCCTTAATCTGGATATCATAAGACTTGCCTGCTGTCAGTCCTGTCAGTGTGTAATTTCCTGTTTCTGCAGATAATGCTGATTCTACAACCGTGTAATCTGCTGTGCTTCCGGATTCCTTATAAGCTACAGAATAAGAATCTGCATCTTCAATATTAATCCAGTCTAAGTAAACATCGCCGTTACCCTTGTTCTGTGCCCATGTGATAACCGGCTTCTTTACTGCCAGTACATAATCCTTGTATGTATAAACTTCACTTGCCTTATCAGCTTCGCCATATCTTTGTGCAACCACTACGAATGTGTAAGTACCTGAACGGTATGGTGCAAATGTAGCTGTATCTGCCTGCTTTGTAAATGTCTGTGTAGATACTTCCAGACCATCCTGTAACATTGTAACCTTTACATCATCAGCACCCTTGTATGCATCAATGACTGCTGAGAAGTCTACAACGAAATCTCCGGCTTCATCTGTTGTTACACTGTTAATTACCGGTGCTGCAACATCTGCCCATGCAGTCTGCTTCTTTTCACCAACTGCTAATGATACCGAAAAGATATTGGCTGTTGAACCTGACATATATGCATAATAGGTTTTGCCTTCTTCTACATCAACTGTAATCGTATCATATGTACTTGCTGAGCCTGATGTCTTTGTAGCCTTTACAACTCCGTCTGAATCTACTACATAGAAGTTCTTGTTTGTCTTCTGTGTCTTTTCCATAATGGTCAGCTTACCGTTTTCAGTCGCTGTATACTGTAAATAGCAGCCTGCTGTCGGAACTGCACCGTTATTTGGTGTCGGCTTTGTGCCTCCGGCTTTTGCATAATCTTCTGTTCCAAATGCTTCTGCTCCGGCTGAATCTGTTCCGGCACTCCAGCCGTCACCCTTTAAAGATACACCGTTATCCTCTGTTGTTGCTGCTGCCAGTAAACTTGCCGCATCCCATGTTCTTACAACCTGTGTCGGTGTATATACAACCTGGAAAATGTTGGCTGTTGAACCTGACATATATGCATAATAGGTCTTGCCTTCTTCTACATCAATTGTAATGGTATCGTATGTACTTGCTGAACCTGATGTCTTTGTGTCTTTTACAACACCGTCTGAATCTACAACATAGAAGCTCTTATTAGTCTTCTGTGTCTTTTCCATAATTGTCAGCTTACCGCTTTCTGTCGCTGTATACTGTAAATAGCAGCCTGCTGTCGGAATAGCACCGTTGTTTGGTGTCGGCTTTACACCTCCTGCCTTTACATAATCTCCTGTTCCAAATGCTTCTGCTCCGGCTGTATCTGTTCCAGTCGTCCAGCCGTCACCCTTTAAGGATAAGCCATTATCCTCTGTTGTTGCTGCTGCCAGTAAGCCTGCTGCATCCCATGTCTTAATGTTGGTTACGCTGCCTACAGTTGCTGCTGTTTCCTCCTGTGCTGCCACACCGGCATCTGCACTTACTTCTTCTGCCAATACATTGTAAGGTATTAACACACCATACGGTACAGAACTGCTAGCCATCAGTACTGCTGATAAAAGCGCTGCTGCCTTTGTCACCTTTCTTCTCATAATCGTCCTCCTGATTTGTTTTTAGTGTTTTTATAAAAGCATTCCTGAAACCTCGTATTTTTAGCACATTTTTAAAAAATCACGAACTTTTTAAAAAACTTTTATAAGTTTTCACCAATTGTTTTTATTATATTATTTTTAAATCAGATAGTCAACCATGATTGCAGTTATTTTTGCTACTCAAC
>OAUQ01000604.1_pt1 | contig 13537 bp, 10 predicted proteins | sample 1476151 | NCBI WGS metagenome assembly OAUQ01 (sample SAMEA2580008, study PRJEB22360) | human gut metagenome | biome: human gut; feature: human-associated habitat; material: faeces | place: Denmark | collected 2008/2010 | reverse complement strand
CGGATGGGGTATTTTTGATTATTGCTGTGCCGAAAGGCGGGACGCCGCATAATCCCGCTTTTCTTCGGGTCCAGCCGGAACGGTCGCAGGTAGCTGCGGACGTGCGCAATCGCAATATTTCCGGCGGATTGGCAACCCTTCGCAGGCAGACCTGCGGAGCGGAAGAACAGGCCGAGACGGCAATCGCAAGAACGCCGTACGAAGCCCTTACCTGTGCGCCGATATGCGGCGGCGACTCGAGGAAACACAATGGTTAACGCTATTGAGGCATTTGACGCCAAGCACATGAAGCCGGCCGAGGAAATCCCGGCTTTCCGTCCTGGTGACACCGTTGAAGTCAACGTGAAGATCAAGGAAGGCAACAACTCCCGTATCCAGGCCTTCACCGGCGTGGTGATCGCTCGTCAGGGCGGCGGCGTTCGTGAGACCTTCGTGGTCCGCAAGATCAGCTTCGGCACCGGTGTCGAGCGCCGCTTCCCGCTGCACTCCCCGGCCATCGACTCCATCAAGGTGGTCCGCAAGGGCCGCGTGCGTCGCGCCAAGCTGTACTACCTGCGCAACCTGCGCGGTAAGGCCGCTCGTATCGTCGAGCGCCGCGACAACTCCGAGAAGTGAGTTCGAATCGCAAATAAAGCGTGAAATCGGCTCTTCGGCAACCCGTCGAGGAGCCGATTTTCTATATTGGGCCGCTATGATAGGGGCCAGTGCGTGAAACCGGACGGTAAGGAATCCCATGAAGCATGCCAGAAGAAGAGTCGAAAGCGAGGAAAGCTTCGGCTTACGAGACACCCTGATCTGGTGCGGCATACCCATCGTCATCGTGCTGCTGGTGCGCATGTTCCTGTTCGGCTTCTACGTGATTCCGTCCGGCTCCATGCTGAACACCATCGAACCGGGCGACCGGGTCATCACCAGCAAACTCACCCCCAAAGTCTTCAAGCTCCAGCGCGGCGACGTGGTGGTCTTCAAGGACCCCGACCATTGGCTGCAGCAGGAGAACAGCGGCCGATTCGGCGGCGACTACCTCATCAAACGACTTATCGGCCTGCCCGGTGACACCGTGGCCTGCGAGGGGCCCGGCAAGCCGGTCACGGTCAACGGCGTGGCCATCGACGAAACTTCGTACATCCGCTCCGGCGTGGACCCCAGCTCCTTCGCGTTCAGTGAAAAAGTGACTGCGGGACATGTGTTCGTCATGGGCGACAATCGCGCCAATTCCGCTGATTCCCGCTACCATCAGGACGATTCCTCGCACGGCCTCGTGCCGGTTTCCGACGTGGTCGGCGTCGGTCTGGTCAAGTATTGGCCGCTGAACCACATCAGCACGCTGGACGCGCATCACGACGTGTTCAAGGACGTGCCGGAAGGATCTGCCGACTGATGTCCGTTTCCATAGTGCCCACGCTGGATATGGAACGGGCGATCGCGGCCTCCGGCTACGACGTGATCGTCGGCTTCGACGAGGTCGGCCGCGGCTCGCTCGCCGGTCCCGTCATGGTCGGCGCCGCCGCAATCCGCACGTGCGACCTGGCCGGTTCGTCGCCGCTGCAAGTGCCCGACGGCGTGGCCGATTCCAAAATGCTGACGGAACACCGCCGCGAAGCCATATTCGAAGAGCTTAAATCGTGGTGCGCGTCCTGGGCGGTCGGCTCGGCCAGCAACACGGAAATCGACGATTGGGGCATCTCCTATGCGCTTGGCATCGCCGCATTGCGCGCACTCGGCCAAGCGGAAGAGAAACTCGGCATCGACGGCGATGGCATGCTTGACGGCAAGCCGGTGAAGGTCGGTGCGATCCTCGACGGACCGAACGACTACATCACCAAAGCGCTGAACACCTTCGACGCGCCTGACGTGCCGGTTCCTGCGGAAGTCTCTACCAAAGTGAAGGGCGACAGGTACTGCGCCACCGTGGCCACCGCAGCCGTCATCGCCAAAGTCACGCGAGACCGGCTCATGGTCGAACTGGGAGCGCAACCCCAATATGAACCCTATGAATGGGCCCACAACAAGGGTTACGGTTCGGCCGCACACCGTGACGCCATCGCTGAATTCGGGCCCAGCGACCTGCACCGCCTCTCCTGGCATCTCGTCTGACATACGGCATCTCATCCGCAGTCCGCGATTACGCTAATCCTTGCGGATGATGCATGCCGGAAGGAAACCTGTAAGTTCATCCCGCCGTCTGATGGCCGGGACCAATCCGTTTCCGTACCGTAGGAAACATGGAACACATACTTCACGCGACCGATCTGGTCATGGATTATTCGACCCAACAGGCGACACCGAACGCCACACACATGCTGGCGCTCAATCACGTGGATTTCGGCATCCAGGCAGGCGAAAGCATCGCGGTCATGGGACCGTCCGGTTCCGGCAAATCGACGTTACTGCACGCACTCGCCGGCATCATCACCCCGACAGCCGGCAATGTGATGTTTCGCGGTGCCAACCTGGCGCGGTTGAGCGACGCTGACCGCACCAAACTGCGCCGCAGCGCCTTCGGTTTCGTCTTCCAATCCGGACAGCTGCTGCCGGAACTGCCGGCCATCGAAAACATCGCGTTGCCGATGATGCTGGGCGGCGCAAGCTACCAGCAGGCCACCGACACGGCCATGCTATGGCTGGAACGATTGGGATTGCGCCAGCTCGCGCAACAACGTCCCGGCGAAATGAGCGGCGGCCAGATGCAGCGCATCGCCATCGCACGTGCGCTCGCCGCGCAGCCGGCAGTCATCTTCGCCGATGAACCGACCGGCGCGCTCGACCAGACCACCGGCCACGAAATCATGAGCATTCTCATGCGGACCGCACGACAGACCGGCGCGGCCGTGGTCGTGGTGACGCACGATTCGAACGTGGCCGCATTCTGCGATGCCACCGTTACCATGCGTGACGGCAGGCTGAGCTCGCCGCAGCAATCCCAACCTACCGCCGGAGGCGCACGATGAACATGTTCCGATTATGGCGATTGTTCCACCGCTCCGGCACCCACGGCACATCCAGCCGCACCTCTGCGCTGGCCATCGTTGCCTTCGCATCCGCCACCGCCGTCTTCCTCACCGTGCTCGGAGGCCTGCATGGCTTCATCTGGCGGGCCTCCGCCGACCACACGTTCGGTTGCATGATCAATTCCAACAGGTGCGCGCCCGGTACATACGAAACATGGTCCAAAACCCTGGCGCACGCCGACAAGCTCGTCGCCACGGTCGGCGACGGCCATTGGACGGCCGACCAGGCCACAGCCGTCATGAACACCTATTCCGACGGCTATGTGCTGCTCGCCGCATTCGCCAGTCTGCTACTCATCGTGCCGTTCGTGGCGCTCGCCGGCTCGGCGGCCCGTCTCGCGGCTTCCCGCAGGGACGCACGTCTCGCCGCACTGCGACTTGCGGGCGCCACCACCGCGCAGGTCACGAAACTCACCGCGCTCGATGCGGGTGGCCAGGCTCTGCTTGGCGCGCTGGTCGGCATGGCCGGCTACTTCGCGCTGATACCGGCGATCATGCTGCTCGACTTCCAAAACCAGCATTTCACCTTCGAACAGTTGTGGGTGGGACTGCCTGCTCTGGCGGCCGTGACCGTCGGAGTCACGCTGCTTGCCTTGGTCTCCGCGCTGGTCGCCCTACGCCGCGTGGCCATCACCCCGCTTGGCGTGATGCAACGTACCGGACAACCCATGCCGTCCGCATGGCGCGCACTGATTTTCCTTGCCGTGTTGGCCGTAGGCTACCTGCTGCTCAACAGCATCTCCGCATTCGCGCACTTGGGTCAGATGGTGGTCTACGCCATCATCTTCGGCGTCTTCTTCCTCGGTTTCGCCATGGTGAACGTCGTCGGTACCTGGGTGGTGGCGATGCGCGCCAGATCGCGTGCGAAACACCCGAAGGACGCGGCCACTATGATTGCCATGCGCCGTATCCTCGACAATCCCAAGCGTGCTTGGCGTAACGTGTCCGGTGTGGCGCTCGCTGTGTTCATTGCGGGGATGACGTCGGTGTGCGGATTGCTTGCCACCGGAATCGGAGGCAACCACGACCCGTTCGACCCATCTATGCTGTACATGCGCGATATAGCGATGGGTGGTTTCCTGACGCTCGCCTTTGCCGCGGTGCTCGCCGCCGTCAGTTCCGGCGTGATGCAGACGGGCAACGTCTACGACCAGGCCGACGAGTACCGCATGCTTGCGTTGGAAGGCACGGATGAGGCGACGCTCGACAAGGCACGCATGATGGAAGTGATCACCCCGCTCAACACGGTGATGGCCGTTTCATTGGGGTGCTCGGTGTTGTTGCTGTTTCCGATTCTGGCAACGTCGTTGCTCAATCCGGCTTCGTTGCTTACGTTGGCCGCGGGAATCGGCTTGTGTTATGCGCTGATGGTGCTCGGAGGGTGTGCCGCGAATCATGCGGCGCACGGGCTCGGTCATGCCGGCTACCGTATGGACGATTGATGGCCTCGCCGCGGCGGTCGTGGATACCGCGGTGAGGACTGGCGAGGTCAGCCGAGGAGCACCGCGATGATTGCGATGAAAATCGGCGACGACAACGTCGAGAACAGAATGCCGTCGCGTGCGAACGACAGACCCACGTTGTATCGCGCCGCGTAATTGTAGACGTTCTGGCCAGTCGGCAGAGCGGCGAGCACCACGCACGCGTACAGCGTGGCGCCACGGAAGCCCATCACGAAATACGACAGCAGGAACGCGATGATCGGCATCACGATGTTCTTCAGCACGGCCACCGTGAACACCGCCGGAATATTCGACTTGTCCTGCAGCGGCTTCGTGCCGTGCAAGGACATGCCGAACGCCATCAGGATCATCGGCACCGCGGAATTGCCGATCATGTTGATCGGGTCGTAAATGCAGCTCGGAATCACGAAAAAGCCGACTTCCGCGGAAATCGCGGACACGGCGATGCCCAGCAGCGAGCCGATGAGCAGCGGCTGGTGCAACGGCTGTTTCAGGATCTCCTTCGCGGACACCTTGCCTTTGGTGGTCACGTCGAGCACGGTCAGGCCGATCGGCGTGAACACCGCCTGCTGCATGACCAGAATCGGTGCGACAAGCGCCGGATTGCCCAGAATGTACGTGGCGATCGGCAGACCGATGTTGTTGGAATTGAGATACAGCGAATTCAGCGCGCCGATGGTGGCGTCCGCGGCCTTCATATGGAAGAACAGCCGATTGAGAATCAGAAAGACCACACCCACCAGCACGGCCGAGAAGAACGCTACGACGATGGAGGAGTGGAAGATCTCGAAGATCTTCTCCTTGGACAGGATGGCGAACATCAGGCACGGGCTCGACACGAAGAAGCTGAACCTGTTGAGCACCATCTGCGCGGTCGGCCCGCCGATGCGCATGCGCGCGGCCACATAGCCGGTGGCGATGACGATGCCGATGACGCAGAAACCTTCCATCGCGCTCAATAGACCCGGCATTGCACTCTCCTTTTCGCTGCGGCCGTTGCCTCGGACCGCTACCTAGTGTGTCACCAAGCGCACGACAGCATGGCCGACCGTCTCAAAAGCACGCCCGAAATGCGATTGTCACCGGCTTTTGCCGGATAATGGACGGCATGAACGAACTTACGATTGGATTTTCCGCTTCCGCCACCAAGCAGGAACAGCTCAACGAGCTGATGGAACAGATCATGGGCGCCTACTCCGTCAGCGATGACGAAGGCCCGTTGACGGACGCCGTCGAGGTGTTCCTGAAAAAACAGCCGCATCTGACAGTGCGCAGGCACGGCGATACTCTGGTCGCGTCCACCGATTTCGGCCGCGAGCGCCGCGTGATTCTTGCCGGCCATCTCGACACGGTGCCGGTGATCGACAATTTCCCGCCGAAATGGCTTCAGCCGGGCGATCCGCTGATTCGCGAGGATGTGGCGGCCGGTCATGAGCATGAGCGTGTGATCTGGGGTCGTGGCGCCACCGATATGAAGGGTTCCGACGCGGTCATGCTGTATCTGGCGGCCACGCTGACGGATGCGAAATACGATTTGACGTACGTGTTTTACGACCATGAGGAAGTCGCGGCCGAGAAGAACGGCCTGCGCAAGGTGGTCGAGTCGCATCCGGATTGGATTACCGGCGATTTCGCGATCATCGGCGAGCCGACCGATTGCGGCATCGAGGGCGGCTGCAACGGCACGATGCGATTCGACGTGATCACGCACGGCGTTGCCGCGCATTCGGCCCGCGCCTGGATGGGCAAGAACGCGATCCACGCGGCGGCCGAGATTCTGAACCGTTTGAACGCACATGAGAACCGCGCCATCGAAGTGGATGGCCTGACCTATCAGGAGGGCCTGAACGCCACGCTGATTTCCGGCGGCAAGGGTACCAATGTGATTCCCGACGAGTGCCGTGTGCACGTCAACTACCGGTTCGCGCCGGACAAGTCGCTCGCCGAGGCGAAGGCGCTGATGATCGGCGCGGATGCGGGCGCGAAACTTGGCAACGGCGAGCATCAGGCCACTGGTGGCGTGTTCGAAGGCTTCGGCATCGAGATGAAGGACGAATCGCCCAGCGCGCGTCCGGGCCTCAATTCGCCGCTTGCCCAATCGCTGGTATCGCTTGTCAAGGAACGTACCGGTCGTGACCCGCTTGCCAAGCTGGGTTGGACGGATGTGGCGCGTTTTGCGATTCTGGGCATTCCGGCCGTGAATCTCGGCGCGGGTAGCCCGCTGCTGGCTCACAAGCAGGACGAGCAGTTGCCGGAGACCGATCTGCTGCTCATGGCCGACCTGCTGGAGGACTGGCTGCGTTGAATCGCCGTTGAGTCGTTGCTGAGCTGCCGTTGAATCGCCGGTAATTCGCTGCCGCGGGCTTGCCGCAGAACCACTATTGGTCCACCGTTGAACCGCTGCTGAACCACTATGCCGGCGCACGTTCATTCACGGCGTGTCAACGCGAATCATTGGAAAACGGAGCGTGTAGGGGGAATAAATTTCCCGTCCTGTCACGCTCCGTTGTTTTTTGTGTCATACTTATAGACGGTGGTTCTGCAAGACCGCCGACGCATCCGATGGCGTTGATCCCCTCGCGTGAATGTTCTGTGAGTCGCGAGCGCAGGTGTCCGCCGTCGCATGATGAAGACTTTTGACGGAAGTTGCTTCCTACGGGCGCCATGATGCGCGGCCACGGTGAGAGCGTGGTGTGAGAACCGTTGGGGCTTGAGTGAAGGCGATGCGATTGCAGCGCGTTGCCGAGGAGCGTTGTGCCTACTACCAATGAGGGCCTCGATCAGGTCGAGGCTGTTGTGTCATCCGATAATTCAACCAATAATGCGGCAAGCAGTGCGGGTTCTGTGTCTGCCAATCCAGCTCCGCGTCGTCGTCGTGGGGGTCGCCGCGTGGTGCGTGGCGTAGGTGCCGCGGGCGCGTCTTTGGAGCTGAAGGTCGAGGAGCATGCCAAAGCCCCCTTGTTTGAGGAGCCGAAGCTTGAGCCTGCCCAGCCTGCGCGTGATTCCGCCGATTTCAATGATGCCGATGACGACGAGCCGTCGCGTCCGCGTCGTCGTCGCGTGACCCGTTACGATGACGACGATGAGATGCGTGACGAACGTCCACGCCGTCGCCGTCGTTCCTCCGTGGACGTGCAGGACGAGGACGATCGCCCGTCGCGTCGCCGTCGCCGTATCAGCGACGAGCCGCGTGATGACCGTGACGATCGTGACAATTACGGCAATCGTGGCAATCGTGACGAATCATCCGAAGACCGTGCGCTCGACGCCGTCAGCGCGCTGCCGGAAGGCCATGAGACGCGTCATAATCCGCGTCCGATGACGTCGCTGCTGTTCCAGGAGCCGATTCTGCCGGCCGCCCCCGCGGGCCGCGGATCGTCCGACGATGACGATGCCGACGATACGGGCCGCAGAGGTTCGGACGATGCCCGTGACAACCGTGATGACCGCGACGATTGCCGTAGCCCGCCGCGCCCCCCCCCCCGCCCCAGCCACGACACGGCCGACACGGACCGCACGGACGCTTCGAATGACGGTCGCGGCCGTGATGATGGCAATGACCGCAACAACGACGCCGAAGACGATGATCATGGCGATTCCCGTCGTTCCCGTCGTTCCCGTCGTCTGAACGCGCAGGAACGTCGTGCCGCTGCCGAAGTGGAGCAGATCGAGGAGGACCTGGTCCTCGATGGCATCACGTATGCGCCGATCGATGACGAGTCCCGCAATGGAAACGATGGTGCGGTCCGCCGGCCGCCGCGCCCCCGTCGCCGCCGTTGCGGACGCGGCAACCATGAGGAAGCCGACGAGCAGCAGACCTCCGAACGCGAATCCCGTCGCCGTCATGAGGATGACGATGAGGAAGAGGGCACGGTGACCCGTCGCCGTCGCCGCCGCCGTGGAGGGTCGAAGGCCGAGGAATCGGACGAGACGATGTCCCGTCGCTCCCGCAAGCAGCAGTACATCGACGAAATCACCGACGTCGAAGGATCCACCCGTCTGGAAGCCAAGAAGCAGCGCCGCCGCGACAACCGTCGTGAACGCAGCCGTCAGAACCAGCTCATGGAGCAGGACTTCCTGGCCCGTCGCGAACACGTCGAGCGTCTGATGGTGGTGCGCGAACGTGAGCGCCACACCCAGATCTCCGTGATCGAAGACAATGTGCTCGTCGAGCATTACGTGTCCGACATCCAGGAAGTGGCCACCGTCGGCAACATCTATCTTGGCCGCGTGCAGAACGTGCTGCCGAGCATGGAGGCCGCGTTCGTGGACATCGGACAGGCCCGCAACGGCGTGCTGTACGCCGGCGAGGTGAACTGGGATTCCGCGCGTCTGGAAGGCCAGCCGCGTCGTATCGAACTGGCGTTCAAGTCGGGCGATCCGGTGCTGGTGCAGGTAACCAAGGATCCGATCGGCCACAAGGGCGCAAGGCTTACCTCGCAGGTCACCTTGGCCGGCCGTTTCCTCGTGCTGGTGCCGTCCGGCGGCATGACCGGCGTGAGCCGCAAGCTGAGCGAGCGTGAGCGCGCCCGCCTGAAGAACATCGTGTCGAAGATCGCGCCGAAGGATATGGGCGTGATCATCCGAACCGCGGCCGAAGGCGCTTCCGAAGAGGCCATCACCAAGGATCTCGAGAACCTGGTGCGCCAGTGGGAACGCATCACCGCCAAGCGCGACGAGTTCCTGCACGGCAAGCGTCCGAAGCTGCTGCAAGGCGAGCCGGACGTGGCCATCCGCGTGGTTCGCGACATCTTCAACGACGACTTCTCCAAGATGATCGTTGAAGGCGACCGCGTGTACGAGCGTATCGAGGAATACCTCGACACGATGGCCCCCGACCTGAAAGACAAGCTCGAGAAGTGGGATCCGGCCGAACATGACGGCAAGGACGTGTTCGACAAGTGGCAGATCGACTCCCAGTTGCGTAAGGGCATGGAACGTCAGGTCTACCTGCCGTCCGGCGGTTCGATCGTCATCGACCGCACCGAGGCCATGACCACCATCGACGTGAACACGGGCCGTTTCATCGGCCGCGGCAAGAGCCTCGAGGAAACGGTGACCCGTTGCAACCTCGAAGCGGCCGAAGAGATCGCGCGACAGCTTCGTCTGCGCGACATCGGCGGCATGGTGATGATCGACTTCGTCGACATGGTCATGCCGGCCAACAGGGATTTGGTGCTCCGCCGACTGGTGGAGTGCCTGGCGCGCGACCGCACCAAGCATCAGGTGGCCGAAGTCACCTCGCTGGGACTGGTGCAGATGACGCGCAAGCGCATCGGCCAGGGTCTGGTGGAGGCGTTCTCCGAGGAATGCCCGACCTGCAAGGGCCGCGGCTTCATCCTCCATGACGAACCGACCGTTTCGGCGGATTACGACGATCCGTACGCCCTGAAGGGCGGCGATCCGTTCGTCAAGACCAACAAGCATGGCCATGGCACGGACGTGCAGGTGCCGAAGGGCTCCTCGCCGGACGTGAAGGCCAAACTCGCGCAGATCGCGGCGGCAGCCGTGGCCGCCAACAATGCGGACCTGGGCGAGGAAGAACAAGAAGAATAAAGGAAAATCCCGGTATGTCAACCTGACACGCCGGGAGCAGACTTGCGGTTGTACGCGGGTATGTGTAGATTAGATTGCTGGTGTCTGGCCGCGAGGCTCGAACGTGCCGGGCAGTAAGCTTTCCAAGTTAATAAAGGAACGGATATGTACGCTATTGTGAAGGCCGGCGGCCATCAGGAAAAGGTCGAGGTCGGTGACGTCATCCTCGTCAACCGTCTCGACGCCAAGAAGGGCGACACCGTGGAATTCCCGGTCGCTCTCGTTGTGGATGGTGACAAGGTCACCGTCAACGCCAAGGATCTCGCCAACATCAGTGTCAAGGCTGAGGTTGTCAACGATGAGGCCAAGGGCCCGAAGATCAGCATCATGAAGTACAAGAACAAGACCGGCGTTGCTCGTCGCAAGGGCCATCGCCAGCAGCTGACTCTCGTCAAGATCACGGCGATCGCCTGATTCGCGTAGGGTTAGAGTCAAGGACCGAAAGGAACAGACATGGCACATAAGAAGGGCGCGTCCAGCTCGCGCAACGGTCGCGATTCAAACGCGCAATACCTCGGTGTGAAGAAGTTCGGCGGCGAAGCCGTCGTGGCCGGCAACATCATCGTTCGTCAGCGTGGCACCAAGTTCCACCCGGGCGAGAACGTCGGCATGGGCAAGGACCACACCCTGTTCGCCCTCAAGGACGGCAGTGTGAAGTTCGGCGTGCGTCGTGACCGCAAGGTCGTCGACGTGATTGCCGCCTGAGACACGCGCAAATAACGCTTTTTGATGAAAGACCGCGCCCGTTATGGACGCGGTCTTTCTGCTATGTAAGGTAGATACATGAGTGATTTTGTGGATCGAGTGACCGTCCATGTGAAGGGCGGCGACGGCGGCAATGGGTCCGCCGGCATCCGTAGGGGGTCCCTTGGGTGTGGTCCCGGCGGCCATCCGTGGGGAAAAATACAAGCCGTTGGCCGGTCCGAACGGCGGCAATGGCGGCGACGGCGGTTCCGTGATCTTCATGGCCGATTCGAACGCCAACAGTCTGCTCGACTACCGTTTCATGCCCCATCGCGAGGCGGAAAGCGGCACCATGGGCCTGGGCGACACGAAGGACGGTTCGAAGGGCGCCGACCTGATCCTGCCCGTCCCGGTGGGCACGGTCGTGTTCGAAGCCAAGGGACCGCAGGGCAAGCCGAAGCATCCGGGCGAGCAGCTTGCCGACCTGCGTCACGCGGGAGACAAGTTCGTCGTGGCCGCGGGCGGCAACGGTGGTCTCGGCAATGCGGCGCTGGCCAATCGCACCCGTCGTGCGCCGGGCTTCGCACTGCTGGGCGAGCCGGGCGAGGAACGCGACGTCATCCTCGAACTCAAGTCCATCGCCGACGTGGCGCTGGTGGGCTTTCCGTCCGCAGGCAAGTCGAGCCTGATCGCGGCGATGAGCTCCGCCAAACCGAAGATCGCCGACTATCCGTTCACCACGCTTGTGCCGAACCTCGGCGTAGTGGTGGCCGGCGACATGCGCTACACCATCGCCGACGTGCCGGGCCTGATTCCGGGCGCATCCCAGGGCAAGGGCCTCGGCCTCGAATTCCTGCGTCACATTGAACGTACTGAAATCATCGCCCACGTCATCGATTGCGCCACCCTCGAACCCGGCCGTGACCCGATGAGCGACTACCAGGCGCTCGAACACGAGCTCGCCGAATACGCCGGCAAGCTCGAACTGCCGCTCGGCGCGATTCCGATCCCCGAACGTCCGCGCATCATCATCCTCAACAAGGTGGATGTGCCGGAAGCCAAGGAACTCGCCGAATTCGTCAAGCCCGAATTCGAAAAGCTCGGCCTCAAGGTCCACATCATCTCCACCGCCTCCCACGAGGGCCTGAAGGAACTCAACTGGGCGCTGGCCGACCTCGTGACCAACATGCGCGCGGAAGTCGCCAAACGCGAGCAGGCCGAGGAAGAGGCCCGCGTGGTCATCAAGCCGCTCGAGGAGCCGCGCAATCGCCGTCGCCGTAACGACGAAGGCGGCAACGCGCTCGACTTCACCGTGGAACGCAAGGAGAACGGCAACGGCGAAGTCTGGTACGAGGTGCTCGGCACCAAGCCGGAACGTTGGGTCATGCAGACCAACTTCGATAATGACGAGGCCGTCGGCTACCTTGCCGACCGTCTGGCCAAGCTGGGCGTCGAAGACGAGCTGCGGCACAAGGGCGCCAAGCCGGGCGACGAAGTGCGCATCGGCCGTGGCGACCGTGCCGTGGAATTCGATTGGGATCCGACCATCGCGGCCGGCGCGGAAATGCTCGACGGCACCCAGTTGGGCGCACGCGGCGTCGACCTGCGACTGCAGGAATCGGATGGTCGTGCGCAGCGTCGTTCCAACACGGAACGCCGTCGCCAGTACCACGAGATGATGGACGCCCGTCAGGCCGTGCGCGAAGCCATGATGGCCGAACGCAAGGCAGGACACTGGGCCGATCCTTCCGTGGACGACGACCGTCACGACGAAACCAGTCTTTTTGGACGTGGCGAGACCGCCGACGACGAGGATGTGGAACAATAGAACCATCCAACGAAGCCCGCTGATGTGCCGATGGCATGTCGGCGGGCTTTTTCAATAGCCGGTAACGGTACCGGGAGGGACTATGAACACGCCATCGCAAGCGCAAGTGCGCAGGGCCATCGCCGAAGCGCAGACCATCGTGGTGAAGGTGGGCTCCAGCTCGCTGACCGAGCCGAGCGGCCACTTGGATCCGCAACGGTTGAACGCGCTTGTGGCGGCCATCGCCCGCGTGCGATTGATGGGCGGCCGCGTGGTGCTGGTCTCCTCCGGCGCGATCGCGGCCGGTTTCGGCACGCTCGGTTTCGACAAGCGTCCGACCGACGTGGCCGACCAGCAGGCGTGCGCCGCCGTCGGCCAAGGCCTGCTGATGGCCCAGTACGAGGCCGCTTTCGCACGGTACGGGCTGCGTGTCGGACAGATCCTCATCACCGTTTCCGACACGATCGCCCCACAGCAGTACCGCAACGTGCGCCGTACGCTCGACCGCCTGCTCGACTTGGGCGCGGTGCCGATCATCAACGAAAACGATTCCCTCGCGTCCAACGAGATCCGCTTCGGCGACAACGACCGCCTGTCCGCGCTCATCGCCAACATCGTCGTCGCCGACGCGCTTGTGCTGCTCACCGACGTGGACGCGCTGTACACCGCGCCGCCAAGCGAGCCCGGCTCGATGCGCATCTCCTATGTGCCGAACGTCGAGGACGCGCTGGCGAAGGTTCAGGTCGGCGGAACCGGCTCGAACGTCGGCACCGGCGGCATGGTCACCAAAATGGAGGCCGCGCGCGTCGCCGCGGTGTCCGGCATTCCCGCGGTGTTGACATGCGCGTCGAACGCAGGTCCCGCGATGATGGGCGATCCGGTCGGCACCGCGTTCGCGCCGATCAACGACCGCGGTTCGTCACGTAGGCTGTGGATCGGCTTCGCCTCCCACCCGCAGGGCACCCCGGCGTATTCCT
>OAUQ01000581.1_pt1 | contig 13946 bp, 9 predicted proteins | sample 1476151 | NCBI WGS metagenome assembly OAUQ01 (sample SAMEA2580008, study PRJEB22360) | human gut metagenome | biome: human gut; feature: human-associated habitat; material: faeces | place: Denmark | collected 2008/2010 | reverse complement strand
TTTGATTCGTGCTAGTGACATAGCTTACCTGAATGGATCAGCCAGCCACTGGATAACCATCAACCACTATAACGTAACCCCTGATGATACATACTTGAGCAGTATTTGGGAATATGGTTATAAAATAATAGATAATGCTTCACGTATCATCAAGGCTGGAAAAGAACTGGAAGCAACCGTTACCGACACCGACAAAGCTGCATTGAAACAATATATGGCAGAAGCCTACGGATTGAGAGGATATGCCATGCTGTCTATGACAAATGTATTTGGTAAACAGATTAAGGTAAACGGAACGACAGACAACAGTGATGCCATCGGTGTGGTGATTGTCGACGAACCGGTCAAAGCTTTCGAGGAAGTCAGCCGCTCTACCGTAGGACAATGCTATCAAGCTATACTGGACGACTTTAACAATGCCCTGACTTGTTATGCTGAAAGTGGAACCGAAGGAAGAGGTACCAACCAGTATCTCTCTGTGGCAGCCATCGAAGGCCTGCTGGCACGTACTTACTTGTATCAGGAAGACTTCAGCAACGCCGAGAAATATGCATCGAATGCACTCCTGCACTCAGGGAAGAAGGTAGAAGCTTATACTGTAGACGACTACAAGGAACTGTATACAGGTGGCGACAGCAATTCGGAAAGTATCTTCCGTCTGGCCATCGATGTAAACAACAGCTGGTCTGCCAATTCTTGTGGTAACGTATGGACTACCTACGGAGGTCTGCCAAGCCAGCGCATGCGCAACCTGATAGCAGAAACCGACTGTAGAGGTTCCCTCTATCTTCCTACCATCAAGAAAGGCTCATATAACCAGCTACAATATGGTGGTAAATTCTGGTATGGAGGAGGTAATACGGCATATGCTACCAACTACATCGTCAATGCCCCCGAAATGGAACTGATTATCGCCGAATCGAAACTGCGTGCTGCACAGCCCGACCTGAACGGTGCCAAGGAAGCACTGCTGACTGTTGCCAAGAGAAACTCACAGATTACCAGCACCGATGATTTGGGTAATACGAAAGAAGAAGTATTTGCATTCCTGAAGGATGAACGCGCTCGCGAATTGTTCCAGGAAGGTTTCCGCTTCTACGACTTGCGTCGCTGGGGTGAAAAGGCTGATGTATATGCCAATGTCGAAGATCAGATTTCGTACAAATATACCAACTTCGATATTGCACAGTTCTGTTTCCCTGTACCAAATGCTGAAGTTAATGCCGGATTTGGTATCACACAGACACCGGACTGGAACAAGTACCTGCCTCAATAACGATTTTTACATAACAAAGTTTTATCTATAACAGAGACCTATAGACTAAACATTGTTCAAATTAGCCAACTAATTCATACTCCCAACATCATGAATTAGTTGGCTTTTTTATCTATTGGGCACAATATATTTACAACAAAAAGTGGCATATGAGATGACTATAGTTCGCCATCTTCATATGCCACTCTTATTTTTAAAGGATATCTACTGAATATTCCTCATCATATAACTACATTTCCATCGGGTATTTACCCCGGAACAAGTTTTTACAGAGGCTTATATTCTACAAATGCTTCCATTGCTTCGTAGCATGCAAGACCCAGACTATCGTACAACGATGCAGTACCACGGTTACGGTCTTCGCTACGCTGCCAGAACAAACGTTCGTCGTTGCCCAGGAAAGGTGCACTTTCCATCTGTGACTGATGCTTCAAGATAGAGTTACGTTTTGCACGCAATTCTTCCGGACTCAACGGTACAGCCATTTCAATGTTCTCGATTTCCCATTCAGCCCATGCACCACGATACATCCAGATACGGCAATCTTTCAACCATTCTGCACCGGCATTTTTCTCTTCGTCGATAGCAGCCAGCACGGCATCAGTACAAACACGGTGAGTTCCATGTGGGTCTGCCAGGTCACCGGCTACATAAATCTGATGAGGTTTCACTTCACGCAGCAAATCCAATACGATATTGATATCGGCCTCACTGATAGGATTCTTCTCGATACGTCCGGTTTCATAGAACGGAAGGTCGAGGAAGTGAACACGTTCCAGCGGAATCTGATTGTATGTGCAAGCTGTACGGGCCTCACCACGGCGAATCAACCCCTTGATAGTAAGAATATCGCGGGTATCCATATCGCCTTCCTTCTTATGTTTCAGGAACTTCTTGATTTCAGCGTACATATTCTTGATGGTTTCATTCTTTTCGCCATCGAACAACTGGTTGAAACCATTGATAAAGTGCATGAAACGTACAACTTCTTCATCGCCTACAGCAATATTTCCTGAAGTTTCGTAAGCTACATGAACCTCGTGTCCCTGCTGAACCAAACGACGGATGGTTCCTCCCATCGAAATAACATCATCATCCGGATGCGGAGAGAAGACAACCACACGCTTCGGGAATGGTTTCGCACGCTCCGGACGATAAGTATCGTCGGCATTCGGTTTACCACCCGGCCAGCCAGTAATAGTGTGCTGCAGATCATTAAATATCTTAATGTTCACATTGTATGCAGAACCATACAATGCCAGCAGTTCACTCAAACCGTTTTCATTATAGTCCTTATTAGTCAGTTTCAAAATCGGTTTTTTGGTAAGCAAACACAACCAAACGATAGCACTACGAATCAGCTTATCGTTCCATTCGCAGCTTGTTACCAGCCACGGACGCTGAATACGGGTAAGATGGGCAGCAGTAGGAAGGTCGATACAGACCGTTGCGTTCTGATGCATCTGCAAGTAAGAAGCAGGCAATGAATCAGAAATCTTATCTTCTACAGCCTTCTTTATAATATCAGCTTTTTCTTCACCCCAAGCAAGCAAGAATACCTTACGAGCTTCCATGATAGTTCCCACACCCATTGTAATAGAACATGGAGGAAGATTATCTATACCCAAGTTATGAGCAGCCTCAGAACGTGAAGTAGAATCTATCAAAATCAGTCTGGTCTGAGAAGTAGCTGTAGAACCAGGTTCGTTCATTCCGATATTTCCTTCACGACCGATTCCCATAACAGCAATATCGATACCACCATAAGTCTTGATACGTTGCTCGTACAAGTGGCAGTGTTCTATCACACCGTCCTGCGGAATACTACCATTTAGCGTAAAAACATTCTGCGGATCTATATCCACCTGCTTCAAGAACAGTTCATTCAACTGGTTGATACTGCTGTGATTCGACTCAACCAACGGATAATATTCGTACAAGTTGAAAACGACAACATTGCGGAAACTGATTCCTTCTTCCTTATGTCTGCGCACCAATTCAGCAAACAGCGGACGAAGTGATGCACCTGTACCCATAGCAATCGTACAGAATTTACCGTCACGCTGACGTTCTTGTACCTTATGGATAATTTCATCAGCAATACACGCTACGCCTTCTTCTGCAGTTTCGTAGATGTTGGTAGGAATCTTTTCGAAACGTGTCAGGACAGAACGTTCTATTGTATTTTCAGGCTTATAATATTTGGTAGATACTCTGTTCAGAGATATCTGTGAACTAAGATTAGTTCTCATAAAAAATTCTCCTTTTGTTATAAATTAATTACAGGTTATTGCGCTCGATGTCCTTGAAGTACTTGTAAGTACCTACTTTCAGTTCATCGGTAGCAGCCTCATCGCAAACAATAATTCCATGACGATGCAACTGCAAGGCACTGATAGTCCACATCTGCGTAATACCACCTTCTACAGCATGCTGCAAAGCACGAGCCTTGTTATGACCATTACAAAGGATAAGTACTTCTTTTGCATCCATAACCGTACCTACACCTACTGTCAAAGCAGTCTTAGGAACTTTATTTACATCGTTTTCGAAGAAACGAGAATTGGCAATGATTGTATCGGTAGTCAAAGTCTTTACACGTGTACGTGAAGCCAATGAAGAACCCGGTTCGTTGAAAGCGATGTGTCCGTCAGGGCCGATACCTCCCAAGAAAAGGTCGATTCCACCAAACGATTCAATCTGCTTTTCATAATTAGCACATTCAGCCTCCAAATCTTCAGCATTTCCGTTCAGAATATGAATGTTTTCCTTGTGGATATCAATGTGATTGAAGAAATTATTGTACATGAATGAATGATAGCTTTCAGGATGTGACTCCGGCAATCCAACATATTCATCCATATTGAATGTCACAACGTGCTCAAACGATACTACACCTTTTTTACTGAGTTCAATCAAAGCCTTATACATACCCAGAGGAGAAGAACCAGTAGGCAAGCCCAATACAAACGGTTTTTCAGCTGTAGGATTTGCCTTGTTGATTTTCTTTGCTACATAATTTGCTGCCCATTGAGAAAGAGCTTGGTAGTCAGATTCGATAATTACTCTCATAGTTTTTCCAGATTTAATTAATATATTTGTAACAAGAATTAATATTCTCATTGTTTTCGCTACAAAGATATTTGTATTTATAGATAAAAGCAACTATAATAATAAGTAATTACATTCGATTTTTAAAATTTTTAATTAACTAATTGTATATTTTTAAACCACATCCGTATGAAAGAACGATTATTAGAGGAACTGCAAAAGGGATCAAAAGGGGCGGTAATGAAGAAGCACATCATTACCTATCTCATCTACAATGAGAACTCTACTATCACCGATCTTGCAAAAGATATGGACTTAAGTATACCTACTGTCACGAAAGTCGTCGATGAAATGTACGAACAAGGCTACATCGACGAGTATGGAAAGCTGGAAACCAGCGGCGGACGTCATCCTATTCTATACGGACTGAATACTGATTCTGCCTACTTTGTCGGAGTAGACGTGACATGGAACTGTGTCAATATCGGAATTATCAACTTTAAAGGGGATATCCTGAAATTACAAATGGGAATTCCTTTTGAGAGAAGGGATACACTTGAATGCATCGATGAGTTATGCCACTACATTCAAAACTTTATCAATGGGCTTACATTGGATCAAGAGAAAATACTTCATATCAATGTTACGCTGTGCGGACGAGTTAATCCTGAATTAGGTTACTGCCATAGTTTCTTCAATTTTGGAGAACGCCCGCTTGCAGAAATTCTGACCGAACGCCTGAAAATCGATACATCTATCGATAATGACAGCCGTGCCATGCTTTATGGAGAATGTATCAAAGGAGTAGTGAGAGGAGCAAAAAACGTACTTTTCATTAATATCGGCTGGGGCCTGGGAATGGGAATCATGATTGACGGAAAACTTTACAAAGGGAAATCCGGCTTCTCCGGCGAGGTAGGTCATACGTATGGCTACGATAACCAAATAATTTGCCATTGCGGGAAAAAGGGTGTGTGGAAACAGAGGTATCTTGTTCGGCTCTATACAGGAAATTTATTGAACATTTACAAGCAGGAGAAACCTCCATCATCCTGGCCGAAAAGAAAATAGAAGACATTACACTCGATGATATATTCAATGCGGTAAATCGAGAAGACCTACTTGCCATTGAACTGGTAGAACAAATCGGACAGCAACTGGGATTCCACATAGGAAGCTTGATCAATATATTCAATCCGGACATGGTCATTATTGGCGGGCAAATGTCGCGTGCAGGCGATTTTCTTCTCCAGCCAGTCATCTCTGCCGTCAGAAAATATACGCTCAGCCTGATGAGCCGTGATTCGGAGATTGTATTATCGAAATTGAAAGATCAGGCATGTGTAATAGGTTCCTGCCTGTTGTCGAGAAGTAAATTGTTCGAAGACTAACAACAATGACAAAATATAATAGCAGTAAATATTCACCACAGACTGCTCTGATATACCAAAGTTATGACATCATACTATGAATAACACCTGATCAACTTGATCATATCAGAACTACCTGTGGTGAATAGAGAAAATCTTAATCCTTCAAGACTTGAAAAATACTACCGGATGCATCGATAAAAACTTTAAATTCTTCTCCGCTACGCTGTACTTCTACCTCATACCAGAAAGAGTCGACTGTCTCTACCACTTCGGCCTCATCGTCATCTATACGGTAACCTTCCGCTGACAAAGCTGCCGTCACAGCAGAGGGAAGTTCTCTGATGCTGATGTCCCAGGAGGTACGTACCCATTCGTTCCGGCCATTGAAAAGAAGTTCTTTTTCTTTTCCTTCGTGACGAATATCTACCTCCAGATATCCGTCATCATAATCACGCTCTATAATGACAGCTCCCGGATAGTTTTCCTGAATAAACTGCTCGATATCACTTACTACAGCACCTGTATTTTCAGAATTATTTCCTCCCAAATCGGGACGCCCTTGCAGGACAGTTCCGTCATGACTTATATAAACCTTTATATCATCGGCAAAGCGTCCTTCCAGTTCAAAGCAATAGAAAGTTCCAGATACTTCGGTTTCATATTTTTCCGCCTCTTCAACATGAGCACCTTCCAAATAAACACTTGTAGATTTCAAGGCAACAATAACCTGCGAAGGTATATCTTTCACCTCATCGATATTCCTGAATTTATATTCAGTCTTGGTATACACCCACGCTTGTGCCCGATTAAAGAAAGCTTCATGCTTCAGGTTCCCAGAAATAAACTCTACTTCCGTACCTCCATCTTCGTTATCCAGATCAATGATTCTGGCATCCGGATAATTTTCTTTCAGCCAGCTTTCAACCGTATTCGACGGAGTTTGCGGTAAATATTCCTGATAATCTTTATTATCGTCCGCATCGATAACCTCCTTTACCAGAATACCTTCTGAAGTATAATACAAATCGACATCCGTTTCTATGCCTCCCTCTTTCTTCTCTACGTCGATAACATACAGCACTTCGGACACATCATTTCTTGTCAGCACATCCACTTCATCATCTGCCACCCATGGAGCCTGACCATATTCACTAGCATAAAAGGCAGACTTAACCTGTTCCGGTAATTCGGAGAAACGAATGTCACGCTCAGTCATACCCAATAATCCACTTTCTAAAGCGAACCAGGCCGTATGATTACGTGAAACATCGGCAGAACGCATACCATCCCAATAGAAATCGGCCACGGCATAGCCTGCCTTAGTTGTCCACACAACATTGCTTGCTCCAGGAAACTGAGCGTTAAATGCTTCCATTATTTGTGCAGGAATATCGCCGGATGTTCCATCAGGAAAAGATACTTTGTCATTGTCACTACACGAAGTGAAAAACAACATACCAGCCATAAAACATGCACCAAACCATAATCGTGATTTTGTCATAAGCCATTTTATTTAATGTTATGACACAAAGTAAAAATGTAAAACTGAAAAGAATCTGAAACAGTATTAGAAAGGCATAAAAAAAATAGGCCATCTTTATAAAAGATGACCTATTATGAATTTTGTCATAAGACGATGTGTCGATTATCCCTGGTGGATTGCTTCAGAAGGACATACATCAGCGCATGTTCCACATTCTGTACACATTTCCGGGTTGATAGAATATTTATCACCTTCAGAGATTGCTCCAACCGGACATTCATCGATACAAGTACCGCAAGCGATACAATCGTCACTAATTACGTAAGCCATTGTAGTAAAAGTTAAATTATTATTAGTACTAATTTGATGATGCAAAGGTAATCTTTTTGATGAGATTTGTAATATCTACTTTACACTATTTCCCTAATTTGTATCATGTCTAAATAGCATCAATGCATTAGAGATTGATACATTGCTTGTTGGATACGTGACCGGATTTCCAGCTTTGTCAGATTATTCTGTCCATAAGCTACAGGATAAGTACGGTTACTCAGAAAGACAAAGACCAGATCATTATCCGGATCTGCCCATACACAAGTTCCCGTAAAGCCAGTATGCCCGAAAACAGAAGCCGGAGCTTCGAAAGTACACGGACTTTCATCCTGTTTCTCTGTATCCGGCTTGTCGAATCCTAAGCCACGGCGACTGTTTTTCGACTTCATGCCAATGAACAAATCGCAAGTAGCCCGACTCAGATAACGACGATCGCCACAAATTCCCCTGTCGAGTAACATCTGGAAAAGTACAGCCACATCGTGTGCCGTAGAGAACAGTCCGGCATTTCCTGATACACCACCCATAAATGCAGCGGCTTCATCATGAACATACCCCTGCAAAGGTCCTCCACGCAAGAAATCTTTCTCGGCAGTAGGAGCAATTTGTTCCTTAGGAAAGCGTTTCAACGGATTATACGACGTATACATCAGTCCCATAGGCTTAAAGAATACACTATCCAAATACTCATCCATCGGAACCTTTGCAATGCTCTCCACCATTTCCTTCAGCAACATAAAGTTCAGACAACTATACCGATACGAATGTCCTTTCAATGGAGCCTTGATTATTTCACGCATAACAGCCTGCTTAAAGTCTTTGTTCAAGAACAGACTATCGGACAATTGCAAAGAATAAACCTCCGAAGGAGCAGTAGACACCCATTCTTTCTTAAACGAAAAGCTTGTACATGCGTACATATTAGGTGCGACCGGCAAGCGATGTCCGGCATCCGGTTTCTTACGGAAAAGACCACCTTTGCAAGTCTTCATATCTATAGCCTCTTCATAAAACGGTAAATACGACGGCAAACCGGATTCATGGAACAATAAATCCTGAATTGTTATATTTTCCTTGTCCGTTTTTCTCAGAGCCGGCAAATAACGGCTCACCTTGTCCGTCAGTCCGAACTTACCTTCGTCGTAGAGTTTCATAACAGCCAGCAAGGTCCCCGCCGCTTTACTCAACGAAGCCAGATCGTATATCGTATGTTCCCTTACTCTCTCTTTACCATCGTACGTCAACGAGCCGAAACATTTATTGTATACAGGATAACCGTCTTTCGTTATCAGGACATGACATCCAGGATAAGCCTTTTCCAATACGCCTTCCTTTGCAATGCTATCAATAGTCGCCAATACCCGGGAATCCATACCCAGTTCCTCAGGAGTATAAGAACGAGGATAATCCGGATCGAGCGTTATGCCCGTTCCGCTTTTCCATAATCCAGCCATATCAACAGACAGTCGTCCGTTCACCACTTTCTGCCCCGTCATGACATCGGCTACATAACGCTGAACAGACTCTTTATCCGTATGAGCCAGTACGACAGCCGAAGCATTTCGCAAGACAGCCGACATCTCCTGCAAAGTATTTTGAGGAGAAAAACACACCACGACAACAGGCTTATCGAGGGCCAAACGCTCCAATAACGGAAGAAATGTCTGAAAATTACTATTGGGATGAACTGCGACAATCACTTGCTGAGCCGGAATAATACGTTCCTGAAGCTGTTGTAAAGAAAGAGAATCTGTGTTACCATACAGCCAAGCCAATGAAACCGTTTTTTTCAATTCCTTATAAAAAGGATACGCATCCGACAAGGAAGAAGACAAGCTCAACAGAACATTTCCCGACAGCGACAAATCCAGGGGAAGCACGTCTGCCGAATCCTTCAGAACCGTTACCGCAGCTTTCTCCAAAGTAACCAGCAAACTGTCTGTTCCAGCCGTATAGATACGCTGTCCGATTCCGTCGAGTTTCACACTCGGCTTCTGCTTTAATCCTAAAGCATACTTATAAGTAAGTACCTTACGACACCTGTCTGTTATGAGCTGTTCACTCAATTTACCCGACTTAACGGCACGCATTATACTTTCAAAACTCTTTTTCAAGTTCCGTGGTACCAGCAGCAAATCATTTCCTGCCAACAAAGCCTGTACGCACAGATTATCTGCATTATCCGAAATACCTTTCATTTCCAATGCATCCGTGAATACCAGCCCGGAAAAATTCAAATCATTGCGTAATACCGAAGTAATCACTTCCGAAGAGATAGACGCCGGTTTACTGTCCAGTTCAGCCACATGCAGATGCCCTATCATCACTCCTCCTACTCCAGCCTTTACAGCCTCCCGAAAAGGATACAGCTCCACGCTGTCCAAACGATCACGAGTGAAATTAAGCACCGGCAATACATGATGTGAATCTCTGTCTGTATCACCATGACCGGGGAAATGTTTGCAGACAGCCAACACACCTCCGTCTTCCAAACCGCGGGAATAGGCTACCACCTTACGTGCGACCTGTTTCGGATCACTTCCAAACGAACGCACATTGATGACCGGATTATCCGGATTATTATCCACATCGGCCACAGGAGCCAGATTCACCTGTACTCCTATTTCACGAAGCTGCCTGGCCACTTCCTTCCCGTACTGATAAATCAAGGTATCATTCTGAATACATCCCAGCACCCGGTTACGTGGAAATTCAGGAGTATTGTTCAGGCGCATGCCCAGCCCCCACTCCCCATCGAAAGCAATCATCAGGGGAATATCGGCCCACTGCTGAGCCTGGTTCGTGAGTTGTACCTGCTTCTCCAACTCACCTTTCGAAAAAAGCAAGCCTCCGATGCCATATTCTTTAACGGCACTTTCGATGCTACTCTTATTTTTCTGCGTAGTTATCGGGGCAACCGTATGAATAAACAGCTGACCTATTTTCTGCTTCAAGGTCATGCGGGCAAGTTGTTCCTCTACCCAGTGGTTACACGCCACAGTATCATCTATCTGTTCCAGTATTTTTACAGAAGAAGCATGCGCTCCTATCCATAGCAACAAGCAAACAAGCAATCCAACCAAACGTCTATTCATTCTCTTTCTCCCTCTTTTATAATTAACCAACAAAATCTTCCGACTTGCACTTTTTCAATTCGTGCCAGTCCTTCCGTATCAATTTTTCTGAAGTTTCAGGATCATTTTACCGACGAAAGCACCATTCTTTCCCATCTGCTGTACCGGAATCTCGATTCCATCCAGATTTTTATAATACTCCGGTCCCTCGAAGTAAGAATGAGAATGTCCTCCCAATACAACATCAATACCACGAGTGTTTTCTATCAGTTCGATATCACTATACGGCTCGCCTTTCCATCCCAGATGAGAAAGACAGATTACCACATCACAATGCTCTTCATTCCGCAACAAATCCGCAATGCGCTGTGCTTCTGAAACCGGGTCTTCAAACTTCACATTCCCGTAACATTCGGAGGCCACCAGCCCGTCCAATTGTGCACCCAGTCCGAAAACACCAATCCTTACTCCGTTACGCTGAATGACCGTATACTCTTTTACCAGTCCTTCGAGCACCGTACCTGTCACATCATAATTCGCACAGACGATAGGATAATTAGCCATTTTGAACAATCTTGCCATATTATCCAGTCCAAAATCGAATTCATGGTTTCCGATAGTACCCGCATCATAGCCCATCTCGTTCATCAGCTTTATCTCTACCTCTCCTTTGAACATATTATAATAAGGAGTACCCTGTGAGAAATCTCCCGAATCGAACAGCAGCAAGTCTTCATGAATCTTACGCTGCTGCTTGATAAAAGTGGCACGGCGCAACAGCCCCGCCTTATCAGCCAGCATCGTATCCTGAAAATCTTTCGGGAACGGTTCTACACGGCTATGCATATCGTTGGTATGAAACAAATACAGTTCCTTGGTCGACTGGGCAGCCAACGCTCCGGAAAACAAGCATACCCATAAAATGAAATATAGTCTTTTCATATAATATCCTTTATCATTGTTCTACAATACGCCCTTCCACATTGGCATTCACAAAAACACCTTTTGCCTCACACTGCTTGACATAATCGATAAACAAGTCACGCAAAATAGCTTCCTGCGGCTCAGTCTTTGATACAGCATTCTTGAAAGCCTCCATGTGATCATTGCCTTCTGCCAGATAGTCGATGGTAGCCACCCGGTATTCCTTCTGCGGATCGACCGGACTTCCTCCCACCTTCGCGCTCAGCAGTTCTCCGTCCTTCGAAATTACCAGCTGCGCTCCGCTCAAGCCTTCACCATGCACCGCCGCAATCTGCTTGAAGAGTTCCATCAGATCTGCTCCCTTTAAGACAACAACCGACAATGCATTCTGGAAAGGACTGATTTCATAAATAGAGCCAAAAGTAATGTTTCCCTCATTCAGTATATTACGAATGCCTCCAATGTTCATCACCCCGACATCCACCTTCGTGCCCAACTTGGCTTCCGCACTCTGGCAAAGGATATCGGCAATCAGGTTCGAAAGCGGAGATTCAGGGCGGTATGCCTCAAGCTTCCGGGCTGAATGGCCGATGACCGGTGTCATCAGACTGTCTATCTTATCCTGATAAGGCTGTAAAATTCTCCACGCAGCCTGGTCCTGCTGCTCATCATAAACACTGGTAATGGGCACTCTTCCTCCCTCCACCGACACCAAAGAATAACTGGAACTACAGGCGGTAAGCACAAGAGAGCCAGCCAATATGGCGTAAAACACATACTTTTTCATATATTATCATTCATATTTATTGTCCAAATATAGGGAAAAAAGCAAACGGACACAAGATTTGTATCAAAATATCCCCGAAACATTTGCCTATATCGTAGAAAATCACTTACTTTGCACCGCTTTCGCGCAATCGCTGTCAAAGAAGAGTTACTTGATATGTTGCGTTGTAACGATAAACAATTTAATTTAAAAAAGAAAATGGATTTAATTAAAATTGCAGAAGAAGCATTTGCTACTGGCAAACAGCATCCTTCATTCAAAGCTGGTGATACTATCACAGTAGCATACCGTATCGTTGAAGGTAGCAAGGAACGTGTTCAGTTGTATCGCGGTGTTGTTATCAAAATTTCAGGTCACGGTGAAAAGAAACGTTTCACTGTACGTAAAATGTCAGGAACTGTAGGTGTAGAACGTATCTTCCCTCTTGAATCTCCGGCTATCGACAGCATCACTGTCAACAAAGTTGGTAAAGTACGTCGTGCTAAATTGTACTACTTGCGTGCTCTTACTGGTAAGAAAGCTAGAATTCAGGAAAAACGCGTTAACTTGTAATACTGAATCTATTATTCCTTACATACAGAAAACCGATTCTCATAACGAGAGTCGGTTTTTTGTTTTTAGATAATTATATCTATACTAATACCTATAAAAACTACTTTTCTACTTTCTTTCCATTGAGTTTTACATTTTTCAATTCAAATCCATCAATATAATCTATATGAACATTGGGATTCGTCTTTACTTTCAAATCCAAATTTTCAAAAATAAAATTCGACAATTTATATTGATCATCAGCCCGTGTTACATCAAAAAACGCCTCACACTCCATCGAAATATTCCGCATTACTACATGACTGGCACAAGAATAAGGTATATCCTTACATCCTTTCAAATCAAAAAACTGCTTCCAAGGCTTTGCAAACAAAAAGCTGCCTACCGTACCCGTGATATTTTCTATCGTAATATATTCATAATTCTGAGGTGTATCAGGACGCATTTTCAGCCACAACAACCGTTTCGCATCATCCAAATGACAACGGCGAAGAATAATGTTATGATTATGTATTGACTCACTTCCGCAAGTCAATGCACTATGGCAAAGCCCATAAATGCAATCTTCTATAATAATGTTACGGTTAGAGCCATTATGTATCTTATCCTGATCAGCCCAAGGACCTTTGCCGCCTTTCAATGCGATAGCATCATCGTTTACGGACATATAGCAACCTTTAACCAGTACATTCGTACAAACATCAATATCGATAGCATCGGAACTGGGTGCTTTTACCGGAAAGTGTGGTGCAGAGATATGAAGATTCAGCAGTTTCACATTTTCACAACGATATAAATGTGTTGTCCAAAATGGAGAATTTTCCAATCGTACCCCTGATAATTGTACATTCTTCGAATCAGCAATATATACCAGGCGAGGACGAAGTTCTTCCAAGTTTGTACATTTAGGATTTACCTGACGACGAAGCCAAAATGATTTCCAGTAACGCAATCCGTTTCCATTTATACGTCCTTTGCCCGATATTGTAAACCCATCCACACCAATAGCATTGACAAGAGCCGCAAAATATTTTAAGTTCTGTCCTTCCATACGCGTATCAATGACAGCAAAATCACTGATAGCATCACTTCC
>OAUQ01000579.1_pt1 | contig 13970 bp, 10 predicted proteins | sample 1476151 | NCBI WGS metagenome assembly OAUQ01 (sample SAMEA2580008, study PRJEB22360) | human gut metagenome | biome: human gut; feature: human-associated habitat; material: faeces | place: Denmark | collected 2008/2010 | reverse complement strand
TGTATGTCTCGGGATTTTGGCATATTTATGCCAAAACACCTCGCGGGATAATGGTGTGTGAACAGTAATGATGTTACCGAAAGCATACTTCATGCCTTCCTTCAATAAGATAGTAAAAAGCAGATTCCGAGGTGGATATGCGTATTTATAAAAATATCCCTAAAAGAATCCTCAGCCTGTGTCTGGTCTTTGCCATTGGCATCAGCATGGGTGTTCTCTCCGACCACTTTGTTTCTGAAAACTCCCGTTTTCAGACCTTTACGGAAAAATTATTCCGGTCCGAAGTATGCAGCAATACCCTCACCCTTCACTACACTCTTGCACACCCTGAAAAAAAAGGTATCAGAAAGCCCGAGGCAACTCTTGGAACTGCACTTTCTGACCCGGCTAAGACCACCAGTCTCTGTCAGGAATATGAGAAAGAGCTGAAATCCTTTGCCTATTCCAAGCTCTCCGAAGAAAACCGGCTTACCTGTGATATGCTTCTTCTCTATTTTCACACCAGAGCCTCCCTTGGAAAAAACAGCGCCCTGGATGAGCCGCTGGGACCAGGCCTGGGTGTGCAGGCACAACTTCCCATTCTTCTGGCGGAATATACTTTCCGGACAAAAGAAGATATCTCTGATTATCTGAAACTTCTGAGTACCGTCAGGCCATATTTTCAAAGTATTATAAAACTGGAAAAGCAGAAATCCCAGTCAGGGCTTTTCATGAGCGACACAACTCTGGACCGTATCCTGAAACAATGTCATTCTTTTGTCGCGAATCCTGATTCCAACTACATGGATGATATTTTCGCGCAGAAACTGAAAGCTTTCTCCAACCCTGCATTTAGCAGCGAAGATCAGAAAAAACTCTGTACATATCATCATAAACTGATCTTAACCGAAGTGATCCCTGCTTATCAGGAACTGGCAGACAGTCTGGAAAGTCTTCGCGGTACAGGCAAAAGCAGCCGGGGCCTGGCATTTTTTGAGGGTGGGCGTGAATATTACCTCTACCTGCTGCAAAGCCAGACAGGAACCTATGTACCTGTCGGACAAATTGAAAAAAGACTGTCAGCTCAGCTTTTGTCCGACTATCGGGAGATATCTTCCCTGCTGAAACAGAATTCCTCCCTGATCGACAGGCTGAATCAATGTTCCGGTGAACTTACGCTGACACCGACTCAGATGCTTGAGAAGCTTCCGGAATTGATGAAAAAAGATTTCCCGGAACTGAAAGATGCCTCTTACGAACTCCGCACCGTTCATCCTTCCATGAAAAAATTCTTAAGTCCTGCTTTTTACCTCACGCCGCCTGTGGATACCCGAACCCCCAACGTAATCTATATCAACGATTCCGGACGTACCTCTTCTCTGGAACTTTTCGGCACACTGGCACATGAAGGATTTCCCGGCCATCTTTACCAGACAGTTTCTTTTGCCGAAAACAATCCCTCTAACATCAGATATCTGGTCACCTCCTCCGGTTACGTGGAAGGCTGGGCAACCTACGTGGAATCCTACGGCTATGAATATGCCGCCTCCCTCATGAAGGATCCGGATTCTGCCAAAAATGCTGTCCGGCTTGCCTGGTTAAACAGGAGTATGAATCTGTGCATTTACTCCCTGATCGATATCGGCATTCATTACAGGGGCTGGGATGCAGCCCGCACTGCTGTCTTTCTGAAAGCATTTGGCATCAACAATGCTTCTACTGCTGCCGAAATCTATCAGTATATTGTGGAAACTCCCGGTAACTATCTGAAATACTATTGGGGATATCTGAATTTCCTTGACTTGAAAACAGTCTGTCAGAAAAGACTTGGAGATGATTTCGACCTGAAAGAATTTCACCGCCGGATTCTGGACATCGGACCTGTACAGTTTCCGGTTCTGGAAAAATACATGAAATAAACGAATTACTGGAAAACTTTCATCGGCCAGACTTCCGGAGAGTCTTATCAGTTTGAGTGGCATGGAGGAGATAATGTTACGGTTATCATTCAGCCATCTGAACGTCAGAGCGGAATCCGCGTCAGTATGGATTAACAGCCTGATATAACAAAGAGCCGAACTGACTGCAATATTTTATAGAATTGCAGTCAGTCCGGCTCTTTAAAATATAAAACCAAACATTTCTCAAGTAATGTTTCCGAAAACAGTCTTCCTGCCTCCATTTCCATCACTGTCTCTTTGAATCTGTCGCTACCATTACCGTAAATCTTTTTAAATCCGGCCGGAACTAATCCCAGGTCGCTTTCTTCCACCATGGAAACATCGAATTCGCTGTCTCCGGCTGCTATGATATATGCAGGCTGCAACCTCTTTCGAAGTCTTCTCACAGCCATTCCCTTACTCAGATTTACAGGAACAACATATACCTTCTCTCCATTATGAAATACGTCCACCAGCTTCGTAGTCAGTTTTGCCTGCAGATCTTCAACCACTTCCTCTGGCTTTTCACATTTTGTAAAAATAAAAAGCTCATCTAGAAATCTCAGCTCAAACTTTCGTCTGGAATCCCCGGCAAGAATCTGCTGCGCTTTTTCCATTTCCGGTCTGCTGTTCTGGATCATTTGCAGCGACTCCAGATACCACTCTCTGTCACGCTTACCATTTACCAGCAGTACTCCTCCATTACAGACAAGGGCATAGGGTACGATTCCTATATCCAGATCAATACGTTTATACTGTTCTTCCGTCCTTGTGGATGTTGGTATGATAGTCATCTTCTCACTTACTTTTTTCAACAGATCATGCGTTTTTTCAGAAATAAATGAGATTTCTCTTCCATTATATAACTCAACATTTAATTTATTTTCACCGATATTGCGCTTATACGAATATATTATGGTATTGTCCATGTCCGCGCATAAAATGCCATTCATTCGCTTCCTCCAAAAATGGGACTGCCACACTGTTATTACCTGCGACAGCCCCATAATTATTATTTCATACGTATTGTTTACCTGCTCATGATTGCTTTTCTGATAAGATCCACCGGTATAATAAGTACTGCAAGTACCATGGATACCAGTAATGCCTTTGGCTCAAGCAGAGTTGTGTTAAATACTTTTCCGCCGATTTCAATGATAATGGTCTGAAGAACAAAGATTGCTCCCATTACCAGTACGAAGTTCTTATTCTCCCCGATATGCTCAAACAGATTAAACTTCTCAGATCTGGTATTCAGACTGTTAAAGATAATCGCATAAATGAAGAACGCAAACATAAATGTTTTCTCATAAAGCTCCGGATCTGCACAGCCCGCAGGGATTACCCAACTGGTAATGCCGCCGATATTCTCAAGTATCAGGATAGAACCAAGGGTAATAAATATTGCACTTACTCCGATCGCTGACTTGATGTACGGAGTCAGAATATTATCTGTTCTCTTTGCCGGCTGATCTTTCATATATCTGTCAAGAATAGGTTCTCCACCAAACGCCATGGCAGCCAATGTATCCATGATCAGGTTGATCCAAAGGATCTGGACAATGGAAAACGGCTCTGTCCATCCCAGGATCGGTGCAATGATATTCATTAACAGAGTACTGATATTTACAGTAAGCTGGAAAATGAGGAATTTTCCAACAGATTTCGCCATAGTCCTGCTGTTAAGCACACAGTCTTTAATGGAAGTCAGACTGTTATTAAGGATAACAACATCTCCTGCCTCCTGTGCAACTGCTGTACCATCTCCCATTGCAAAACCAATGTCTGCCTGTTTTAATGCGGGAGCATCGTTCACACCGTCACCGGTCATACCACAGACATTATCAATCTGCTGTGAAAGAGATACCAGTCTTTTCTTATCAAGCGGTTTCGCGCGGCTTACCACTCTCAGGTTCGGGAGAACTTTCTTCAGCTCTTCATCTGATAATTTCTCCATTTCTTCATGGGTAAGAACCCCGTCCTTTTTCTCATCTGCAAGAATCCCTGCCTCTTTTGCAATGGCTACTGCAGTTTCCTCTGCATCACCGGTAACCATAACTACCTGGATTCCTGCATCATTGAGAATCTGAACAGTCTCAACCGCATCTGTTCTGACATTATCACGCAGACACAGAACTGCCATAAGAACAGTCTTTCCATCGCTGATTTTCGCTACGGAGAGAAGCTTCATGGTTCTCTTTGCCTGTGCATGCATCTGTTCTTCTACTTTATCTTTATCTGCCTTTGTAAACTCTCTTTCTTCCCCGTCCGGAAGCATGTAATGTGTTACTTTATCAATGATATTCTCTGTAGCACCCTTCCAGTAAACAAGTCCGTTTTTCAGTTTTACAGTGGCACATTTCTTCTCGGAATCAAATCCGCTGATCTCTTCTACCTTCTCCGGATCATTGTCATAATCATTATAACCATGATCAATGGCATAAGAGAGCAGTGCTCTGTCCATGTTGTTACTTCCGATTGCCTTTCCTTCTGAGGAAATCTTTGCAAGGTTATTCAGAGTGATAGCTTCTATAAACTCCCTGCTCTGGATGGAATCAACAATCTCACCGTTACCTGTGATAAATTCTACCAGTGACAGGTTACCCTGTGTGATCGTTCCGGTTTTATCACTGAACAGCACGTTCATGTAAGCAGAATCTGAAAATGCCGCCTTGTGGCTGACAAGGATATTCTTTTTATACATGGACTCTGTATTCATTGACTGAACCAGACTGTTCATCATCGGGAGTCCCTCCGGAACTGCCATGATCACGATAGAAGCCATAAGCATAACTGCTTCCGCTATTACAAGGAGAACGGAAACAACAGTGATTGCCTGATCTGCCCTGATCAGAGTCAGGACAACATGAAGGATACCCGCGATCGCTGCAGCTGACACACCCAGTTTACCGATACCTGCTGCCACACCCTCCAGCTTCAGGCTGGAAGTATCTTTTCGCTCTTCTTCCTCGGAGGTATCTGTCAGAGCTTTGTTTATCTTTCCTAATTCAGAACTGTCTCCGATAACAGTTGCGATCATGTAACCTTCGCCTGAAGTCACAACCGAACCCATAAAGACTTTTCCCTGTGAAGAGTAATCCGTAGATTCTGCCTCGTCCATATTGGTTACTGCTGCTTTGTTCTCATCTCTTGATTCACCGTTTAATGCCGCCTGAGATACTTTGATCTTACCTTCAAATAACAGACCATCTGCCAGAACCTTATCTCTGGATAAGGATCGTATCACCTTTAACGATTTCACTGGTAAGAATATTGACCAGCTTTCCGTCTCTTACAACTTTGGCATAGGTCTTGCTGTATTCTTCCTGAAGCGCCTCACTTCTTGAAGTATTTCTGTACTCTGACAGGGTACTGAAACCGGTAGCAAGTGCGATTGCGATCACAATACTGATGATCTCCACAACATCATTTCCGCCGGATAATGCAGGGACAAAGATTCCCAGCACAGCCAGGATAACTTTAAGAGCCAGAGCCGCACATAATACCTTGATCCAGATGTCATCAAATGCGCCGATGAACATGGACCAGAGTGATTCAGTCTCTTTCTTCGCCAGCTCATTGGTGCCGTACTTCGCCTTGCTCTCGCTGACCTGCTGTCCGGACAGGCCCTGCATTCGCTCCTCTTTGTTTATTTCATTCATAATAATCAACCTCCTCTTTCGGGTTTTGCAACTGTTCAATCATGGACAGACAGTTACCGGATTTTATATAAAAAGAGGAACCATAACAGCTCCTCTTTTTATTTTCACACAAATCTCTGGCAGAGTTCCCCAAGTCCGGGATCTGTTGTGCCATTTCCTACGGCGTTGAATTTCCATTCACCGTTATACCTGTATATTTCCCCAAAAATCATCGCAGTCATACCTGAATAATTCTCAGTTAAATTATATTTGCACATTTCTTTATTGTTTCTGGCATCAACCAGACGGATAAATGCATTCTGGATCATTCCAAAATGCTGTTTTCTCTTTACTGCCTGATAGATATTGACAACAATGACAATCTTATCATATTCAGCCGGAACTCTTGACAGATCAATAACGATCTGCTCATCATCTCCCTCGCCTGCTCCTGTAAGATTGTCTCCCATATGATTGACTGTCCCGGATTTATGTTTCAGGTTGCCGAAATATACCAGGTCTGTTTTATCTGTAAATTTACCATTTTTCAACATGATTGCAGAAGCGTCGCAGTCGATTGCCTGATGTGATGAAGAACCAAATAATGCACCAAACAATCCACCACCGCCGGATGGCTTTGCCTCATCCCAGCCAAGTCCCACGATCACCTTTGCTAATCCTGCATGCTCCTTTGACAGATTTACCTTCTGTCCTTTCTGTAAGCTTACTGACATTTTCGTCCCTCCTGTTGCCCTCCGGCACTATTCTACGTCTACACCATAACTGTTGCACAAAGCAGCCAGACCACCCTGATAACCACTTCCAATGGCATTAAATTTCCATTCGTCACCATTCTTGTACAGTTCACCAAATACAACTGCTGTTTCAATAGAGAAATCTTCTCCAAGATCATATCTGAGGATTTCTTCTCCTGTCACTTCATTGAAGATTCTCACAAAGGCATTAGAAACCTGTCCGAAATTCTGGCGTCTTGCCTCTGCATCATAGATGGTAACTGTAAATGCAATCTTTGTGATATTGGCAGGAATCTTTGACAGATCGATCTTAATCTGCTCATCATCTCCGTCTCCGGCACCTGTAAGGTTGTCTCCCATATGCTGGACTGCTCCGGACGGATGTACAAGATTTCCATAGAATACAAAATCGTTCGAATCAGAAACCCTTCCGGAATCTGTCAGACAGAACGCTGCTGCATCCAGATCGAAATCTCCGCCTGTGTCAAAAGCATTGATATCCCATCCGATACCTACAACTACATTCTTAAGTCCCGGGTTACCTTTTGTAAGACTGACCTTCTGTCCTTTTTTTAAACTAACTGGCATATATTTTTCCTCCCATATTGTCTTATCCGCTTCGCTATACAGCTCCATACCTGATAACTGTTTAGTATTTTTACCAAACAGCCGACTGTCTCTTACATTACGCTACTTCAATACCATAATGACCGCAGAGCGCTGCAAGTCCACCTTGGAATCCGCTTCCGATGGCATTAAACTTCCACTCTCCGTTATGTCTGTAAAGTTCTCCTACAACTACTGCTGTTTCAATGGAGAAGTCCTCCCCAAGATCATAATGGATCAGTTCCACCTCATTGGATTCATCTACCAGACGGATGTAAGAGTTTGAAACCTGTCCGAAGTTCTGACGTCTTGCTTCTGCATCATAAATGGTAACTGTAAACGCAATTCTCTCAATATTCGCCGGAACCTTTGACAGATCGATCATGATCTGCTCATCATCACCTTCACCCTCACCGGTAAGGTTATCTCCCATGTGGATGACTGATTCACTGACATGCTTCAGATTGCCATAGAAAATGAATTCTTTCTCTGTAGGGCATTTTCCGTTGGCACCAAGCATAAATGCTGCTGCATCCAGGTCAAAATCCGAACCTGAATCAAAAGCGTTTACATCCCAGCCAAGTCCTACCATGATCTTCTTAAGTCCCGGATTCTTCTTTGTTAAATCTACCTTCTGTCCTTTTGATAAATTAATAGGCATATCATTCATCCTCCCTTTTTTCTGTGTTTTTATTTTCTTACCGGTGGCACATTGTATTGTTTGTTAAAATCCTGTTTGATTGCCTCCAGACGAACCTGATCCTCCTGGCGTTTCTTTCTGGCATCTTCCTGGATCCTTCTTGTCTCTTCGATTCCATTTGTAATGGTTGCCCATGTCTTCTCAAGAGTCTCAATCTGAATGGAACTTCCGGATGCCATTTTAGCTGTCATCTTCGATACATCTACTGTATTCTGGGCATTCTTAAGAAGCATCTCATTTGTTTTCTTATCCAGTTCTGCAATAGATTCTGCCTGTATCTTCTGCCTTTTCAGAAGAATTGCCTGCGCAAGTGCCTGCTTAAATACAGGAAGCGTAACGATAAACGCAGAATTGATCTTTCTCACCAGATTGTAATTGCTGAACTCCATAGTCTTTATCATGGGAATGGACTGCATTGCCACATTCTCTGCTGTTCTCAGATCCTGTGTCCTCTGTTCCAGCATCATCAGTGCCTGATTCAGACTGGTAAGTTCAAACTGAATAGACTGATCTCCCGTATTCTCCATATCCTGCTGTCTCTGGGCAATGTAGGCTTCAATCTCTTTACATGCCTGTTCTCCTGCAAGGATATATTTCACCAGTTCATGATAATAATCCACATTGGTCTTAAACATGGTATCCAGCTTTTTGTTGGACTGTTTGATTTCAGACTCATATCCTTTAAGCTGAACATAAATCTTATCAACTTCTTCGCCCATTGTGTGATACTTGGCCAGTATCTTATCCAGCTGTTTTCTGAAATTTCCGAAAAGCTTTCCGAAAAGTCCCGGATTATCCTTAATTTCATTAATGTCAAACTGATCCATGATCTTTGCCAGCGATTTAAGCATCTCGCTTGTCTCATTAAGCTGCGACATATTCATGCTGTTGAGGACCACATCAGATGCCTTGGAAATCTCCTCTGCTGCTTTCGCACCACAAGATACAATGGTATCCATATTGTAAACTTCGATCGTGCTGACAATATCGTCCACTTCTTTTGAATTGACCAGCTCAGCATTCATCTGCTGCCTGTCAGCGACAATATCATATTTCTCCACAACTTCAATCTCATTTTTCTCCTGAAGACCATTACCGGCCTGAGCAGGATTTCCCATAGATGATTTACCGAAATCAAGTCCCATAATCTACTAACCTCTCCTGAAAAGTTTTCTCCGCCATGAGGGGCGGGTACTGTTTGTCGAAATGTTATTCAGATCCGGAACCTGCATATCGTATTTATATTCCCCGATCTGGTGCTCTTCCATCAGTTTTTCTGCAAAGTAGTTCTCCACACTCTGATAGCCTGTAGGGACAAAAAACAGAATGTCAAATCCTGCCAGGTTCAGGAATGTTACAAGAATCGAATCCTGAAGTGAAATCATCGTCTCCCCTGTATTAATATATATCAGTTTCGGATTCTTTTTTGTAAAATCAAATTTCTGGATCAGACGCAGAATCTCCTTCGGCAGATCCAGAATCTGCGCGATCACTGTATATTCTGTACCATTTTCCCCAATACCCTTTATCAGTTTCCGCTCGATCAGAAGCTGCAGCTTGTCAAGTATAAATTCCTGCATTTCCTCCCGAAGAAGATGATAAGGATATCTGGGATGATTCTTTATTTTATTCCGCAGAAGCTTTCCGTTTTTATAAAATTCTACGGCAAAGGCTTTCATTGGACCGGAGGCAGTTGGTTCAATGCACGGAGCACTTTTCACAACAACGGTATCCTCTGTGATCAGTGCTGCTATGGATTCCCAGTACTGAGAAACACTTCCATCCTTCACTCCTGAGATTTTTGAAAAAATAACCGGAATATTTACCACACCGTTAACTGTGCTGAAATTAGGTCTGTATTTCAATTCCTGATCCCACAGTAGTTTTATCTCTTCATACATGGTCTGCAGATTGATAACATTCGCCTTCACATACTGCTGATTTCTGTATATCCCACTGTCCTGATACATCAGAGTATCAAGTTCTCTTTCCGCATGATAAGCGGCTGTTCCAATCTTTACCTGAGAACTCTCTTCCGGATATTCTGTGATCGCCAGACTCTCCGGATAGTTGACCTCATACAGAAGTTTATCTTCCAGACAGCACTTAATGTTCAGATCAGGACATAAGATCAGCACATCCAGTGGCAGCCGCCCAAGGAAACTCATAAACAGAGCTTCGTTTTCATTCCGGCAGCCCCCCAGATAAATAAAGCATCCAATCTCCGGTGATTTCCAGTTTATGAACAGCTTCGGCAGATATCTTCTCATCCAGCACAGCAGATACACTGCCCTGTTTGTCAGTCTGTTAAGATTTTCCCCTTCCTTCTGAGATTCAGCCAGCATAACATCCACAAATGTTTTATGCAGGATCCGCTGAAGCTCCGGATTGGCTCCATACTGTATATTACACGCAAGTCCCAGGAGCATCTGATCTCCGGATGTGTAGTTTGACCTCTTTATCTCTGAAATTTCCTGCGGCGTTGGTCTTGGAATCTCTTTACTTACGATCACCGTATTTCTCTTTGAATTTCTCAGTTCCTGCTGCAATCTGAACAGTTCATTTGCATAAGTAAGCTTATCTTCTGCCCCGTTTATCCTGCAGAAACAGTTATAAAAAAAACGGCTGTCATTTCCCCTTAACAGAATGCTCTCGCGGATATCATCCAGGCCGTTTCCCTTTATCCATGCATTTGTACAATTTGTAAGCGAAGGTCTGATTCCATACAGTCTCTCATTGTTAAGTTCATTCTGAATCTCATCTCTGACCTTTTTCACACAATATCCCTGCGGAAATGGCTGCAAACCTTCCATCTGCAAACTGTCTGAAAGAACGGAACCCGGATCTGTTTTCAGATATCCCTGATCCCCTGCATACTGAAGCAGTACTACATCACAGCCTGCATTGGAAAGAATCGATATGAGCATTAACTCATAATTGCTTATCTGCCCTTCATATAATATTTTAGGGATATGGTTTTCTCCAAGCTGATTTACAATGCGTTCAAATTTATAATACAGCCAGCACATGAACTTGATATATGCGTTCCTGAGCATATTCTCGGTTTTCCCGGCTTTTCGCAGGGAATCCAGAGAGTCATAAATGGAGGCTGCCACATTCTGTCTCTGAAACTCATTCATCCTTGGCAGCCATTTTCTCAGACTGACATGGATAAAATCCATACTCATCTGAAAATCCATTCCCATTATTTCATTATAATATGCAAGATTCCCCTCATCGGGATTAGGTATCTTCCCTTCGATAACCACTCCGGTTCTTCTTGCTGTATCATAATATTTCTTTATAAATTCGCCGACTTCTTCAGAATATCCGTTGATACGGTAGAAATAAACACCTTTCTCCCGCCTGCTGTTCAGTTCGACAAAATAATCACTGAGGTTTTGAATTTTTTTGTGTTCCAACATATAAGTATCTCACCTTCAATATCTGCTTATCTTATTTCTGTTCATGATAAGTTCTACAGTAATTTCATAAAATAATGCGGAACCATAATTTTCTCCAAATTTTCGTATAAATTCTACCTCAAAATTGTATCATATTGCTATTTATATTTCAAGAAAATTCCCCTGTTCTTTCTATGGCTTATTCCCCTGAAATGTGCTATGATGTAGCTGCTGACTCGGTCCTTCACACTGTGATGGACCGGATTACCTGCAGTATTTTATTGAATTTCTATAAGGTACCCTATTTACGGGAATTTTTGTAGATATGTCAGAAGGAGTGTTATGAAAAATAATGTTTTATATTACAGTGTAGGTCCATTACTCTATTGTCCTGCCAACAGAATATCCATCACTGATTCTCTGATAAATGAAAGATTCGGGAACAGATTTTCTCTTGCTCTCTGTCTTGAAGATACCATAAACGACGATCATGTTGAAGAAGCCGAGCAGATACTGATTTCTTCTCTCAGCCAGATATTCATACAGCATGAACAAAAGCCATTCTATCTGCCCAAAATATTTATCCGGGTTCGGAATCCACAGCAGATTCAGAGATTAACAAAAGCTCTTGGGCAATCCATTAAGATTGTTACCGGTTTCATCGTCCCTAAATTCAGCCCGGATAACGCACAAAGTTATATTGAGCAGATGATCCTCGTCAATGAACTTGTCGCAAAAAAGCTTTACATGATGCCTATTTACGAAAGTCCCTCCATTATAGATTTGCGAAACAGAATTGATATTCTCTATTTGTTAAGGGATTCTTTAGCCAGAATTGAAGATCTTATATTGAATATACGTGTTGGCGGAAATGATCTGTGCCATATGTTTGGGTTTCGCAGACATGCCAATGAATCTATTCACAGCATCAGACCTGTTTCAGATATTTTCTCAGATATTATCACTGTATATGGTATGGATTATGTGATTTCCGGTCCTGTATGGGAATATTATGCCGGTGACAGCTGGAAAGAAGGAATGATTCAGGAAATCCGGGAGGACAGACTTTGCGGTTTCATCGGAAAAACCGTTATCCACCCTTCACAGATCCCTGTAGTAAACAGAGCTTATCAGGTTTCACGAAATGACTACCTTGACGCACGGGCGATTTTAAACTGGAATGCTGATTCTGCTTCCCTTGTTGCAGGAAGCAAAACCAGAGAAAGAATGAATGAATATAAAACCCATCTGAACTGGGCTAAGAAAACAGTTTATCTTTCAGAAGTTTTCGGAATAACAGAATAAGTATTACCCTTCTCACGCATCCGCAAGCTTCTTAATGATTCCACAGCATTTATAATGTGTAAGTGGATAGTATTCTACAGGTGTATGTTTCTCTTCGGCAAGTCTGACAATATGCTCCAACTGAGGATTTCCCTTATATCGCTCATCGATCAGCACCTTCCAGGGAATTCTCCTCAGTAATACTCTTGTTGTCTCTCCGATCCCCGGTTTGATCAGATTAATATCGTCAATACCGAAATTCTTTCCTATATTTATTACCTCATCAATACCCTGACTTTCCACTCTTTTTTCCAGATCAGGTGTATTCTCCATATTAAATTCCTTTTCAATGGTTTCAATAAAGTCATATGACAGATCAGAATCTGTCAGTTCTCCGTAATAGACTGCCCCATGGAAATCATCTCTGCCTATTATGTCATCTCTCAGAAAAGTACGGCTGATAAGGCCGGATACTGTACTGTTCAGGCAGGAACTTGGGATCAGGATATCTTCATGTGTTCCGCAAAGCTCCGTAACATTTGCCGGATCTGCCACTACCGCTATGTCAGCAGAAACCCCTTCATATGCAGAGATATCTTTCTTCAATTCATTCAGGATCGCACCCTTGCCAATCCATCCGTCCACAAATAAAATCTGCTGCGGTCTGTACTTTTCAAGCAGATACTTCATGGCATTATCGTCAATCCCTCTTCCTCTGATAATTGAAATGGAATAATGAGGCACATTTATACCATATTTGAATTTGATGTATCGCTTCACAAGGATACCAATTGGGATTCCCGCTCTGGCAAGGGATACCAGGACCATTTTCTTTCCCTTATTCTCTATGATCTTATCTGCCAGCATTCCTACTGCATTGGCAACCGGCTTCGCATAATGTTTCAGCGCATTATGATATACCTGCATATACTGATCTGTAGGAACATATTCAACAGGCAGCATCTCGCTGTAATGTTTTCCGGACTGAATCAGTTTCTCCCGCACTTTGGCAGGCTGAGGTTCTACCAACCCGGTAATATCCTTCAATAATAAAATCACATCTTCTTCTGAATAGGAACTTCTCAAATCAGCACCACCTTACAACTGTAATATCCTTGTTCTGCATCCGGACAGCATTTATCAGCGTTTCCTGACTCTCCTTTATTTCCGGGGAATCTGTGACAATCAATACCTTGTCATATTTTCCTATATCGTAAATAAACGTTCTCCTGTCCGGATCATATAAACTTTTCAGTTCATATCTGCTGTGAAGGGGATACTCTTTTTCCAGACTCACAGCAATGGGACTTCTTGTAGTCGAATGGCACCTTACTTCGGCTCCCTCTTTTTCCATCTTTCTTCCGATATAAAGTGCAGGGAACATAAACTCCTCAGTGCCGATCACCAGTATTCTTTTGCCAGATATATTATCAGCCATGTTTCCGGTTTTCTCCCGGATTTCTCTCCACAGATTCTCACATGCTTCTTCATATTTCCCGGAATCAATCAGTCTGCGGGCATCCATCCTGTTTTTAACATAAATCGTTGTATACTCTACGGCCTTATCCAGACATTTATAATAAAATCCGTCTCCCTTAAATGTTTCTGCTCTGTCTCCGTAAGTACTGTGATCCGTTTTTACCAGATAATACAGAGAAATC
>OAUQ01000563.1_pt1 | contig 14207 bp, 15 predicted proteins | sample 1476151 | NCBI WGS metagenome assembly OAUQ01 (sample SAMEA2580008, study PRJEB22360) | human gut metagenome | biome: human gut; feature: human-associated habitat; material: faeces | place: Denmark | collected 2008/2010 | reverse complement strand
CCAAAATAGGAACCGCCGTATGCGGAACCGCACGTACGGTGGTGTGAGAGGTCGGAAAACGAAAGTAGGAAGAAAACTGCTTCGTTTTCCTCCTACTCGATTGGTGATATTTGTCATCAATATCTCCGCTTTCTGTTTTTTATGATATGGCGGATGGCATGCAGGCGGTAACAATGCCGTTTACAACCCTTTGGGGATATGATACGGATGCTGACAGAGTCGGAATTTATGTGTTTTATGTTGTTTTCTTCACGAATAATTTGGTAGTTACAAATAAACAGTGTATCTTTGCAGCAGAAATGCTGCACTCGGTAATTTGAGAACAAATTTTCATTGTGCCTGTTTGCATTATCAATAAATCAAATAACAAAAATTCTGCTTATGGGAAAGATAGTAGATAAAACAGAGACTAAGATAGTTACGCTTGATGGAGTTGAGATTATCAAGCAGGTAACGAAGGTACTTATGCCTAATGGTAAGTACCGATATCCTACAGTGTATTTTACTGTTAACGATGATGTCAAGGCTCTGACAACAGAACAATTAGACAAAATCCGCATCCCTGTCTACAAACAGTTAATTTGAAATTAATATGGAAGAAAGTGAAGGTTATCCCTTCGTCTTTCAAATGATAGACAGGGATAGTGCAGATGAATGGCTGATTGAAACTTTGCAGTATAGATTCAAGTCAGCTAAATCTCATCATTCTTATATTGTAAGAGTTGAGCGTTATCAGGAACATGCTTATTGCGTGAAGTTCTTTGATAAGGCCAATATGAATAGTAAATTGAAATTTAGTCTTCGTACTAACACTTTTGAGCCAAGAATCATTTTCTATACATTGTTCCATATTATGCTTGATGTATTGAAAAGAGATAGCAAAGCCTCATTCTTCTTTGTTGGTGCAGAAGATGAAAATGATGAATTAGGAATGGCGACAAGACGATTTCGTGTATATAAGAAATTCACTACGTCTGTGGTATCTGAAAGATTATTCAAGCATTATGCAATAGAAAATGAGTCTTTGTATATTCTGATTAATAAGAACAGTTGTTCTGATTGTGATGATTTAGCCAAAAGAATTACTGTTGCAGTAAAAAAACTATTCTCTCGTCATTAAAACATAATTAGGTTAACAGTATATATCTGATTACGGGAAACAGCAAGGGTCTATATGTCACGATGAAAAGGTGGCGTATAGACCCTTGGTTATATGGTGACTAAAGTTTCGCAAGTTACTTGAATATACTGACAAGGAAAAGACTTTACAACCGAAGCTTTCTGAAAGACTCCGGAAAGAGAAGTGAAAGAAGCTGGAAGACTGGTGCGCCGGCGGGGGATACCATATTGAATCATGGTTATCCTGTCGCGCTCGCTGGATATTTCCAAGAACGAGTTGGCACGCTACTTCACTTCATTTCTAAACTCCACCTTCCGCCTCTGGCTTGCCGAGGTACGTTTTGCAGCTTCTCTGCCCGCACCTATCTGTACCGCATTTTCATGTTAAAGGAAGGCTGTACTCCTGCCGAATGGCGGGAGAAAATGGCTGAAAATGTAGCTTTTACCTTTTATTTATAGCACCCATTCCAACCAATTCTCTGGTGTTACGATGGCTTTTTCCTTCACATCGTATGCAGTAAGAAAGGTATTCGGAAATTGAGTGTTAGCGTTGTTTCATATCATTAAACCCTTTCCATTATTAATAAAGTTCTTTGTTTCAATTTCGGCACAAATATAAGAAAAAAATCCTAATCCCAAAATTTATACTGATTTTTGGGATTGTAATCCCAAAATTCTATATGATTTTTGGGATTAGGGACCCAAAAAGCTTCAGAAGCAGCACGCCCTTTACCTTTGCTTTATTCTTCGGCCAGCGATTTTCAATTCCGATACGCGGTCGGTTACCGAAGTAGCTTTCTTCATAATTCTTTTCTTTTGATTCTATGTCGCGAAGATACAAAAGAATCCGAATAATCGGATACCATTTCATCTTTCTTGTTTTGTAAGCAGAACATGGTTTTACAGCTCGTTTTTATACTATTAAACATAAATATTCACTTTTGCGAGATTTTTCTTGCGGAAAATTTTGTGATTTCAATAATTATTCGTATCTTTGCAGCGTCAGTCCTCGCCAAGCCTCTTAACAATGCTCAAATCGTGCGAGGCGTTTTTTATTTATACACATTTGAATATGGCAAATCTTATACCTTTTACAAAACGATTTGAATCTTCAGAAAATCTCGTTAATTTGCTTGAATCACGAGGTTTACAGATTTATGATAGGAACAAAGCCATACAGTACCTTGACAATATTGGTTATTACAGATTGTCTGCTTATATGTATCCTTTGTTGAAGATGCCCAAGACAGCACATTTATACAAGGAAGGTTCATCCTTCAAGAAAGTGATGATGCTTTATCGTTTTGATAAGAAACTGAGACTACTCATGTTCAATGAGATAGAAAAGATTGAAATTGCTATCAGACGGGCAGTAATGCAAATAACAGCAGATATGACGGGCAATCCTTTTTGGCTTACTGACTCTTCTTATTTCTTGGATAGTTCCAGGTTTAATGAAACAATGCGAGCTATATCCAAGGAATACAGCAAATCCAAGGAGGAGTTTGTTCTTCATTTCAAGCGAACCTATTCTGAGCCATATCCACCATCGTGGATTTTAGGCGAGCTGCTTACTATTGGAAATGTCAATGCTATTTATCGTAACATCAAACAAAATCGCATACGCAAACGCATAGCTAAACGTTTTGGTTTGCCTATCAATGTGTTTGAGTCATGGCTTACAGTTATTGCTGTTACTCGAAATGCCTGTGGTCATCATTCAAGAGTATGGAACAAACAGAATGCTATTCAGCCAGCGATTCCAAATAGTCCTGAAAGAGAATGGATAACGCTACCAACAGATTCCATGCGTGCTTACTTCGATCTGTGCATCATCAAGTACTTTCTTAATGTTATATCCCCCAATAATGATATGCAATCCAAAATAACATGGTTGTTTTTTCGTTTTCCCGAAATAGACTTAAAAGCTCTCGGCTTTCCGCAGGGATGGCAAATGGAACCATTATGGAGGTAATTTCAAGTAAAAATAGTATTTTATACCAGTTTGTACCGGTTTATGTGGTTTGCATCATGAATTTTATGCCAAAGGAACATGAGGTGACAAAGTTTAGGACAGACGTTGCTTTGAGGGAGAAGTCTAGTGACTCGATGTTTTCTGACAAGCTTCGTTTCATCTATCTTTCTCTTCCTTTCTTTGATAAGAGTGAGGAAGAATGCGAGACGGGTTTTGAAAAATGGATTTATGTTTTGAAGTATATGGAAATGGATGAAGTATTTAAAAATTTGCCTTTAGCGGAACAAAAGAAGATGCTCGATCATCTTGCAAAATTGCCAGATGTTCGTTTCTTGAGTAGTGAGGAGCAGGAAAAATACGATGAAAGTATTAAGGCTGCCGATGATTACTACGGCGTCCTGATGAGTTATTACATGAATGGTATTGATGAAGGTGTTGCCAAAGGTGAAGCAAGGGGTAGCCATCATAAAAGTCTGGAAATTGCCAAAAAAATGATGGCAAAGGGTATGGATGAAAATACCATCATGGAAATAACGGGGTTAACCCAAGAAGAAATCAGAAAGTTGATATCATAGATATGATAAAGAAATTTCTGAGATAATATTTTATTTTTCTATCTGTTCCTGGGTAAGTCCGGCATACTTCATAATCAGATTGATGTCAACGCCATCAGCAAGCATGTTCCTGACAATATCCAGGGCTTTCTGGTTCATTCCTAATTCCATACATATTTTCCTCCCTAGTTCTATACCCTCCGCAAGACCTTCTTGCTTCGCCGTATCAATGCAGTTCTTGATATCCCGATATGCCATCTTGCTGGCTTCAAAGCTGATGTATCTTTCTTCTACCTGCTTCATAATCATCTATATTAAAATGCTAGCGCAAAGTTACGACTTTATTTTCAAACCCGCAAGAGATTTCTGTGAAAAGTTTATGAAAAAGTAAGAGATTGCGTTTCTTATGTGACAGGACAAGGGTCTATATGCCACGATGACAAGTGGTGTATAGACCCTTGATTATATGGTGATATTTGTCATCAATATCTCCGCTATTATATTTTTTATGTTGTTTTCTTCACGAATAATTTGGTGGTTACAAATAAACAGTGTATCTTTGCAGCAGAATGCTGCACTCGGTAATTTGAGAACAAATTTTCATTGTGCCTGTTTGCATTATCAATAAATCAAATAACAAAAATTCTGCTTATGGGAAAGATAGTAGATAAAACAGAGACTAAGATAGTTACGCTTGATGGAGTTGAGATTATCAAGCAGGTAACGAAGGTACTTATGCCTAATGGTAAGTACCGATATCCTACAGTGTATTTTACTGTTAACGATGATGTCAAGGCTCTGACAACAGAACAATTAGACAAAATCCGCATCCCTGTCTACAAACAGTTAATTTGAAATTAATATGGAAGAAAGTGAAGGTTATCCCTTCGTCTTTCAAATGATAGACAGGGATAGTGCAGATCTCTCGTCATTAAAATATAATTAGGTTAACAGTATATATCTGATTACGGAAAACGACAAGGGTCTATATGCCACGATGAACAGATGGCGTATAGACCCTTGATTATATGGTAACTAAAGTTTCGCAAGTTACTTGAATATACTGACAAGGAAAAGACTTTACATTCGAAACTTTCTGAAAGACTCCGGAAAGAGAAGTGAAAGAAGCAGGAAGACTGGTGCGCCGGCAGGGGGATACCATATTGAATCATGGTTATCCTGTCGCGCTCGCTGGATATTTCCAAGAACGAGTTGGCACGCTACTTCACTTCATTCCTAAACTCCACCTTCCGCCTCTGGCTTGCCGAGGTACGTTTTGTGGCTTCTCTGCCCGCACCTGTCTGTACCGCATTTTCAAGTTAAAAGAAGGCTGTACTCCTACCGAATGTTGGGAGAAAATGGCTGAAAATGTAGCCGCAGAGGATAAAAAGTAGGATTAACCATTTTTCGATAAATACCAGGAAAACGCATCGCGAAATGAAAAAATACGTTAAAAAGGGTGTCGCATTCGTAGGAATGCGACACCTTTTTCTTAGGAATGCGACACCTATACAGAGGAATGCGACACCTTTTTTGAAAAAAAAACACTATATTTGCACCATGAAAGAATTATTAGAAACCATACCAATGATAGAACTCGCCTTGATCATCATCGGGGTGTTTGCGCTCATGTTAGGTATCATCTTCGTATATGCCATGATACATAAGTACAGGATGTATCTTGAGAATCATAGGAAGTCTCGCATCAGCTTTCGTGATTTCTTCAAACAGGAACAGTTTTATATCTTTCTATTTCTGGCTTCGATATTCATCATGCTGTTAAACCTCCTGTATTTCCTGGAGTGAGTTTCGGCAATAAGCAGACAAATATAAATAACAAATATAAAATTAAATTATGAAAAAGTTTAACAATCAATCCTATGGGTCGTATGTCGGCCGTATGAACTATGGGGGGGGCAAAGTTCTATAGATTTGCCCTGTTCCCATTGATGTTGTTGATGTTGTTGCTTGTGCCTACACGTATGGTGGCGCAGACAGATTACGACGAGTCTGTAACGTTCACAGCCTTAGCAGGTGACCCTGAAGGGATGTCTGAAGCAGAAAATTTCAAGAAACTCTTTGATGGCAAAAAGACGATCAATGATTTCTCTAAGTGGTGCTGCAAGTTTAGCGGCAGCGCCTATGTCATCTTCGAAGCCAGCAAGGCAGGAGTACCTGTGGGCTACACCATCACTACGGGAAATGACAATGAAACTTGGGGAGGCCGCAATCCGAAGTCATGGAAGCTCTATGGTAACAATACAGACAGCAATGACGCTTGGGAGCTTATCGATGAGGTAAGCGAGGACAAGGTGCTCAAGGATAAGAACTATACTTCGTACGACTTCCCCTGCAAATGTTCTACCTCTTATCAATATTTTAAATGGGAAATCTCGGCTATTCATGGTGGAGACATATTGCAGGTAGGCGAGTTTGAACTCAAACTCCAAACCTGTTCGCACAAGAATGCCGATGGCTCGGATGCCCTTGGTGAAGTAATGGAAACCGTAGAACCAACTTGCACAGAGCACGGCTATACCACACACGAATGCTCTATCTGCAATTCTATTGTGAAGGTATATAAGAAGGATGATGTGCTTAAACCACACAAACTCACTCATCATGCACTGAAAAATGCTACATGTACAGAGGCTGGTAACATAGAATACTGGCAGTGCAGTGTATGCAACAAACTCTTCAGCGATGAAGCCACAACTAAAGAGTTTACGGATGCTGCCAGCCTCGTGATTCCAGCAAAAGGCCATACATTCGACCGTGAAGGCAATTGTACTGTCTGTCACTATAAGGATTCTCGCTATGCTTTGTTCAATTTGGAGGGTATAACCAATGTTACCATTACTGACAATGGCAGTTATCCTTGGCAGATGTTGGACTTAGGCGCAGATGGAATGTCTGCGGTCTCTTCCTATTTTACAGCAGAAAGCAAGGGGCTGATGTCAAATAATTATGGGAAGGGGCACAGTACATCTGAAATTGAAGTCAAATTCAATGTAGTAAAGCCTATATTATTTTCATTTAAATATCTAATTTCGGCAAAGAAATCTAACAGTGTCATTATTACTTTAAATGACAAACTGTTTGATGATATTAATGGAACAGAGCAAAAAGTGTATAAAAGCATTTTAAACAAGGGTGAATATACTCTGACATTATCATACAATATATTCGATTTTGTTGATGAAGATAATAAAGGTGCAGACCGCGCATTCATATACGATCTGAACACGGCAACCACTATTTCTGATTATGTAGCAGAGTTGGATGCTACGAACACTACATTGACTTTCAAAAAATTCACTTCTGATAATTTAGAAAGTATTGATTTAAGCCGTTTAGTTATAGTGAATGACAAACCGATGGTGAAAGATATGTACGATATAGAAACTAAAAATATCAAGAATATTGTTTTCGATGAGAGTTTCAAAACATACGCACCTACATCGTTGGCACAATTCTTTGCTAGCTGCAGTACATTGGAAACAATTTCAGGCCTTGAATATTTGAATACAGCGAATGTGAAGTATATGTCAGATATGTTTGGGGGCTGTCAAAACCTCTCTTCGCTCGATCTTTCTAAGTTCAATACAGCGAATGTGACGAATATGAGCCGTATGTTCTATGGTTGTCAAAAACTCTCTTCGCTCGACCTCTCTAAGTTCAATACAGAGAAGGTGACGGATATGTCAAGCATGTTTGAGGACTGTCTAGAACTCTCTTTGCTCGACCTCTCTAATTTCAATACAAAGGAGGTGAAGCAAATGAACAACATGTTCTGGGGCTGCTCAGCTCTCACTTCGCTCGATCTTTCTAATTTCAATACAGCGAATGTGATGGATATGGGCAATATGTTCCTTAATTGCTCCGTTCTCACTTCTCTCGACCTCTCTAATTTCAATACAAAGGAGGTGAGGTATATGCACAGTATGTTCCGTGCATGCTCCGCTCTCACAACCATCTACGCTAGCGATGAGTTTGTAACGACCAAGGTGGAAATTGGTTCTGATATGTTCTCAGGTTGCACAAAACTCAAAGGTTATAGCGATAGCAAGACCGACCACAAATATGCCAACTGCGGCACGGATGGTTATTTTACTCCTGGATGTGCTTATGCTGAGTTTGACAATGCTACTGGAACTCTTACATTCCGCTACAAGGGAGTAAAGCCTGCAGAAGCTTATGACCTTAATGTGAAATCTAACAATCCGGGGTGGCAGGCCCAAAAAAGAAAGATCAAGAAGGTGGTCTTCGATGCATCGTTTGCCAATGCAAGACCAACGAGCTGTTGTTTGTGGTTCGCAGGTTGCTTTTATCTGACCGAAATTGAAGGTATTGAGAATCTGAATACAGAGAAAGTAACAAACATGGGCTCTATGTTCTCGGGTTGCTTTGCGCTTACCTCGCTCGACGTCTCTAACTTCAATACAGAGAAGGTGACGTATATGTCAAGCATGTTTGAGGACTGTCAAGAACTCTCTTCGCTCGATCTCTCAAAGTTCAATACAGCGAATGTGAAGAATATGGAAGACATGTTTAAAGAATGTCGAAAACTCTCTTTGCTCGACCTCTCTAATTTCAATACAGAGCGCGTGAAGGATATGTCCTCTATGTTCTCTGGTTGCTCAACTCTCCAAACTATTTTCGCCAGCGATAAGTTTTTTACGGACCAGGTTTTTTATGGTGTTGGTATGTTCTTTGATTGCAAGAATCTCAAAGGTTTTATAGATTATATCAGTAACACAGACAAAGACAAGGACGATAACAAATACGCTAACTATAAGACTGGCTACTTCACCAAGCTGGTAGGTAAGAATGGTGAGAAAAAGATAGGTGCAACGGGAGAAGCTCTTACTACGGAGAATCTTGTTCTTGACGACGGCAAGGACTTCGTGGCTTATGACCAGTTCGCAGCCAAGAAGGCATCTTACAGCCGAGATATCCCTGAAGGTTCCACATGGGGAACGCTCTGCTTGCCTTTCGCCATTGACCAGAGCCAGGAAACAGAATGTAAGTTCTATCGTTTCACTGGTATTGACAATGATAATAAATGCATCACCCTTGAGAGTTACGAAGGAGCAGAAATCCCTGCCGGCACTCCGGTGCTCTTCAAGATGAATGAGAACGAGCAGACACTCAGCATTTCTACAAAAGATGCAAGCATCGTTAAAGAGCCAGTAGCTGGAACAAACGTTACTAAGCCAGAAGCAGAAACTGCCTCAGATGTCAACCTCGTAGGTTCATTCACCAAGATTGGCGGCAAAGACAATAAGGGTCTTGACAAAAACGACTACATCATCGGTAAGGATAAATTCTGGCGTGTCTCTGACTTGGATGATGGCAAGGGCGTGGGCATCAAACCGATGCGTGCATACATCCATCCTGCCAATGAATATCTGGCAAGAGCAGCTATGCTGAGCATCGGAAAGGGTGATGGCACTACTGCCATTGACAACCTCAACGCTATCAGCAACGATGCCAATGCAGAATACTATGATGCGAATGGTCGTCGTACCAATGGTCTGCAGAAGGGTCTGAACATCGTGAAGCGTGGCAGCAAGACTTATAAAATCATGGTTAAGTAAAGAATTTTAAAATCAAAAGGATATGAAAAAGAAAGAATATAAAAAGCCAGAGATGCAGGTGGTAAATATCACCTCTTGCACCCTCCTCGCAGCATCTACTATGCAGCAAGGAAAGGGTGACAGTGGTAGACCAGAAAAGGAATACGACTGGTATTATGGTGATTAACTGTCATTATAACGCCTAACGGCAAAATACAAGAAGCCCCCGGTGCAATACGCATCGGGGGCTTTTACCATTTTCTTCCTTACTGAGCATTCTTATTTTAAACTAATATCGATTCTAAAAAATCAGCAGGAGTCTGCACATTCTCTGCAAAATCCCTAAAGTCCTTTACATTTCTTGTTACTATCACATCTACTTGATGGAGCAAAGCAGACTCATATTGCACGCTATCCTCAAAATCTTTACGTTCAAATGATAGACACTTCTTTATAATCTCCTTATCCACATCCGTTATTTCACAAAGAGACGCAAGACCTAACATAGATTGATACAACTCTTCCCGAGAGTAAGATTTGCGCAAGATAAAAAATGCATTGACAAATGTTATAGCAGAAACATAAAGTTGTATTTTTCTCTTATGGGCTAGGTCAAAAATAACGGCAGCGGGATAATAAAAATCACCTCGCTGATCATAGAAATCTATGACTATATTGGTATCTAAGAATACTTTCATTTGTATTTTTCTTCTAAAGATTCATATAATGAGTCATCTATCGCATCTGAAACTTGCTTACGATTCTTAAGCGTCATCTTAAGTATTTCGGGCGAAAGCTGATAGTTAGCCCACGCATTCTCTTGCTTCTTTACAGTTGTAACAGACTTAGCATTAGCTGACTCCAACAGACGTTCGGCCAACCAACGCTCATTACTTGCTGTCAAAGGAAGGGACTGCAAGAAACTCCACAATTTATAAATAGCTAATGTTGTCATATCATACATATTTATATTATTCCAAATGCAAAACTACAACTTTTATTTAAAACAGCCAAGAATTTTGCTGATTATTTTAATTGAATGTGAAATCTAATTGGCTATTTTCAATTAGAAAGGGGGTATCTTTGGAAAGCTCCGATGGGATGGAAATGAAGATATGTGGTAAAGTCCTAAGCTGACAGGAATACCAATTATCTGAAAAAAACAACCCATACTTTGCGGTTGTTCCAAGGGTCTATATGCCTCGATGAACAGGTGACGTATAATTAGTCTTTGTTGATAATTACTTCTTGAATAGAGCCTGAAAACGTTAAAAAATACTAACAAGGTGTCGCATTGCTCACGAATGAGACACCTAAAACCAAAAATTCATACCTGAAAAAACAAATATTACCCCCCCCCCGCTTTCATATAAAACCCTTAACTTTGCACCTGGATTTTTTATAATCTGTATCAAGTAAAGATTTAAAATGTCGTAAATTATAATCAAAACATAATAGATTAATATGAGAAATTACTTAACTGGAAAAGAAAGATTACTGGTCGCAGCACTTGCTTTTATTCTTCCAAAAAGAAGATTTAATATTTGGTTATGGGTGCTGTTATGCGTCCCATGCCTGTTGGCAAGTTGCGACCATGATGTTCATTCTGATGAGGATGAGGGAGGCTTGTCAGTATCGCTCACTTGGGCAGATGAAGCTGACCAAGGTACGGAAGTGAAAGACGTGAAGCTCTGGATATTCAATGCCGATGACGGTTCGCTTGTTGAGGAAAAACATGATGGCAGTGCGCAGGAGGTGGCAAGCCAACGCTTCGCTCTTCCAGTAGGGCATTATCAGATTCTGGCTACCACCAACCTTATAGAACCGTTTTTTATCGGTGAGGCTACAAGGGCAACCCTCAACATGAACCAACTCATGTTTGGATTGTCCAATCCAAGTGCCTCTCCCGACCATGCCTATTATGGTGTCACGGACATCGGTATTGACAAATCAAATGTCAACTACATAACAAAAAATGAAATGCGACATATACTTGCAGAATTGACCATCTTCATTGAAGGAGTTCCTGACAATTTTGCAATGATAGGCAAGGTCCTGAATGTGGCAACCGGACTCCTTCCCCTGCAAAAGAATGAGGATGGAACATTTGGGACGGCAAGCTATACCAAGGAAGAGTGTGATATACCTTTGAGAATCGCAGTGCCTGGCGAAACTTTAAAAACGGAAACATTACGCTTGATGCCGACAGCCAACGGTTTACATACCACCAAGTTGTTTATCCAACTGATTTCTCCTGGGGGAGTAGTTAGCAACTACGACATCGAAGCTCCTGTCATGAAGTCTGGCGGCAAGTACAAGATAAACTTGGAATTTGAGGAGATGAAACCTTACATGTATCTTACGAGCACGAAGATAGATGATTGGACTGAGGAATGGATTTATCGTGGTGAAATCCTGAATCCAGAAGATTAAGCGACCCTCTCATTTACGCAAGAATCAAAACAAGAATATAAACATATAATAGTAAAAGACAATGAAAAAGAAAACTTATCTCTTTGCCCTGATGGCAATGGCTTTGACATTGGGCAGTTGTTCTGACAACGAGAACGGTATCGGAGGCGAGACCTCCAAGTATATCACCGTTTCTACCAGTATCGGCAATATGACACGTGTTGCCACAGATGCGAATGGCGCTCAAACCTTTGAGGAGGGTGATGAAATCAGCGTGTATGCCTGGACTGGTGCCCCTACTGTAGCCCCTGAGACACGCGAGCGTGTGGTGAATAACGCCATCAACAAGTTGACTAACGGTTCATGGGTATCCACTCCACAGATGCTTTGGAAGAACAACCGTGACAAGCATTATTTCATCGGTGTGTATCCAACTGCAGCAATATCCGACCTTTCTGCCGGAGAATATACATTCGATGCAAATAAGCAAACGGAAAGCGACCTCTTGGTGGCAGTCAACAAAGATGGCTTATCCTATAATGTCGATGAACAGCAAACAGTACCTCTCACCTTTACCCATGTGATGGCTAAACTTGTGGTGAACCTCACCTATAAGAACCAATGGGGTGCCGATGGACCTACCGTAGATAAGGTAGCTGTAGGCAATGCCGCAAAAAAAGCAACCGTCAATTATCTGACCAAGGTTGTCACCCCATCTGCTGTAGCAGAAGATAAAGCTGACTTCGACATGCCGGTTTTAACTGCCAACAAGAAATATGCTTCCATCATCATCCCGCAGGATGGTGTTCAGAAGATTACCATCACCATTGGCGGCAAGGACTTCATCTACGACAACGGCACACCTTTCAAGTTTGAGAGTGGCAAGATTACTACAGTCAACCTAGAGGTTGGACGTGACGTCATAAAACTTGGCGATGTAAACATCTCTGGCTGGGGGTCTACAGGCGACCCTATCAAGGGCGAGGCTCATGAGTAACTTTCTTAAAATTAAAACATAAAATTCGACAATATGAAAGCAATTAAAATATTAACAATGGCAGCTTTGGCAACGGCAGTTTTTGCCAGCTGCTCCAGTGAGGATGAATTGGCACAGAGCAATTATCCAATGGATAATGTGGTCAGAATCATGACAAGCGTAGATGGCATGAATACCCGTGCCTCTTACGGAAACAGCACCGATAAGCTTAATTCGTTTGGCTTCTGCATCAACAATGCAGGTAGTGACAAGTATACCTATGATAATATCAAGGTAACAAAGGAAGGCAGCAATTGGAATCCTGCTACCCAGATGTTTTGGCAGAATTCAACTACCGCTGTTGATATTCTGGCTTATGCGCCATATCAGGAGACTACCGAAGATGCAAATGGCAAAGTTAAAGTCTATGGAAATAATGATTACGCTTTTGCTGTACAGGCAGACCAAAGCAATGCTGAAGACTATTCATCCGACCTTATTGTATATAAGCAAACAGGATTCACGCCTGGTTCGGAATTGAATACCAGCAAAGCGGTTGATGTCACATTCACCCATCTTCTCAGTCAGCTGAATCTCACTATCGAGTTGAGAGACCAGTTTAATCAGGATGAAAAAAAGCCTGTTACCTCAGCAACCGTAACTGATGTCAAGGTGGATGGCACCTATCTCCGCAGTAAGGTGAATTTTGCAGCAGACCCTATAAGTGTTCTACGTGACGGTCGGGCATCAGCAGCCATTACTCCTGAAACTGTAGCATTTAAGAAGGCGGATAAAACAACCGACCATGCCACCTTCAAATATTCTGCCATTGTGATTCCACAGAATGTTATTGCAGGACAATTATGTATTAAGTTCAAGGTGGATGGCACTGATTACATCTGGACTGGCACCGACAATGCGCTATTTGAATCTGGTAAAAAATATGAGTTGCATCTGTTGGTTGGTAAGGATGTAGTGCAAGGGGGCGCCATAAGTGCGAAACCTTGGGGAGAAGAAACCATTACCGAAAAAGAGACTGATTAAAGAATTGTTTGACATTTAAAATAGACAAGATATGAAAATTACAAAATATATGGGAGCATTTGCAGTTATAGCAATGCTTGCCGCTTGCTCTACAGATGACGAGCAGGGCACTAACACTGCTGCCAATGAGGTGAAGATTACTGCCAACGTTGGTGGAAACAGCATTTTTACCCGTAGCAATCCTGTGGGTACACCAGAGGAACAACAATATGGTTTTAATGAGAACGATGCCATCAGCGTAACTACTGAGGGTAAAACCGTTATTTATAAGAAGACGGGCGAGGTATGGACACCTGCGAATTCAGGTGAATTTCTGCTCTGGACGGGTAATGCCCAGACTTTCAAGGCTTGTTATCCTGAGAAGGCGGATGAAGGTTCCACCAATTCTTTCTCTGCAGGTTATGTCTCAGCAGACCAATCTACAGATACGAAAATTGCTCAGTCAGATTATATCAATAGTTCGTTAATAATTCAATAATGTGCTAAGCAGCTGTACGCTGTAAGCACGAGAGATCTTTGAAAATCTTGCTAATTAAAGTTCGGTTCGG
>OAUQ01000559.1_pt1 | contig 14304 bp, 10 predicted proteins | sample 1476151 | NCBI WGS metagenome assembly OAUQ01 (sample SAMEA2580008, study PRJEB22360) | human gut metagenome | biome: human gut; feature: human-associated habitat; material: faeces | place: Denmark | collected 2008/2010 | reverse complement strand
GCTGTCAATCGTCGTAATCGGGGCATTGTGAATCAACGTCATCTGACGGATTAACCGCTCGTTTCCCGGATTCTCCTGTAGCATTGCATCGAGCGCCTCACGGATTCTCTGCTTCATTTCCGCCGCCGCCGCCTTGGTAAAGGTTACAACGACCATTCTGTCCACGTCTGTGCCATCTTCTGCCGTGATTTTTCGGATAATGCGTTCTACCAGCACCGCCGTTTTACCCGAACCTGCGACAGCTTCTCCGACCCCGGGGGGCCAGCAACTAAAATATTACAGCCGTTTGTCCGGATTGCCTTGAACTGTTTTTCTGTCCAGCGGTTTGCCATTTTCATCAACTCCTTCCCTGATTTTTTTCCATATTTCCTCATCACTGAATGTCTTTAAGCTGCGGGACTGCCCTCCCGGAATATCCGGTGAAAAACCGCATACCGCATGGTACGGACAATAGGTACAGGCATCTTCCTTCTGCGTGTGGTACGGATTAATGTCCACATTTCCACCAAAAATTCCCGCCGCCATATCTGCCGACTTTTCGGTGACATAGTCTGTGAGCTGTTCAAACTTCTGTGTGCTGTAAATGTGGCTTCGCATATCCAGCTCCCCGTTTGATTTAAACGCAACCGGAATAACCGCCGACTTTCCTCCGCGGTCATCCATTTTACGGATAATTTCCGTATCCTCATTGACAACACCTTTCATACGCAGATTTTCCAATATCATTTCATCAACGGCTTCACGATAATCTGCATCTTCTTCATCGAACATGCTCTGTACTTCTATAATCGGATTGTCAATATTGTAATAAAGAATCCCCGCCGGAATAATATTCTTATCCGGATGCCGTTTTTTTTCAATACGCTGTGCCGCCTTCATATATGTTACAAGCTGTAATTTTAAGCCGTAAAATGTCTTTAACAAATCAAAATCCGATTTGCCGGTTTTGTAATCCACCACGCGCACATAAACATTGTTATCATCTTCACAAATATCAATGCGGTCAATTTTGCCCTGCATATAAAGCGACTTGTCACCAAGTACCTCATGCTCATCAACTAAAAAGTTCATTTCATATGCATCGGGTGCAAATTCACCGCGCTCTAACTGCTTTCCGATTGCCCAGACCGTCCTGTCCGCCAAATCGGTGAGCCTTTTAATCATGTATTCGTTACGGCTGTTATCCTTTAAAATGGTGTTGCCGTACTCTGCAGCAATCCGCACAACGCTTTCGGATACGCGCTTTTTTCGTTCTTCATCGGATAACAGGGAAAAGGATTTTTTCTCCTCTTTTAACTGCCGCGACACATCTTCCAAAACACCGTGCAGAACCGTACCGAAATCCTGTACCGCAAAACGGTATTCTTCTCTTTGTGAAAGCTTTAAGCCATATTCCAGAAAATACGCAAAACGGCAGGAAGCATACGTTTCAAATGCCGAAATACTACCCTTTAGCTGTGTTCCGTATAACAAAAGCGCCGCATTTTCACTCAACGTCTTAATATAATTTTCCGTATTCCACTCAATATCCTGCTTCGGAATCTTTAAATAGACAAACTGTCCATCCTGCCCGTCGGCATCCGTTATGCGCACATCCGGAAACATGCGTCTTACATTACGGATTAAATATGACGGAAGTGCCGTCTTTCCGTCACTGCTTTTTTTTGCATACGATAAATACAGCCGGTGTGAAGCCTTTGTCATCATCAGATACAGATAAAATTTCTGTATAAATGCTTTTTCCCTTGCAGAAGGTGACAGTACGATTTCCTGTGCTTCCAGTATACTGCGGTCGGTTTCCGACAGCACACTGCAATTTTCATTTTTCTTTGGCACAACACCGTCATTGACTCCCGCAAAAAACAGCACTTTGACATTGTCAAGACGTGTTCTTTCGATATCACCAATCATCACACAGTCGGAGGTCGGCGGAAGCAGTCCCACTTTCATTTCTTCAAAGCCCGCCGCTACAATCCTGTTAAATTCCTTTAATGAAACATTTTCTTCACCGAGCAGTTCCACAATCCTGTCAAACAATTCAAGCACCTTTGCATAGAGCTGTTCATATTCATTGCCGGCAGGTTCACACTCCGAAAGCGCCTTTATCTGCTCGGCACTGTGCAGAGCCGTCACAAATTCATAAACGGCTGTGACATATGCCCGCACATTGGCTTCTTTATCCTTTAAAACCGCCTCCAGATTCAAAAACGGCGCCATAATCTGCTCCCGCAGGACATTTAACGTTTCCAGTTCCGGCTGGTACGTGCTTCTTTTCATTTTCTTTTTCCACGGTTCATGCCATGCACGGCTGCCGCGGATACCTACCGCCAGACAGTAATTTTCCAGCATATCGATATCATGTCTTGAAATGCCGGTCAGCCCCGTACGCAGATATCTAAACATCGTGTCATACGGATATCCTTTTTCTACAATCTCCAAGGCACTGCAAAGCATTTCCACATACGGATTGGAAGCGACAGAGCGTTTATAATCCAAAAACGCCGGAATGTCATTTTGTTTCATCATATTGGCGGCAACTTTTCCATATGTTTCCAAATCTGCCGTAACAACGGCAATATCACGATAACGAAAGCCCTCTTTTCTTGTCAGCTGTAAAATCTCGGATACGATATACTGCAATTCCTCTTTGGGATTACTACCCTCGTAAATGCGGATATTTTCCGGTGTACCGGTGTACACACCGCCCTTATAGCGGAACAGGTTCCTTTCAAGATATGCTAAGTCCTTCGCACCCTCATAGCGGTAATTGATGTCCCTGTCCACGCACACGGTATCGTCAACGTTGATTCCTTCTTCCTCACAAATCGCAATTAGACGGTTCATCATCTCTTTACTCATAAAAAACAGGTTGTTCCAGCCTTCATGTCCTGTCGGACGTTCCTTTTTATCAATCGTTACTGATATTTTAATACCTTTGCTGTATACCAGCAACAGACGCATGAGTTTGTACTGAATCGGTGTAAACCCGGTAAATCCGTCAAAAATAATTTCCGAACCGGCAATCAGTTTTGATTTTTCCACCAGTCCGCATAATACGTCTAAAATTTCCTCAGACGTAATATAATTGGTTGACAAAAATGCCATAAATTCTTCGTAAACCAGACGGATATCTTTTAACTTCGCGGAGAGCTGCTGCTTTTCTTTGACATTCTCTCCGATTTCACCAAGCTGCTGCGGTGTAATGCCATATTGGAGCAGTTCGGAAATCACGGATTTTAACTCCGAAACAAAACCTGTTTTTTCAATACTGCTACCAAAGTAATCCAGCTTTTTCTTCTCTTTTTCAAGTACGCGCCTTACAATCAGGTTCTTTCCGGTATCGTCTAACACCGGGCGGTTTCCGCCGCCCAGTTCTTCAAAAACCTTGTATGCAAGACGTTCAAAACTGACAACATCAATATTTAAAATTCCCTTGCGTGAATGCATATGCACCAGTTTTTTTTGTGTTTCCATGGTATATTGTTCAGGAACAACCACAATAAAATTGTCATGCGGTCTTCTGACAGATTCTTCACAGACTAAACGGCTTAAATATTCTGATTTTCCTGCACCGCTTCCCCCTGTAATAAACTGTAAGGACATATTTCCCTCATTTCTGCCGGACCTCCGGCGATTATTATGTCATGATTCAATCATTTTCTGCATATAGTATACCATCAATGATAACAATTATGGAAGTGTGTGGATATGAATTCAAAGACAAAAATTATTGTTTTACACCGCCGTGAACTGCTGATTGGTGCCATTGCCGCGGTGATTGCCATTCTTTTACTGATTTTTATGATTTCATCGCTTGCAGGCAGCTCTAAAGATGCCGCAGCCAGCTCTGTCAACGGTGCCAAATCTGTTTCTGCGGGTGTTTCCGCCTGCTATACACCGGGTGTTTACAGAGCCGGTGTTTCTTTAAACGGCAACGCCGTAGATATCGAAGTGACAGTCGATAAAAACAGTATTCAGAATATTGCACTCGTAAACTTATCCGAACCGGTTACAACGCTCTACCCTTCTTTGGAAAGCACCTTTTCCGAACTGTGTGCTTCCGTAATTGAAAGCGGTTCTACCAAAAATATTACATATCCCGCTGAGAACAAATACACCGCTACAATGCTTCTGAATGCCATTCAGACAGCACTCGATAAATGCACGATACAATAAAAAGGCTGTGGCACGCAATCAGGATTTCTGATTTTTGTGCCACAGCTCTTTTCCTTTTATACACCAAAGTAGCTGACTTCTTCTGCCTGTTCTACATTGTAAAATCCGGCATAGCCGCGCTCCTCTAATTTACTTAGAAACTTACCGGTCTTTTTCGGTTTTATATAAAGGGATGCAATCATGCCTTCACTTCTTAACTTTTCAGCTGTCTTGACAGCTTCTGTTAAATGTCCGTCTTCATATAATACGGCAATCTTTTTACTGCCGTCCGGAATTTCAATGCCGTTCTGCATAAGGATAGAGAAAATACGCTCAAATCCGATTGAAAATCCGACTGCCGGAATGGACTGGTTTAAGAACTTGCCAATCAGATTGTCATATCTTCCACCGCCTGCGATTGCGCCCTTAAAGTCAATGCTTTCCACTTCAAAAACGGTTCCTGTGTAGTATCCCTGTCCTCTGACCAGTGATAAATCAAAGACCACATCGTATGCCCCTGCTGAAAGTGCCTTCACTGTTGTCATAATCTTTTCAAGACTCTCTGCCGGTTCTTTATCTTCCAACATATCCTTTAAAGAATCCAGACTAAAATCATTTTTTTCAAGGAACTGTGTAAACTTTGTAATGGCTTCTTTTGCAAATCCTTTTTCTGTCAGTTCTGCTTCTACACCGTCCATGCCGATTTTATCCAGCTTATCAAATGTAATGCACACACTGTCTAATTCATTTTCCGCAAAGCCCATCTGCATTAATACGGCACGTAACAGTCTTCTGTCGTTTAACTTAACTTTGAAATTCTTCATGCCGATTGCCTGTAATGCCTTTGTGGTTGTTAAAATCAGTTCGATTTCCGAATCGTTGGATTCTGAACCGATAATATCAATATCACACTGGATAAATTCTCTTAATCTGCCCTTCTGCGGACGTTCTGCACGATACACACGATCCATCTGGATACATTTCATCGGAAGTGTCAGCTTGTCTTTATTATTCGCATAATATCTGCTGAGCGGCAGTGTCAAGTCATAACGCAGTCCCATATCTGCAAGCACATTCTCATTTTCCGAAGTCACGCCTGATGCCAGTGCCTTATCCAGCTTGTCGCCGCGTTTCATAATCTTGAAAATGAGGTTCAGATTTTCTCCGCCATCACTTTTATCCAGATTTTCAATATCTTCAATTACAGGTGTAATAATATGTTCAAATCCATTGGCAAGATAGACTTCAAGAATCTTCTGCTGTAAATAATCCCTGATTTCCACTTCCTTTGGAAGATAATCGTTTGTTCCTTTAACCGGTGTAACCTTCATAATTGCCTCCTAGACTTTTCCTTAAACTCACTTCTTCTTATCATACCATATCCGGCATTTGAAATACAAGGTCTTTCACGCACTTCTTTGCGCCCTAAGCACACGGTCATCACACAGTTTCTTTTTTACGGTTTAAATAAGACACTGCCGAAAGTGCAGCAACATTGCCCTGTCCCGCCGCTTTAATATACTGGTACGGTGTTCCCGCAATATCGCCGCAGGCAAATAATCCCGCCACATTGGTTTCCATCTGCAGATTGACTGCGGCATGATTTTTTTCGGTCTTTAAGCCCGGGACGAGCTGTCCCGGAAAGACGGCTTCCCGTAAAATGAAAATGCCGTCCACCGGATACAGCTTTCCGTCAGTCTTTAACTGCTCCACTTTCATCGTGCCGGTAATCTCTGCCGGCTTTTCCGTACAGATTTCAATGTTACCGGAAAGCCCCGGCAATACAGCTTCTTTGCCCATTGGAAAGTATAACACTTTTCCCACAATTTCAGCTAAATACTGTGCTTCCTCAACGGATTCTTTAGTATATCCGATAACTGCGACCGTCTTTCCTTTAAAAAACTGTGCATCACACGTTGCACAATAGCTGACGCCGCGTCCCAAAAATTCATTTTCACCCGGAAACGGCTTATCCGCCGTCATGCCGCAGGCTAAAATCACGCTGTCTGCCCGGTACTGCTCCTGTCCTGCCTGAATGGCAAAATAACTGCCCATTGCATAAACGGCATGAACTCTTTTTTTCGTAACCGCAATCTGCAATTCGTCCAAATGTCTTTTATATGCCTGTGCCAGCTCCTCTCCCGAAACGGCAGGCAGTCCCGGATAATTTAAAATCCGGTGTGCTTTTGCCACCTTACTGCTCACCGGCTCAGCGCCGAACAAAAGTATCTCTTTATTTCTGATTTTTGCGGTAATAGCGGCAGAAATGCCCGCCGGTCCTGTACCGATAATCGCAATGTCCGCAGTCTTTATATCCTGTGCCACTTGTCATGCTCCTTTCACTTTTTTGCATTTTCCTTCAGTGCTTTTCAAATTTTTTCGCACCTCTGCACCATATTACTCTGTTAGTATACTGCAAAATGTGTATGTCATACCCGTTCTTATCCGCAATCCACGGTAATTTTCGTATCCGATAAAAATCTGTTCTCTGTCCGTGTCCTCACATATTTGCACTTACCTTAATTATAAATGGAATACCACCGTTGCCACATTAAAGTATATCAGTATTGAACAGGTATCCACAATCGTTGTAATCAGCGGCGATGCCATAATTGCCGGGTCAAAATGCAGTTTCTTTGCAAGCAGTGGCAGAATACAGCCGATAAGCTTTGCAAAAATAACTGTAATAACCAGTGAAATTGAAATGACAACCGCCAGTGAAAAGTTCTTATACATCAGCAGGATTCTAAGCCCGTTTGCCAGTGCCAGAATCACACCGACAATAATTGAAATCCGGAATTCCTTAAACATCACCTTAAAAATATCACGAAAGGTAATTTCTCCCAGTGCAATCCCACGGATAATCAGCGTGGAACTTTGTGAACCGCAGTTACCGCCTGTATCCATCAGCATTGGAATAAAGGATACTAAAATCGGCACTGCCGCAAACGCATTTTCATAGTGTGTGATAATCACCCCCGTTGCCGTAGCGGATAACATCAACACCAAAAGCCACACAATTCTGTTTTTGGCATGTGTCATCACCGGTGTTTCAAAGTAAGATTTTTCACTCGGATTGACTGCTGCCATGAGTGACATATCCTCTGTCGCTTCATCAACCACAACATCGAGTGCATCATCGACCGTGACGATTCCGACCATACATTCATCGGTATCCAGAACCGGAAGTGCCAGCAAATCATATTTTGAAAATAACTGTCCGACCTGCTCCTGGTCATCGCCCGTATGCACAAAAATAATCTCTGTCCGCATAAGTTCTTCAATCGTTTTGTCGTCATCTGCCACCATTAAGTCTTTGGCGGTCACAATGCCTACCAGTCTGCGCGCTTCCAGCACATAGCAGGTATAAATCGTTTCCTTGTGGATTCCTACTTCTTTAATATGTGCCATTGCCTGCTTTACGGTCATGGTGCGCTTGAGTGACACATATTCTGTTGTCATAATGCTGCCTGCGCTGTCCTGCGGATAATCCAGCAGAATATTAATCTGCGCACGCTTCTGCGAATTGATATTGGATAAAATCCTTGTTACGACATTTGCCGGTAAATCTTCCAGTAAATCCACGGTATCGTCCATAAACATATCGTCTATGATTTCTTTTAATTCCGTTTCCGTGAAAGCATTAATCAGACAGCTCTGTGTTGCATTGCTCATATTGGCAAAAACTTCGGCTGCCTTTGCTTTCGGAATCAGACGGAATGCCTGTGCAAGTTCCTTTTCTTCAAATTCTGACAGCAGTGAGGCAATGTCTACTGCATTCATCACATTTAAAATGCTTCTGATTGCTTTGAATTCTCTTGCTGCCAGAAGTTCCATAAAAATGTTCTTCTCCATTTTCTATGCTCCCTTCTGTCGTATCCGTATTGTGTAAATTTTCCGAATGATAACTGACGCCCGAATCCATTTGCCTCACCTCCTTTAATACTAAAAAAACTCCGTCTGACGACGGAGTTTGAAATTCAATCTTAATCTTTGCGCAGCCATTTCTTTATCTGGCGCTGTGCTTCCGTCGTCCAAGCTTTAGCATCACAGGGCATATTAGTTGCATTAGGTTATGCCTTAAACCGACATAGCCTGCTGACCAACGATTTGTGTCTCCACAAATTTGCGGCAGCAACCTTAGGAAAATCCAAATCCCTGTGGTAACCTCACCTACCGAAGTATTTCGTTTTTTTCATTATAGACACAGAAAATAAAATCTGTCAACTGCTTTTTTCGTAAAAATCATACTTACCGTGTTTTTTCTTCGTCCATAAAATAAAGCCTTGCGCCGAAATCCGGGAAGTAACGCACTTCATCATTCAGTCCCGTTGCGCAGAATGCCTGCTTTAAGCGCACACCGCAGTACATCAGCGTATCGCCGAATACATGGTAGTCCTCCCGCTCACCGTTTATTTTAATCCATTTGGCGGCGAGGTGCTGTATCAGGGAATCCTGACGGATATGCACCGGCGATGCGGTGTTGACCAAATCCCCGAAATCCTTGATATTGTACTTTAACGCACGATTGTAAAAATGATACTGCTTTTCAGGGTCTAATCCCTTTGCATAAAAGCATGTATGCGGCGTGTTTGCCACCGCAAGTTTATTCATCAGCAATCCGACCGCTTCGGAAGTATCTTTTTTGACACAGCTCCACTCCATCAGACTGCCACCGCCCGCCGACAGTACACTGCTGTCACGGATATCCCTGTCCGAAAAACTTCTGCCGCGGTAAAAAATTCCCCGCTGGAACAGCTCCCGCTTTTCTTTATACAAGGTAATCTGTGCTTTCACCGCCTCAAGTTCTTCTTTGGACATATCACAGAAATTACATTCATAACCCAAATTCCCGAAAGCCGCCACGGCAAAGCGTGTTTCAAGCGGCGTGCGGCGCAGTGTCTGGTGATTCGGGCTTGCTGAAACGTGTGAACTAAGCACGGACGGCGGATAGCCGTAAGTGTAATTGTTTTGAATCTGCGCGCGGCTGACCGCATCTGTATTATCGCTTGCCCAGATTTGCGGAAAATAACACAAAATGCCGAGGTCAAAGCGGTTGCCGCCTGCCGCACAGCCTTCAAATAAAATATCCGGAAAACGTTTTGTCAATACGTCCATGCAGTGATACAGCCCGCAGATATAGCGGTGTGCTGCTTCACCCTGTCTGTCCGGCGGCAGATACGGTGAATAATCATCACTGAAAATCCGGTTCATGTCCCATTTGACATAAGAAATATCCGCACCGGAAAAAACACGGCTCATTTCTTCAATGACAAATTCCTGCACCTGCAGATTGGCTAAATCTAAAATCCGCTGGTTTCTGCCCTCGGAATGATTCCTGCCGGGAACGGCAGCTGCCCAGTCCGGGTGCTTTTCATACAAACGGCTGTTGACACTCACCATTTCCGGTTCTACCCAGATACCAAAATCCAGTCCAAGTGCTTTGATTTTCTGCGCAATTCCCAAAAGTCCGCCCGGCAGCTTCTTTTCATCGGCATACCAGTCCCCAAGGGAACTCTTATCGTCATTCCGGTTTCCAAACCAGCCGTCATCCATGACAAACAGTTCGATTCCCGCTTCTTTTGCCGCCTTTGCAAGGCGTAGCAGTTTCCTTTCGTTAATGTCAAAATACGCCGCTTCCCAGCTGTTTAACAGCACCGGGCGCAGTTTCCGTTTCCATGTGCCGCGAACAACATGCTCCTGCACAAAATCATGCAGTTGGTGACTCATTTGATTATAACCTGATGCCGCATAGGTCAGCACCGCTTCCGGTGTTTCAAAAACTTCACCTGTGCCAACCGTAAAGCAGAAATTTTTCGGCTGGATACCGGAAACGATTCTTGTACGTCCTGCCTGCACCTCTACAGCTTCATAGTGACTGCCGCTGTAAATAAGATTTATTCCGAAACACTCTCCGGTGTCCTCGGTCGTTTCTTTTCTGCCAAGCATGATAAACGGATTGGCACGGCTCGATGACGTTCCCGTAAAGGATTCATTGACATATTTTCCGGTTTCAAGCACGGCTTCACTGCGGTTCATTTCCCGTGTCCATGCGCCGTGAAATGTTGAAAGCACATAGTCTGCCCTGTGTAAATCAAGCTGCATGCTCATCAGCCGCCTAAGCTTCACAGGCTGTTCTCCTTCATTTTTAAAAACAGCGCGCCTTGTAATCACATCGCAGTCTTCGTATACGTCATAATACAGTTCCAGCTTTGTTTTTCCTTCTTTGTCTGCCAGAACGACCTTGAGCTGTTCGGATTTGCCGTTTTCATCATATGCACCCGGAAGTGTCTGCAAGCCGCATTTTGTTTCGGAAATCTGTGCGCTCTCAAACAAAAAATCCGCCGTTGTACTGCCATCCGCATATTCTGTTTCAATAAACGGTTCACGGATATCGCCTTTTCCGTAAGATGACATTTCAAGACAGCAATCCTCCAATGAAAGATTTTCAAAACTGCTGTCATACGCAATCGTATTGCCCGGAAGAAATGCCCTTTTTTCCATCATTACGGTCTGCTGTGCATGAATCCGCCTTCCATAAAACAAATGCTCCGGATGTCCGCTCTCCATGACACAAAATACATAAGACGTATGCCGTGTATGCAGTGCATACAGATTTTTTTCTATCGTAATCATATCGGAAATCCTTTCTTTATCATATATACCTTTTAAGCCCGCAGTGTATTGTTAATCTCCTCCATTTTACTCTCTGTCAGAATATATTTCTTGTGAAAATAAAACACAGCAAGTAACAGTCCTGCAATCGGAAGCACCGTCATTGTCATACGCAGTCCGACCAGCGAACCGCCTGCCTGTGCGGCTTCTCCCGCCACAACTGCCGTATCCTGACTTAAATGGCTCAGCGACAGGCACACGGATACAACCAGTGCCGCTACACCGGAAGCTAATTTTACAACAAATGTCTGCATAGAAAAAATCACGCTCTCGTCCCTGCGCTTATTTTTTAATTCACCATAATCCACGGTATTGGCAAGGAAAATGGTTGTAAGCACCAGTAACATGCCGTTTGCCGCAAAGATGAAAAATGCCGGAATAAACAGTATAAATACATTGGACATTGTTGTAAATACAAGCACCAGCAGCACTAAATATCCTGCTATCGCCATGGCAAAGCTCACGTAAAAAATGCGGATTGTATTTAAAAATTTACGCAGTAACGGAAACAGAATCATCATCGACAATATCTGTATTGCACCGCCAAAGGTGTTAAACAGCGTATAGCCGTTGTACCAGTCCGCACCGCCGAAATCATATTTAAAAAAGTAAATCACCAGATTGGACGTAATGTATACCGATGTATTAATCAGCACAATGGTAATAACAACCGTCATTGCCTGGTCATTTTGCAGTAATGCCTTAAACATCTGCTTTATGGACGGCGCATCGACATCAACCGTTGATTTTTCTTTGATATTCAGACAGGTAATCAGAATGAATACAAAAAACAATACGGATAAAATCAGGGCAAACCACTTAAAGCCCGTTCTTTCATTGCCGTTTCCGAAAAAGTAGACGCACTGCATAGTGATAACCGTTACCAGTGCAGAACCGACCCCTGCGCAGGAACGTGCGAGCGTGGAAAGATTTTCACGTTCCTTTCCTCCCTGCGTAAATGCCGGAATCATGGACCAGTACGGAATATCCATCATGGTATAGGTCACACCCCATAAAATGTATGTAACCGCCGCATAGGCTAACAGCCCGCCGCCGTCCAATGCAGGCGGTGCCGCAAACATCAGATACAACACGATGGCATTGAGCGCCGTTCCCACAAACAGCCACGGCCGGAACTTCCCGAACCGTGTCCTTGTCTTTGCCACAATAACCCCCATAACCGGGTCATTAAACGCATCAAACACGCGCGCCGCCATTAAAATCATGCCCATTGCAATCGCGCTGACGCCTAAAATATCCTGATAATAATACAAAATATAACTTGCCGAAAACATATAAACCATGTCTTTTCCCACGGCGCCCAGTCCGTAAGAAGCCATTTCCCTTTTACTTAACATACCTTACCTACTTTCTGCGGCTGCCAGTTCCACCGCCTTGTATGCCCCATCATATATGCCTGCTTTTTTATTGGCTTCAATGCAGTTACACATCTGAAATAACAGCGTTTCTTCATTTAAAAACAACTCCAGCATTTGCAGTGTATGACCGGTGTCACGACATTCCAGCGTACCGTCACCGATTTCTGCCGAATGGACTGCACCCCACTGTTCATGTCCACCGACACGCTTGATAAACAGCTTCGGCACCGGATAAAATGCCAGTTCGCTCGGTTTCGTAACCAGCACATCACAGCTTCTCATCAAAAGATTGGTACAGTAAACCGCTTCAAATATATTTTCATGCCAGAATCCGTGGATTCCCGTGACTTCTCCCGTCAGGGCTTCCTCTGCAAACTTTTTTGTATTCTCCCAGTTGTTAAAATGTTCACAAGAAAGTGTCTTCATCTGCGGAATTTCTGCCTTTAACTGCTCCCATACATTTTTATAATCGCCCACATTGACATACAGTGCAGCACGTCCGTCCCTGATATGCGGTATTAAATAACGGATAATCTCCACAAAAATTTCTTTCTGCGCACCCGCACCGCCAATCGTCAAAAGAAAGCGCATCGGTTTTTTCTGCATTTTGCGCGCCCGCCTTGCCGCACAGTCTTCTTCGATTCCCTGCACCAGCTCATGGTCAATGTAGTGGCCTGTATACACAAGGCTGTCCTTTGGCATTGGATTTAACACTTTGTTTTTATCCATGCCGTTTAAAATACGGTAGCCTTGGTAGGCAAAACGCGTCTGCACCGTATGAATACTGCCCTCCGACAAATGCAATGCCATTGGCCAGTTATCCGGCACGGCATTGATAACACGCTTCATGCCCGCATGCACCGCCGCCTGCGCCGGCCATACATGTGTGGCAATGACCGGAATTTCTTTTGGCACATTTGCAAATACAGCTGCCATCAGTTCCGCATTTTTCTGGTCTGATGCATTGTAAGAAAGCTTTCTAAAGCCCTCGTAATTCATCGGTTCCCAGACAAACCGGTTAAACAGACGGCTTTTCTGGGACAATCTTGACCCCAGTGAGTATAAATCATTCTGCGCACGGATAACCTTTGTACAGGTCGTATCTTCATAAGAATTCAAATCCATCCAGTACGGTACATAGCCCATTGCATGTGCCGCTGAAGCAATCGCCATGGAAATGCGGTAATGACCGAAGCCCATGCGGATATTTCCCACAATAATGCCCTTTTCCGTATCAAACGGTATCGTTTGATTTTTCTCTCCGGCTATGCCGTGCTTTTTGGCAACACGCACATCTACAATGCCAAGCGTATCGCCAAGCACCGCATTTTTACGAAGCCGCACCGGATATTTTGTACCGGTATCATCGCCATATTTTTTGATAAATTTTTTCTTAGAATGAATGGCATTTCTGTATGCCTTGCGGCCGATTTCATTGCCGTAAATGATTTTTGATCTGTCTTCCATAACCTTGCCCCTTTCTATGCCTTTTTCTCGATTCCGTCCAGTAAAATGCCAACCACTTCGCTTAACCCTTCCGTATAGGAAAGTCCACTGTTGACTAAAATATCACGCTGGAAAAACTGCTCCAGTGCGGCTTCCATCATCAATTTAAAAATGGATAAATTCACGGGACGGATACATCCTTCTTTTATTCCCTGTTCCAGCAGTCCCATCGTCATTTCCCAGCCGCCTTCCAGCCGCTGTTCTACCCTTGTGTATATTTCAGGATATTTTTCCTTGAGCAGATACAGCTTCGCAAAATTAATGTCTTTATAGCTGTCCGGCATGACACCGAGAATTGCCCTGATTTTCTCCACTGTGGACAATGCTTCATTTTCCAATATGGCACGCTCGCTTTCCTTTATCGTATCAAACAGGTAATCAACCATGGAAAGAAACAGTGAAGTCTTGTCTGAAAAGACCGTATATATGGTTTTCTTGCTCATGCCGAGGATTCCTGCAAGGTCATCCATGGTGAATTTCAATCCCTTTTGATTAAAGGCTTCTATCGTACCCTCTAAAATCTTCTGCTGCAGTTTTTGTTCCTGTATACTTTCTTTCATCGTTCCCTCCTTCTCCGTTTGTGTTTTGT
>OAUQ01000536.1_pt1 | contig 14643 bp, 9 predicted proteins | sample 1476151 | NCBI WGS metagenome assembly OAUQ01 (sample SAMEA2580008, study PRJEB22360) | human gut metagenome | biome: human gut; feature: human-associated habitat; material: faeces | place: Denmark | collected 2008/2010 | reverse complement strand
TGAGTTAAAGCCTTTTGCCATGGCCACGCCCACGCCGGCGTCAGCCACCATGCAGGTGTCGTTGTCCGCATCGCCAAACACGCAGATGTCCTGGAGCTCCATGTCGTTGAGCTCCGCCACGCGCACAAGGCCGCGCGTCTTGGACACGCGCGGATCCATGAACTCGTAGAGCCGCTGCGTGGTTTGCAGAGCCGCCGCCTTAACAGTGTCATCGGCAAACGTCGACGCCCGCTCAATCACCCGCGGCATCACCTCGGGCGCCATGGTAAACATCACCTTGGGCTGCGGCTCGCGCAAAAACTCGGCAAAATCGACCACCTGGTAGGGCACGCCGTCAACACGCGACAGGTGTTCGACGCACGCGTTGGTCTCGGGCACGTAGAACACGCCGTCTCGGGGGCAGACGGGCGTTGCCGGAAGGTCCGCCATGTGCTTGCAGATGCGCGCGATGGTCTCGCCCGGCAGCGGATAGCTCAGCTCGTTGATGTCGTGCGCACGGTCGATGACCTCGGCGCCACCGCAGCCCACCATCACGTCTACCAGGCCTTCGATGCCCCAGAGCTCGTACATGGCCTCGGTCGCGTGGGCATCGCGCCCGGTGCACAGGCCAAAGAGCACGCCGCGCTCGCGCAGGGCGCGGATCGCCGCCACGGTGCGCGGTGACACCGTGTGCTGGCTCGTGAGCAGCGTGCCGTCGATATCGCAGAACACGGCTTTGATATGGCTGAAGGTGGTGTCCATGGGGGCCTTTCTGGGTTGTGCGGCGGTGTGGGGTGTATTCGTGAACGGCGTACATGGTATACCAGGGCACGGGCGGTGGGGGCCCTATCGCCACAAAGGTGCCTGCCCCCCTTTGTGGTGGCCGAACCCGCAGGGTGACCTGGCCCGGGGCGCAAAGCATCACAACATTCGACGTTTTTCGGCAAAATCGCAAATTTCGCTGAATGTTGTGATGGTTTTTACTGCCTTGCGGCACGATCAAAATACCGGCGTCCAAACAGCAGCAACGCCGCGGGAACTGCCGTCACGACCATACCCGCCCCTACGAGCGTCTGCTGCACGCCAAATGTCGCCGCCAGCCACGGGGCAATCGCCAGCGGGGCTACGCCGGCAAACATGTTGCCAAAACCCATGACCGAGTTGACGCGACCGAGCTGCTCGAGCGGGGCCGTCGTTTGCACGATCGTGTTGTGGAGCGGGTTGACGATGCCCCAAGCTATGCCCAGTGCAATCTGGCCGACGAGGGCTACACCCACGTACGGTGTCCCCACATAGAGCAAACTTCCCAGGCCCACGGACATGAGCGCCACGAGCAGGGTTTTAAGGTTGACCAGGTGCGGCGGCAAGCGGAGCGCGAGGACGGCGCCCAGCACCGCGCCGACACCGCTGGCCGACGAGAGCCAGCCCATCCATTCGACACCGACGTGCAGGACATCACGGTAGAAGAACGACTCCAGCGGGTCGAAGGCACCGTAGCCAAAGTTCGAAAGGAAAATAATGCAGAAAAGTAGCGCGAGGACGCTATTGGTAAAGACCGTCTTGATGCTGGTCGCGAAGGTGGCGCGGGAAGATGTGTTGGGGTCGGGGCTTTGTCCCGCACGCTCCCCTTCCTCTGCCGAATCGGCATCCGTATGCCCGGCGGCATGGCTGGTCTGCGGCCTAAAGTCCCAACCGGCAACGAGCGCCTGTACGGTAAAGAGCATCATGAGCAAAAACACCGCACGCGACGACGCAGCAGCTGCGACAAAGCCGCCCAGCGTGGGGCCAACGATGATACTCACGTTTGAGAACATGGCGATGGCGGAGTTGATGTCTTTGAGCTCGACGGGGTCGTCGGTGAGATACGCCGGATAGGACGTGGCAATGGGCTGGGCAAATCCCATCACAAAGCCCAGGAGTACCGCGCCGGCAAGGACTGTTTCGGTCGCGCTGCCAAAGGCGAGAATTGCCGCGCCGGTTGCCAACGTGCCGACGATACTCGCCCGGAAATGACGGCGCGGACCCCAGGCGTCGAGCGCAGCGCCACCCGCAAAGGATCCCAAGATCACGAATACGTTCATAAACAGAACGGCCAGCGATGTCGCCACAACCGAGGCATCGTCTGCATAGGTGAGCGTTCCGATGACGCCGATAAAGTAGCTGGTCTGAAAACCGGTGTAGATGAGAAAGCGCATCGCCACCAGGCGCTTGGCCTGCACGGACAACGATGATTGAGGCTTTGAGAAAAGAGGGGCGAGCATAGAGACTCCTTGTTTCATACGAATGCGGACGGTGGGCATTCGCCACCGTCTGTCAAATCAATCTATCCGCATGAAACATTAAGGACGCATCAAGCCCCTTCTCTCCGTTTTTCGCCCGTCATGAACTACTTGGTAGATTGTAAGACATGTCCCACACATCTACCAAAGCAAAAACCACCACAAAGGTGCCTGACCCCTTTGTGGTGGAAATGGCGTTTGCCCAGATAAAACCTGCCGAAATAAACCTGTTCCTATTTGGCATGTTATGGCAACGCAGCGAGCCGGTTCCAAGTGCCCCAGGTCGCCCCGAAAGAGGAGCGACGCGTACTTTGGTACGCGAGCGACGGCTTGAGGGGCGAGATGGGGTGCTTGGGGCCGGCGCAGCGTCAAGCCTGAAGGTGATCTTGGATAAGATCACAGATGGCTCGGGCGTCGTTGATGTTGATGGCTCGGGTCGCAAAGCCGGCGTCGAAGGCCTGACGCGCCAGGGCCTCGTTGCAGGCAAGGGCCAGCGTGTGGCCATCGACCAGGTCGGGCGAGCTCTTGCCGCGCAGACGGTCGACACCGGAGCGCGCGACGACGATGTTGTCGAAGCCCTCGGTCTTGTAACCCTCGATGATCACCACGTCGACATCGTTGTAACGCGACAGCAGCTCGCGCGCGGGCATCTCGTCCTCCTCGCGCGTGTCGGCGTACTCCGCCCAGCGCGTGGCACAGATGAGGCCCACGTGCTTTGATCCGGCCTGGTGATGGCGCCAGGTGTCCTTAGCGGGCACGTCGATATCAAAGCCGTGGTGCCCGTGATGCTTGAGAGAACCCACGCGCAGGCCGCGGCGGGTGAGCTCGGCGATAACCTTCTCGACGAGTGTGGTCTTGCCCGAGTTTTGGTAGCCGATAAACGCGATCGCGGGGACGGCCGGTGCGCCCGCGGGCGCGGCACCGTCAGCGGCCACGGCCTCAACAGCAGCGGCCTGACGCTCTGCGCGGTCCCACACGCCCGAGCGGCCGCCCTCCTTGTGCAGCAGGCGCACGTCGACGATCTCCATGCCGCGATCGACCGCCTTGCACATGTCATAGATTGTTAAGCACGCAGCACTCGCTCCAGTCAGGGCCTCCATCTCGATACCCGTCTTACCCGTCACGCCGGCCGTAACCAATACATGAAAGCCAACCTGCCCGTCAACGCGCGCCGGCGCCCAGCCCTCGGGCACGTCCTCGGCCGGCGTCCCCGCCGAAGCAATGGGCGCAATGTCGCACTTGCTCTTGGTAATGAGCAACGGATGGCACATGGGGATGATGTCGCTTGTGCGTTTGATGGCCATAATGCCCGCCACGCGCGCGCAGGCAAGCACGTCGCCCTTTTTGGCGCGGTCCTGCAGCACCATAGCCTGCGTCTCAGGATGCATGAGGATAGTGCCCTCGGCGATAGCAATGCGATGGGTCTCGGCCTTGTCGGACACGTCGACCATGCGCACCTCGCCCTTGGCGTCCACGTGCGTCAGCTCGTCACGACGGGCGTCACGGGCGGGCTCAGTGGCAGCACCGGCAGACGGCTGCGCGCCTGCAACGGCATCGCTGGCCGCAGCCGTGGCTTTGTGGGCAGACATCGCGGCCCTGCGAGCGGCCTTGGTGGCATCGGCGTACCTGCTCTTGGCCATATGATCATCCTCCGATTTGGGACATAAATCGTTGCGTGCCCTCAATTATCGCGTGTTCCTGCGGTTTGTGGGCCACGGCATCGCGCCAAATCGAAAGTACCTGCATATCATCACCACGGCGCAACGCCTCACGCACCGAATACTCGGCATCGCTGAACAGGCACGGACGCACGTTGCCATCGGCCGTCAGGCGCAGACGGTTGCAATTCGCGCAAAAATGGTTGGACATGGCGCTGATGAAGCCAACCGTTCCCGCCGCGCCCGGAAAGTGCCAGTAGCGCGCAGGGCCCGCGCCGGCAGGAGCGTCGTTGATGTCGAGCGGCTCGAGCTCGAGCTCGCCCAGTCCCGCCGCCGCGGCCCCGGCATTGATGCGCGCCCGCAGCTCGTCGCTCGGCACGGTGTCGCTCGCGTCCCACAGCTCGGGATTGAGCGCGGGCGCGTGAGGGTCTACGGCGCAATGCGAGCTCGTGCGCTCGTCACCGATGGGCATGTATTCGATAAAGCGCAGGTGGATGGGTCGGTCGAGCGTGAGCCGCGCAAGGGCCGCCACATCCTGGTTGAGTCGGCGCACCACAACGCAGTTGACCTTAACGGGCTCAAAGCCCCAAGCCAGCGCCGCGTCGATGCCGGCCATGGTCTGCTCGAGTCGACCCAGGCGCGTGATCTTTCCAAAGAGCGTAGGGTCGAGCGTGTCGAGCGAAATGTTGACGCGGTTAAGACCGGCGTCTTTGAGCTGCGGCGCCAGCTTGGGCAGCAGGGCGCCATTGGTGGTGAGCGAAATGTCCTCGATCTGCGGAATCGCGCGGATATCACGAATGAGCGGAATAATACGGCGGCTGACCAGCGGCTCGCCACCCGTCAGGCGTACGCGGCGAATGCCCTCCCCCGCCACCATGCGCACAAAGCGGGCGATTTCCTCGGCGCTGAGCAGCTCGTCGTGTGCACGGGGCGCCACGCCATCGGCCGGCATGCAGTAAATGCAGCGGAAATTGCACTTGTCGGTAACGGCAATGCGCAGGTAGTTGATATCGCGGCCAAAGCCGTCATGTTGCACGTGCCCGTCCACGCAACCCTCCCCTCACGCGGCGTTTTATTCTTCGGAAAACATAATACCCCATGCGAGAATCATGCCGACACCCGTACGACAGGACAGGTCGCTTCGAGCAAAACGGACTTTCCAAGCCCATCCTCAACACGCATACCATCACAACATTCGATGCTTTTCTCGTTTTTGGCAAAAAACGTCGAATGTTGTGATGGTCTGCCTGCCCACGGCACCCCGTAGAAGGACCAAAGCGCCCCTAAAGGCCGCCATCCCAGTGTCGAATCACGAATTCTCGCAGGTCGTTCTGCCGTTTCTGGAACACCTCGCTTCGGTCGCACTTGAGGCCCATAGCGAGCGCGATGGCGTTCATCGCCCGATGCAATTGCAGCTGGTGGGCAAACTGAGTCCCGGTGAGGACGATCATCCTAAAGCCCAGCGCGCTCAGCACGGTCATACGCTCCGCGTCCGACGCGCTGCGCTGTTTATCAAGATGGTCCGAGCCGTTGTATTCAATCCCCGTACCGCTCGCAGGCGCGTATACGTCGATCTCGAAATACCCGGCCTTTGCGAGATACTTGAACTCGTTGGGAACATCGACCCGATGGTTGAGCTCGATCTTGGCGTATCCCAGCCCGCCCTGGGAACGTTTTGCTACGACCATGATTGCGGTGGCCGTCTCCATGGGCGAACGCGCGCCATCGTGCACGCGCTTGAGCACGGCGGCCGCGCGTATAGCCCCCTGACGAGATCGGTTCTCATTGCAATAGGCAATCAAGTCGGCAACGGTGTACCTCTGCCCCATCTCGACATAATCGCCTGTCGACAGATGATTCAAATGGTATCGGGCGCAGATTTCGTAGCCATATTCCAGCTGCTCGGGCTCGCTCATCCACGAACCCGCTTGGACAAAGCACATGGCCTCATCAACCACCAGAAGGCCCTCTGCCACCTCGATAAGATGGCCTGGAGGTACCGGCGCCCCAAACACGTGGCACCTAAATCCAGCCGGCGTCGAGCGCTCAAAATCGAAGTTGACGAGCGTGTCGATATGATCGAGCTCTTCTCGTGGAATACCAAGTGAGACCAGATAGTCGGTAACGATCCCAACTGCCGTTGAAGCCCTCAGCCCCTTGGCATCGAGTCCCAATTTGGGCAGGCCCGCGGTCGGCTCCGCCTCGTTAGCAAGCGAGTCCTCATCGTATAGGCTGCTTGCTCGCGAGAGCGGCTCAAACGGACGCTCCACGTTGTGGTACAGCCAGGCAGTCTTATGGGACAGGACGATCGGCAGGTCCATGAGCCCTCCAATGGAGTCGGATAACCAACCTTATTCCCCTGCCCACGGGTCCGCACACCTTCGCGCGCAAGAAAGCGATTCCGCCCGGTCGAGTGGCAGAAAAACCATCACAACATTCGACGCTTTTCCCGATTTTGGCAAAAAACGTCGAATGTTGTGATGGTTTGAGGCGAGGTGAGAGGCACGGAGGGGTCAAAGCATCGTGCTCGAACGGGTTAATCCAACTCTTTTAAGCCATGCGCCAGCTGCCAGTACTCGCCGTGCTGGGCGAGCAGCTCTTCGTGCGTGCCGCGCTCGATGATGCGGCCGTGTTCGAGGACCATGATGGCGTCGGCGTCGCGGACAGTGGACAGGCGGTGCGCGATCATAAACGTGGTGCGACCGCGCATGATGCGGTCCATACCGCGCTCGATGAGCTTTTCGGTACGCGTGTCAATGGAGCTCGTGGCCTCGTCCAGGATGAGCACCGGCGGATCGGCGACGGCCACGCGCGCGATGGCGAGCAGCTGACGCTGCCCCTGCGACAGGTTGGCGCCGTCGGCCGTGACCGGTGTGTCGTAGCCCCGCGGCAGGCGGCGGATAAACGAGTCGGCGCAGGCGGCCTCGGCAGCGGCGCGCACCTCCTCGTCGGTCGCGTCGAGCTTGCCAAAGCGGATGTTCTGCGCAATGGTGCCGCTAAACAGGTGCGTGTCCTGCAGCACAATGCCGAGCGACCCGCGCAGGCTGGCCTTGGCAATGTGCTTGACGTCGATGCCGTCGTACGTGATCTCGCCGTCATCGACCTCGTAGAAGCGGTTGATGAGGTTGGTGATGGTCGTCTTGCCGGCGCCCGTGGAGCCCACAAACGCAATCTTTTGCCCCGGCTTGGCAAACAGGTTGAGGTCCGTGAGCACGCGGGCGCCCGGCACGTAGGAAAAGTCCACGGCATGGAAGCGCACGTCGCCGGCAAGCGGGACCAAGCCGCACGTGAGCTCGATGCCGTCGGCGGCCACCGCGCGGCCCGACTCATCAACGGCTGCCACGTCATGCAAGTGCCCGTACGCGCCCACGCCCTGGCCCTCGGGAATCTTCCACGCCCACGCGGCGTCGCCCGTCTGCACCAGCTCCACGCAGCCCTCGTCCACCTCGGGCTCAAGGTCCATAGCCGCAAACAGGCGCTCGGCACCGGCCAACGCGTTGAGCAAGAAGTTGCCGAGCTGCGTAAACTGGTTGATGGGCATGGCGGCCTGGCGCACAAAGACCAGGTAGCTTGCAAGTGCGCCCACATCGGCGAGCCCCTTGATGCAGAGTATGCCGCCCGCCACGGCGACGATGGCATAGTTGACGTAGCCAATCACGACGGTCATGGGCACCATGGAGTTGGCATAGCTCACGGCGGCGGTACCGGTGCGGCGAAGCTCGTCGTTGCGGCAGGTGAAGCCGGCGACATTCGCCGCCTCGCGGTTAAAGACCTTGATGACCTTTTGGCCCGAGACCATCTCTTCGATATATCCGTCCAGGTCGCCAAGCGATGCCTGCTGGGCGGCAAAGAAGCGCTTAGAGCGCGCGCCCGAATAGCGCGCATACAGCACAATGGCCGCATCGCACACGAGTGTGATAATCGTGAGCTGCCAGTTAAGGATGATGAGCATGGCCGTGGTGCCCACAACCTGAATGGTGGCCTGAATCACGTTGGCAAAGCTGTTGTTAAGCGCCTCGGAGACGGTGTCGACGTCATTGGTGAAAAAGCTCATGATGTCGCCCGAGCGCGTGCTGTCAAAATAACTGAGCGGCAGCGTCTGGATGTGCGCGAACAGGTCGCGGCGAATATCGGACACCACGCGTTGGGCCGCGCGCACCATGATCTGCGAGTAGCCCAGGGCCGAAAGCACGCCCGCGGCGTAGATGATCGCCGTCAGGATGACCTGCTTGGCAAGCAGTTCCTCCCCGCCCGTGGCCAAACCGTTAACGATGGGGCGCACCATGTAGGTGCCGGCGAGGCTCGCGATGGCGGCGACGGAGGCGAGCACGCCCACCGCGAGCAACGAGAACTTGGCATGCCCCATGTAGGAGAGCAAGCGGCGCACAGTGCGCTTGAGGTCGGCCGGGCGTGCTTGGGCTGCGGTCTTAGGCATGACGCTCACCCCCTTCCAAGGGCGATCCGCATGCGACGGAGGAAAACGGATCATTCGCGCAACCATCGTCACTGCCGTCGCCGGCTTCCGCGTTCCTCGCAAACTCCATCTGCGAGGCGTAAATCTCCTGGTAGATGTTGTCGCCCGCCAGCAGCTCCTCGTGCGTGCCCACGCCGTGGACACGACCGTCGTCCAACACCACAATGCGATCGGCATCCATGACACTCGCGATGCGCTGGGCGATGATGAGCACGGTCGTATCGGAAATCCGGGCGATGTGCTCGCGAATCTTAGCGTCGGTCGCCATATCGACCGCGCTGGTGGAGTCATCAAAAATGAGCACGCGCGGATGCTTGAGCAGCGTGCGCGCGATGCACAGGCGTTGCTTCTGGCCACCCGAGACACCGGCGCCGCCTTGGCCCAACTCGCCGTCCAGCCCGCCGATGCGATCAAGGAACTCGTCCACGCACGCCGCGCGGCAAGCCGCGAGGAGCTCATCGTCCGACGCCTGCGGATTGCCCCACTGCAGGTTCTCGCGCACGGTACCCGTAAACAGCACATTCTTTTGCAGCACAATGCCCACAGCGTCGCGCAAGGCGGCGAGGTCGTAGTCGCGCACGTCGTGTCCGCCCACAAGCACGGCGCCTTCGGTGGCGTCGTACAGGCGCGCAATCAGCTGCACAAGCGAGCTCTTGCCCGAGCCCGTGCCGCCGAGGATGCCCACCGTCGAGCCGCTCTCGATGCGAAGGTCGATATGCTGGAGCACATCCTCGGCTGCATCCGCGCGGTATTTAAAGGAAACGTCGCGAAACTCGATACTGCCGTCCGCTGGTGCCGCAATCGCGAGGTCTCCCGCGGGGTTGGCGATAAAGGGTTCCTCATCGAGCACCTCGGCGATACGGCCCACACTCGTAAGAGCGCGCGTGAGCAGCAAAAACACGTTGGAAATCATCATGAGCGAATTCATGATCAGCAGCACGTAGCTCATAAAGCCCGTGAGCGAGCCCACGCCCAGCTTGCCGGCGAGAATCATGCGGCCGCCAATCCACAGGATAGAGAGCGCAGCCACGTACATCGACAGCTGAAACACCGGCAGGTTGAGCACGGCGGTGCCGAAGGTCTTGGTCGCCGTGCCGGCGAGCTCGGTATTGACGGTGTCAAACTTTTCGCACTCGTGCTCGGCGCGCACGTAAGCCTTCACGGCGCGCACGGCGGTAAGGTCCTCTTGCACCACGCCGTTGAAGTGGTCCATCGAGGTCTGGAGTTGGCGGTAGAGCGGACTGACGCGATAGGTGATGACGCCCAGTACGATTGCCAGCACGGGCAAGATGATCGCAAAGACGTTGGCGAGCGGGCGCGACAGCATCAGCGCGTAGATAAGGCCGACGATAAGCGTCACCGGGCCGCGCACCATAGGGCGAAAGCCGTTGCCCACAGCATTTTGGATAACGGTGATGTCCGTGGTCATGCGGGTGACGAGCGAGCTGGCGTCGTAGTTGTCCAGGTTACCAAAAGCGAGCGTCTGAATCTTTTTGTACTCAGCCTCGCGCAGGTTAGCGCCTAGGCCCGAGGCAACGCGGGCGGACGTGTGTGCATAACCCAAGCCCAGTACCAGCGAAAGCGCAGCGCACACCAACATGTACGACCCCTGCAGCAGCATGTAGTTGATATCACCCGCAGGCACGCCCACATCGATGATGTTGGCCATGATGACCGGGATAAACAGCTCGAGCACCGTCTCGACCGACACAAAGAACACGCCGAGGATGGCATCGCGACGGTATGCCCCTAGATAGGAAAACAGTATTTTGAGATTGCGCACGCAGGTTCAACCCCCCATCAAACGTTGTTCGCAAACGCACGTATTATTGCGCGCCGAATAATGGTGTCAAGTATTCCGAAATCGTTTTCTGCAAGGTTAGCGCCGGCGGCGAGTTCTCGTGATGTGTGTCCATATTCACTCGGAATAATGGTGCGCGAGACTTTTTCGCCCCGTCGTCATCACAAACCTTGACTCTACAATCGTTGTAGGGTTTTCACTACACTGGTACGTAAACAAACCCAGCCAGAAAGTGCCCCGCCCATGGAACACGACCTCACACGCGGCAATGTCCTTAAGACTATCGCGGTCTTTGCCCTGCCCTATATGCTCTCGTACTTTTTGCAGATGCTCTACGGCATGGCCGACCTGTACATGATGGGGCAGTTTAGCGGCGCCGCCGGCATCACCGCCGTGGCAAATGGCGCTCAGACGCTCTATATGATTACCGTGGCGCTCGTGGGCCTGGCCATGGGAACGACGGTGGTCGTCGGCCACGCCGTGGGCTCGCGTCGGTTTGACCGCGCCGAGACCGCCATCGGCAACACCATCACGCTCTTTATGGGCGTCTCGGTAGTGCTGGCCGCTGTCCTGCTCGCACTGTGCCCGCAAATTGTGGCGCTCATTGGCACGCCGGCCGAGGCGGTCGAAGGCACCGCCGCCTACCTGCGCATTTGCTTTATCGGCATTCCGTGCATCGCCGCGTACAACATTCTTTCGGCCATCTTTCGCGGGCTGGGAGATTCGCGCTCGCCTATGTACGTGATCGGCGTGGCATGCATCATCAACATCGCGCTCGATTTTCTGTTTATCGGGCACATGGGGCTCGGCCCCGTGGGTGCGGCGCTCGGCACGGTAACCGCCCAGACGGTCAGCGTTGCGCTCGCGCTCGTGTGGCTCAAGAGCCGCCGTACGAACATCCACGTTAAGCGCAGCGACCTGCGTCCCCAGCCCGAGGTGCTCGGCAGCATTCTTAAGATCGGCGTGCCCGTGGCCGTGCAGGACGGCTGCATCCAGGTGGCATTTATGTTTATCACCGTCATCGCCAACCACCGCGGCCTGGTCGACGCCGCCGCTGTGGGCCTGGTCGAGAAGATGATCAGCTTTTTGTTCATTGTGCCGAGCTCCATGGGCGCCACCGTCAGCGCACTCACGGCGCAAAACGTCGGCGCGGGCAAGGGTGACCGCGCGCGTCAGGTACTCAAAGATGCCATGACGATCTCGGTGGTGTACGGCTGCCTGATCACGGCGCTGATGTGGCTGGTGGCACCGGCGTTTATTGGCTTTTTTGCCAAGGACGCCGCGGTGGTCGCCGCCGGCACCGGCTATATGCGCAGTTATATTTTCGACGCGATTTTTGCCGGCATCCACATTTGCTTTAGCGGCTTTTTCGCTGCATACGGCAAGAGCTATATCGGCTTTGCGCACAACGTGCTGGCCGTGGCGCTCATTCGCGTGCCAGGCGCGTGGCTGCTGTCGAACGCCTATTCCGATACGTTGTTTCCCATGGGCATCGCCTCGCCGTGCGGATCGATTTTGTCGGCGGTCATCTGTGTTGTCGCGTTTACCGTGCTCAACCGGCGCGGGGCTTTTGACAAGTTGGTGGCGTAGCGGGGCGACACAGGCTGGCACCTCTCCCCTGCTTTTTACCGAAAGGAGCGATCCTGTGACCGACACGCCAAGTGAACATACTGAGGGCCTGCTCCGCATTGGCGAGATTGCGCGCCTGTTTAACCTGAGCGTGGGCACGCTACGTCATTACGAGCAGATGGGCTTGCTGGATCCGGCGCACATCGATCCGGCAAGTGGATACCGCTACTACGGATCGCGGCAGCTCTCCACCCTCAACACCATCAGTCATCTGCGTGTTCTCGACTTGCCGCTCACACAAATCCGTGAGTTTGTGACCACGCGCGATGTGGACCTCATGCAGCGGCAGCTGGCGCAGCAGCAGGAGCTCATCGAGCGCAAGCGCCGCGAGCTGGAGCGCGTGTCGCGCAAGATCGACAACCGGCTTGCCCTGCTTCACGATGCCCTGAACACCGAGCTCGATACCATTTGCACAATCGATGCGCCCGAGCTTCGCTGCGCCGTATTGCGCGAACGCGTCAAGCCTACCGACGCCTATGCGCTGGAGTGGCAGATTCGTCAGCTGCAGAAGGGCCAGCACGAGACCTTTGTCTTTCTGGGCAACTTAGGCGTCGGGATTAGCGCCGTGCGCCTCGCCGCCGGCGACTTTGACGGCTACGACGAGGTCTTTATGCTGCTCGATGACACGGACGATTACCTGGGCGATGTCGAAGTACGTCCCGCCGCGCGGTGTCTGACGGTCAGCTTCCGCGGCACGCACGGTCAGGCGGCCCCGCGCTATGAGCGCTTACTCGATTACATGCACGAGCGCGACCTGTCCCCCGCCGGTCCCTCGCGCGAAATCGCCCTCATCGACGACATCATCAGCGACGACCCAGGGGCGTATGTGACGAGGATCGCGATACCGGTCCGCTAATCACTACCATTTATCGAGCAATTCCATCCATTTACCTTAATCCGAATTAGATTGTATTATGTAGCAAATAAAATGACAGCATATTGCCCCCCATAGGCAGGAGACATTATGCCCAGAGTTCAATCACGTCGCTCGTTTCTTCTCGGCCTAGCCTCGATCATCGGCTTATCCGCGTCACGCCCAACAAGAGTATTCGCTGCCGACTCAAACTCATCCGTCGCTTTTACATCAGACCTAGCACAAGACTACGCGCTTTCCCTGTTGCCCATCGTCGACGGATCCGCGAACTTAGAGATCGAGCAAATCGTTCCCGTATGCCAACAAATCGGCCTTATCTGTGGCTATGAAATCAGTGTCACAAGGGAAGGAAGCCCTTACGGTTATTTAATACTTGACGCATCATATCCTGGGCTTCTGAAGGAGATAACCCTCGGCGATACCATTCTTCCGATTTCAGCTTCTCTATCAAACGCCATTTCAACTTATTCCGGCCAACAGGCCACAAACCCAACCGTACTAATTTCGTACAACGATATTGAATATGGAACTTTGGTGCCAGGAACTAGAGACTGTGTAACCAACTATAACAATATACGGTCTGTCCCGATTGTCACCGAAAAGGGTATAGCACCTCAAAGCAATAACCCAACTTCATGGAATGCAGTCATTATCAATGAAGATGACTTGATGTTGCATTTCCAAATAGACGATTTAAACGGAATACCGTTCCGAGGAGTCTCGGAATCATTAGTTGAAGCCCGCACTAATAAGTATGCATGCGTCGTTTCTGCCTTGTACGCTGTATCAATGCATTACGGTCTCACCAGTTCAAACGCTAATCAATTTAATCCCGATTATTATAAAGAAATATGGAACGTCACTGGCACAACAACGTATAAGACCAATGATCAGGGCGTCGAGTACGGAAGCACGATCATCCCAGATGGAATTGTTCCGTTTAAAAGTCTTGCCGCTCAAAAGGGTAGAGCACTTAATACTCAATTTTTCGGTTATCAGCCTCAATTCGCTCAGTACAGAGCAACTATCGATCAAGGGAATATCGGCTTGTATCATATGTGGATCAACAGCCGAAACAGTGAAGGATCCGTCGAGCTATCAGGTCATACAGTCACGGTAACTGGCTATTTTACTGGGCATAATGGAAGCTCTGGCATCGAACTGCAGTGGCTCGAAGTATTCGACGGATGGAACACTTATCCCCGAGCGATTAACTATGCAACGCCCAATATGGTCAAATTGAACGGAACAGTCTTTTGGTAGACCGGATGGCACCATCAAAATGCTATGGCACCACGGCCTTTGCCCTGGTTACGATATTGGTGATTTTCGCTATGTTTGCATCCGTTTCTTCATGCACAGATAGAGCCCGCTATAGCGGAGGAGATGATTACCTTGTCTTTGGAGCCGGCAGCGTTCATTCTATTGAGGGAACGGAACTCGTAATCCAAACAGACAACAGTCCCCGCTACACCGACGCTGGAAAGCAAACCCGGATTACATTCCCCTCATCTGGCCGAATCAAAGACAAGCTTTCCCAAATCAAAGTTGGGACAAGAGTTTCCTACTCACGCTTTGAGTCGGTAGACGCATCTGGATCATACGAGGGAAACGATATCGAAATTGAACAGGCAAACACTATAAGGAGATGTTGAGGAACTGAGCCTCTGCGCAGCTCCTCAACAAATCATTATGCCTCCGGGACCCTACCCGTCGCCAAAATCTGTTCAAGTGCCGCCTCATCCAACACGGGCACACCCAGCTGCTCGGCCTTGGTGAGCTTGGAGCCCGCTTTGGGGCCGGCGACCAGGTAGCTCGTCTTCTTTGAAACACTGCCCGAAACCTTGGCACCGAGTACCTTGAGCGCCGCACCTGCCTCGTCGCGGGTGCGGTTGACGAGCGTGCCGGTGAGCACGAAGGTCAGACCCGCGAGCGGCTGTGCGTCGGCG
>OAUQ01000518.1_pt1 | contig 14860 bp, 9 predicted proteins | sample 1476151 | NCBI WGS metagenome assembly OAUQ01 (sample SAMEA2580008, study PRJEB22360) | human gut metagenome | biome: human gut; feature: human-associated habitat; material: faeces | place: Denmark | collected 2008/2010 | reverse complement strand
CAGCCGCTATGAATCAGGCATTTTTCACTTTGTCTGTCGGCCAGGGTTCCATGGAAATATTTGCGAGTTACATGGATAAGAAGAACAGTCTTGGCGGAGAAGCGGTACGAATTACGGCGCTTGATACCTTCGTGGCGCTTCTCGCCGGCCTTATTATTTTTCCGGCGTGCTTTGCATACGGTGTGGAACCGGATCAGGGGCCGTCCCTGATTTTCGTTACGCTTCCGAATATTTTTATCAATATGCCTATGGGGCAGATCTGGGGCGGATTGTTCTTTGTTTTTATGACCTTTGCCAGTTTTTCCACGGTGACCGCTGTATTTGAAGCACTTATCGGCAACTGTATGGATAACTTCGGATGGGGCCGCAAAAAGGCTGTTTATATCCTTTTACCGCTTGTGTTTTTCGGCAGTATCCCCTGTGTTCTCGGATTTAATATGTGGTCTGATGTACAGATTCTGGGGTCAAAAGGGATCCTTGATACAGAAGATTTCATTGTAAGTAATCTTGTGCTTCCCATCGGTTCCCTGATTTTTGCCCTTTTCTGCGTGTCGAAATACGGCTGGGGATTCGACCATTATCTGAAAGAAGTGAATACCGGCGACGGCATGAAGATTCCCCGCTGGCTGAAACCGTATTTTCAAATTGTCCTGCCGCTTCTGATTACAGTCATTGCAGCGCGCAGTCTGATCGGATGATTTGATTTCATAACTCTCCTCAGGGGGAGTTTTTGTTTTGCTGATAGTGTATACTTAAAGCGATGAAAATAAATGGTTTATCCTGTTTATGAAAAAGAGGTGCTGAATGACAAAAGAAGAACGGGCTGAAAAATGGAGCCGGGGCATACCGGAAATGGAGTGCCTGACGCAGCAGGAAAAAGAAGAGATATGCCGGCGCGTTACTTTCCAATTATTGGTTTTAACAGGGCTTCTGGCAGGTGCCGCCCTTTGCTGTCTTTTTTTCCTTTCGCTGGAAGATCCGGCGTTTTTTGATGTGTTGAACCACAGTGCGGATAAAGTGAATGAGGTTCATAAAAACGTGCATTCCATGGCAAAGCGGCAAGGTGCGGCCGTTATGAGCCTTCCTTATGTGCTTCCCCTTGTTTTGCCGATCGTGATTCCGGTGCTTGCCGTCGTTTATTTTCTGAAGAAGCCGCTGTTGAGAAGGGAAGCGGGGAAATTATCACAACGGTGGCGCCTGGAAACGGATGTGAATACGACTGTGCAGTTTGCCTCGGAAGATATCAAAAAAACAATGGAACTTCTGCAAAAAGATGATGTGCAGTATCTGATCCTGACGCCGCCTGCGCCCGTCATGGGCAGCCTTTTCATGCAGACCGCTCATGATGAGGGGAATCTGTTTACTCTGGAAATCAGCAAGGCGGAAGAAGGTGGAAGCGTCATTTATGGAAAAGAGAGGCAGACCGGGGAGCAGGTACTGTATGCGCTGCAAAATTACAGGAACCGGAATATCATTCCCGATACCTCCGGCTGGGAAAAGCTGTACACACTTAAAGATACACCGGATAAGAGGAGTGGCGGGGATCCGGCTCATACGCCTGCAGGCGGACAGGATGGAGTGGGCACATTCCTTCGGAACCTTCGCGAAAAGGGGGAGGAAATGCTGAATCACATTTATTGGGCCTTTGACGAAAAAACATATACATCAGTAGACACTTTTTCTGAAGATTTGAAAAGTTATATGGAAGACAACTGTAAAAATTGGAAACCGGAGGAAACCGCTGTGGAAGCGGGAAAAGTCTATATTGTCTATGAAGCGTTCCTTTCAGGGAGAGAAGAACTGCTTGCCAATGAAAAGGTGGTCGATGAATCTGATTTGGATGAGGAGAATCGGATAGACGGTCTGTTTCAGACGGATATAGAAGCCCTGCTGTCCGCAGATAACGGAAGATGTTTTACGAGCGGGGAGCTTTTGATGAAAGTGCACAACCAGCTGGCAGGGAAAGATTTGGGCGATCATTGTTTTTTCGAAGGACTGGAACGGGTAGAGACGGAGGATGGCATTCCCCGCTGGCGGGTTCGGCTCGGCTCATGAAACCCATGCGGGAATGTCTGATTGACTTTCTGTCATCATAAACATTTATATTATACAAATAAGGTATAATGTGACGATTTAAGTGTAATCCTGAAAGCAAAGTGGTATATTTATCTAAGATGTTCATTTTATTTTTATCTTTGAGGTGATGAAATGGCAAACTACAATCCTTATGAAAATATGCTCCATGTTTTGGACAAGGCAGCCGAAGTTTTAGGTTACAAAAAGAATGACTATGAATTTGTGCGTTATCCGGAAAGGGAACTGACCGTGAGCATTCCGATTACCATGGATGACGGCCATGTGGAAGTGTTTTCGGGGTACCGTGTACAGCACAATACGGCCCGCGGCGCGGCAAAAGGCGGTATCCGCTTCCATCCCGCTTCTGACGAGAATGAAGTAAAAGCTCTTGCCGCATGGATGACCATAAAGAACGCGATCGGAAATATTCCTTACGGCGGCGCTAAAGGCGGTATCAAGGTGGATCCCCATAAACTGTCCCAACGTGAACTCCAGCGTCTGGCACGCGGTTATGTGCGTAAAATTTTCCCGATTATCGGACCTGACAAAGATGTGCCGGCGCCTGATGTAAATACAAACGGTCAGATCATGGCATGGATTGCTGATGAATACGCCGCCCTTTCGGGTAAATGGGAACCGGGGGTCGTTACCGGCAAACCGCTGGCGACCGGCGGCTCTCTCGGCAGAAATGAAGCGACCGGACGAGGACTTCTCTTTACACTGGAAACCTGGTGCGAAAAGAATCATAAAAAAATGGACGGACTCACCATGGCCGTACAGGGATTCGGCAATGTAGGTTCTGTCGGGTCCCTCCTGATCCACCGGCAGGGGGTAAAAGTGGTCTGTGTCGGCGATATTAACGGTACCTGGTACAACCCGAATGGTCTTGATATCGAAGCGATGTATGTATATGCAAATTCCCACGGAAGATCCCTGAAAGGCTATACCGAAGCGGGGGCAACCATCATTCCGGATATGGACCTTTTCTCTCAGGACGTGGATGTGCTCTTTATGGCGGCAATGGAAAACCAGCTTAATGAAAAGACAATGGAACTGGTGAAAGCTAAACTGGTACTGGAAGGCGCTAACGGCCCGACCACCGAAGAAGCGGATATCTGTTTTGAAAAGAAAGGCATCGAAGTGCTGCCTGATGTCATGTCCAATGTAGGCGGTGTGGTCGGTTCTTACTTTGAATGGGTACAGAACCGCACCGGTTACTACTGGACAGAAGACGAATACAATGAACAGTTGAAAATTAAAATGCGCCAGGGCTATGAAGATGTACTGGCACTGAAAGAAAAATATAAAGTCACTTATCGTCTTGCCGCGTATATGCTTGCGCTCCAGCGTGTGGTAGAAGCGCAGAATACAAGAGGTTTTCTCGGATAATTGAAGAACATGCAAAGAATCGGCTTCCATAAAGGGGCCGGTTTTTTATGATAACTGGAACAAGTACGGTTTTAGAAAAGCAGAAGACGGATTACGGACTGTGGTGTTATGGGGTTCTCCATTCCCATTCGCTTCGTATATACCTGCTTTCTTTGGGGATTTCCCTGCATCTTTGACGGAGGCCGGCGTATGTCATATGATATAGAAGTTATGACGGTTATTACGGATTAAAGTATAGGACGAAAGGGGCTGTCTTATGATGGCTGCATTGAGAGATTGTATGCCTATGACATCCTGGCTTGTGCTGACTATGTATTTTTGCTTTTTCTGTCTTACCTGCCGGTATGTCATCGAAGGGCCGGGCGGGAAGATCTTTTCCATCATCTCTTTTATAATAGGCGGTACTGTCATTGCCATGGATACGGGAGAAAGCACTGCGGGAGGCATCATCTGTCTGCTGGGCGTATTGAACCTGGCCAGCCATAGACCGTATTTTGGCCGTAAAGTTGCTCCGCGGTATGTTACGTCATTTTTTTCTACAGATTTGGAATATGATCGGAGGAAGCTGTTTTTCGCCAGTATACTGCTGGCAGTTCCGGTTGTACTTTTCTGCCGCTTCCTGTTTGGAATGGAGTCATTGTGGCTGATGGCCGTGTGTGCTTTCCTTTCCGTTTTCTGCATGCGTGATATCCTTCTCCATTGGGTGGATCCGTTTTGTATCCATGGGAAAGAAAGCAAAATTGTCACGCTCCGTGATTATCAGACGCGGAGGATGAGGGGCAGACATTACCGTCATGTAAATATGCATTTTTTCTGGTTTAAGGAAAGCGGGCCCTATGTGGCGGATGCGTGGCGCCAGCGGCTGTTTGTTGATCATATCGGTTCAAAATACCAATGTGTAACGGGAAAGGGCCTTTTTGGAACGGAATATATCGTTCGTGTGCAGTTGGCGGAAGACCATGGAATCCGGTCTCCGGAGCCAATGGGGTATGGGAAAGGGCGGCGTCTTACGAGGCAGATGTATTCTAACTATTTCATGCTTCCTTTTCTACTCATGGGGATACTGCTCATCATCTTGCCGGTGATAGGACTGACCGTGCTGTCTGCGGCAGAGGTATCATTTCCTCCCGGTTATCTTCTGCTTTATGCGGGGCTGCCTTTTCTTCTGGGGGTAATGAGTCTCTTTCTGGGGCTGTGGGTGCGGCGCAGGCAGTCGCGGAATCTGGTTCATCTGGGAACAGGGCGGGAAAAAACATTTCGCCGGTGGGAACAGATCATGCCGGAATTGCAGGAGCTTACAGAAGGAGAAAAAGCGCGTATTTATGATGAAGTAGTATGGAAGATCAGGATACTTGTTCTTGTTGTATTGATCCTGCTGGCGGGGATTCTGCTGCTTGCCCTTCCTGCGGCGCGGAAATGGTTTGTGGAAGTGTATTTCCCTTTGCTGCGATATATTGCGGATTCTGCGGCAGAGATGCCCGATTTGTATAGCGGTTATGGGGTCAGGCTGTTTGCTTCGTCCCTGTCGCTTCCGGCCATGTTCTTTATTCTGCATTTGGTAGTGAAAAAGATTTTTTTGCGGAGTTTTCTTCATACAGCATGGGAACATGTGAAAAACAAGACATAGTATAAATTGGATATGGGAAAACTTCATTTTATGCAGAAGGGGTCAGGGATTTTCTTGGATAAACAGATCAGGAAAAGAAATCAGCCCCGCAAGCGGAGGATATATTTTCTGCAAAAGAACATAGCCGGAATGGGATACCGGTATCAGAACGGATTTGAGAAAGGAAAGGGACATCATGGATCCTTTTTTGTGGCTTGTGGGATTTGTAATCTTTGCAGAGAGTGCATTTTTTCTGGGCTTTTTGTTTGTACTTGCCTTTTACGGCTGGCGTCTGCCCCGCCATATCTGGCAGGGGACAGCGTTTACCGCTTATCATATAGAAAATGAGATACTGTATATCCATAATGTGTTTGAAACTTCTTGTCCCCTGTCCGATATAGAACGGGTGGAAGCAAGGAAAGTACTACTATACCGCCGCCCGCTGAGTGGGGGCGCCAAGTACTTTATTCGTCTGTATCGAAAAAACGGCAGGGAAGACAGGCATGATAATCTGGGGAGAGGGATTTAAGTATTATAATTATGAAAGTGCCGAGGAAAAATTGAAAGAGTTTTTTCAATTGATGGAGTCTCGGGGGATTCCCTGCCGGATGACGGATAGATGGGATTGGTTTTTCCATGCATAAAAAAACAGGGAATGCGTTTTTTGAATGAATTTCACTGAAGCGGTATCGGTATGGAAAGAAAGGGTAAAGCCTCCTGTATACTGCTCTTTAGTATCTCATTTCCGTGTAGAGATGAAATGCTTCCCGCAATAAGACCTGCAAAAGTATCCGTCATCCCCGGCGGGTGCTTTTTCGTTGGACAGAACTATTTTTTCCTTTAGATACAGAAGAGAAATATGTCTCTGCGGAAATAAAAGGCGCATGCGGGGAAACATGAGGACGGCGGGGAAAGCTTTGTGGTAATATAAGTGTGTATAAACAGGTTTGTTCCATCTATTTCCGTTCTGTCATTTGGAAAATATATGAAAGAGAAGGTGTGCACTTTGTCTGACATTAGACGGCTTTATGTGAGAAAGAAAGAAAACTTCCGGCAGGGAGAAGAAAGTCTGACTGCCCAGCTGAAAGAAATTCTTGGTGAAAGGATTCATGAAACGGCCATTTACCACCGTTATGATGTGGATCATCTGAGTGGTGACGATTATGAAAAGGCTGTGGCGACCGTTTTCTCCGAACCGCCGGTAGACTCCGTGCAGGAGGAATTACCGAAAGGGGATATGGTGATCGCTGTGGAATTCCTTCCCGGCCAGTATGATCAGCGGGCGGACTCGGCAGAACAGTGCCTTGCTATTGTTACAGGCCGTGACGGTGCCCGTGTACGGTGTGCTCTGGTGTATGTTTTCCATGGTGATTTTACAGACGGAGATCGGGAAAAAATTTTGAAATTTCTTGTAAATCCTGTGGAATCAAGAGAAGCATCTCTGGAAGAAGCGGAAACACTGGATCTGCCGGTTGAAGAGCCGAAGCCTGTGGCGGGTGTGGGGGGGGGGGGGGGATTGGGGGAGGCCATGCCTCTAGAGGGGGTCCGTGAATTGGATGATGACGGGATCGACAGACTGATTAAAGACATGGGACTTGCCATGAGCCATGATGATCTGGCTATGATTCGCGAATATTTCAGGACGGAAGAAAAGCGCGATCCGACAGTCACTGAGATCCGTGTACTTGACACTTACTGGTCCGATCACTGCCGTCATACCACGTTTTCCACGGAACTTACCGAAGTAGGAATTGAAGACGGTATTTTCACCAAACCGATCAAAGAGGCATGGAATGAGTACGCAGATAGCCGTCTTTGCGTGTACGGAGAAAAGACCGACCGTCCTGTGACACTCATGGATATGGCGACGGTGGCCGTGAAGGCGCTTTGCAAAGAAGGCCGCCTGGAAAATCTGGACTCTTCCGAAGAAATCAATGCGTGTACAATCAAAGTGACGATTGACACTGTCGATGGAGAAGAAGACTGGCTCCTTCTCTTTAAGAATGAAACGCATAACCATCCTACGGAAATCGAACCTTTCGGCGGTGCGGCGACCTGTCTCGGCGGCTGCATCAGAGACCCGCTGTCCGGACGTTCTTATGTATACCAAGCGATGCGTGTCACTGGCGCTGCGGATCCGCACACACCGCTTTCCGAAACACTTACGGGCAAATTACCGCAGAAGAAAATCGTTGTGGAAGCGGCGAAAGGGTATAGCTCTTACGGAAATCAGATCGGTCTGGCAACTGGTGAAGTGAAAGAGTATTATCACCCTGGATTCATGGCAAAACGCATGGAAATTGGCGCTGTTATAGCAGCGGCTCCGGAAAGCCATGTCATTCGTGAACGGCCGCAGGCCGGTGATGTGGTCATCCTTGTGGGCGGCAGGACAGGCCGTGACGGTATGGGCGGCGCGACAGGCTCATCTAAAGAACTAAATACGGAATCTATCGAAACCTGCGGCGCGGAAGTGCAGAAAGGCAATCCGCTGACGGAGAGAAAAATCCAGTGCCTTTTCCGCCGCGGCGAAGTGACCCGTCTGATCAAGCGGTGCAACGACTTTGGCGCGGGCGGCGTATCCGTGGCGGCAGGGGAACTGACAGACGGTCTTTCCATCAACTTGGACAGCATGCCGAAGAAATATGAAGGACTTGACGGTACGGAACTGGCGATTTCCGAATCACAGGAAAGGATGGCGGTGGTTGTCAGGAAAGAAGACGCCGATCGTTTTATTTCCTATGCAGCGGAAGAAAATCTGGAAGCGACAGTCATTGCCGATGTGAATGACAGCGGCCGACTTGTCATGACCTGGCGGGGCGATAGGATCGTTGATATTTCCCGTGCCTTCCTTAATACAAACGGAGCGTCCCAAAGAAAAGATGTATATATTGCCAAACCGGATGAAGAAGGCTTTTTTGTCCGTCCTGAAATCAAAGATATCCGTGCGATGTGGTTAGAAGCCATGGGTGACCTGAATAATGCGTCCCAGCAGGGACTTGCAGAACGTTTTGATTCTACTGTCGGAGCGGGGACGGTTCTTATGCCTTTTGGAGGCAGGTACCAGAAGACGCCCGCTGACGGAATGGCGGCTAAATTTCCTGTACGACGGGGCCAGACGGACAGCGCAAGCTTCATGGCACACGGCTTTGATCCGGATCTGGCGGAGTGGAGCCCTTTCCATGGCGCCGTATATGCGGTTCTTCTTTCCGTGACACGCCTCGTGGCGATGGGGGCAGATTGGCGCAGGGCATACCTCACGCTCCAGGAATATTTTGAAAAACTGACAGACAGGACAAGCTGGGGAAAACCTGCTGCTGCTCTTCTTGGTGCATTCCATATGCAGGCGGCTCTCGGTCTCGGTGCCATCGGGGGCAAAGATTCCATGAGCGGTACGTTTAATGATCTCCATGTACCGCCGACGCTTGTTTCCTTTGCTGTTGCTCCCGGAAAGGCTTCTGAAGCGGTCAGCCAAGAGTTGAAACAGGAAGGAAATACCCTCATGCTTTTCGGGATGCCCAAAGATGAGACAGGAATGCCGAACCTTGACGTATTTAAACTGCATGCCGATTTTCTGTATCAGGAAGTGAAGAAAGGAAATATTGCGGCCATGAAAGCGGTAGGACACGGCGGTGTCGCTGTGACTGCCGCGGAGATGGCTTTCGGCAATAAGCTGGGGGTGGACTTCACGACGGGGAATTTGCCTCTGCCGAAGTATTTTGGGAACTTCTATGGGGCGATCATTGTGGAAACTGCGCCGGAATTGGCGGAAGAGTACGCAAAGCAGCCGCACACGAGAATTCTTGGCACTATCGGAGGAGATGTGATGAAAGTGGCGGATACGGAAATTTCTCTGGAAGACCTTCTTCGTACTTATGAGAAGACTTTGGATCCTATTTTCCCAAGGCGTGCGGAAGATCTTACGGGAACTATTCCGGTTATTGCCGAAACGGAACCGAAATTCCGCTTTGCCGTGAAAACCGCCATCACAAGACCGAAAGTATTTATTCCCACGATGCCGGGGACCAACTGCGAAGTGGACAGTGCGAGAGCCTTTGAACGGGCAGGCGCTGATACAGATATCTTCATCATGAGAAACAGAGATGCGGTAGAACTGGAAGAATCCGTGGAAGAAATGGCAAGACGTATTTCCAGATCACAGATCGTCATGTTTCCCGGCGGCTTTTCCGCAGGGGATGAACCGGATGGAAGCGGCAAGTTTATTGCGGCTGTATTCCGCAATGCAAAACTCATGGAGGCCATGGAAGAACTTCTCCATATAAGAGACGGATTAGTTCTCGGTATCTGCAACGGATTCCAGGCTCTGATCAAACTGGGGCTTGTTCCGTACGGTGAATTTAAGCCACTGACAGAAGAGGCGCCGACGCTGACATTCAATACCATCGGACGCCATTTGTCCCATTATGTAACGACAAAAGTGGTTTCCACGAAATCTCCATGGCTGTCTTTATGCCGGCCGGGTGATCTGCACAGTATTCCCATAAGCCATGGGGAAGGCCGCTTTATTGCGTCTGATGAACAGATCAGAGCGCTTATTGCCAATGGACAGGTAGCAACACTTTATACAGACAGTGAAGGCCACCCGACTTATGACAGCCGGTACAACCTGAACGGGTCAAATTGGTCCATTGAGGGCATTACCAGTCCTGACGGCAGAGTTCTGGGCAAGATGGGGCATACGGAAAGAAACGGTACAAATATCGCGAAAAATATTTGCGGCAATAAATTTCAGCCTTTGCTGGAAGCAGGCGTGAAATATTTCAAGGGATAGTTCTTACTTTTGATGAAAGGGTCTCCTTCGGGAGGCTCTTTTTTGCGGGCGTGGACATTCGAGAAAAGAGGATGATAGAATGAAATCAATGTAACAGGGGTTATCGGAAAGGCGGTACATGGATGTCGGATGAAGAAAAATGGGTAAAAGCATATGAAAAGTTCAAAAGGGAAGGAATGCTGGCGCCTGCTGTCGATTATGAAGAGTTGTTTGCAAAAAGTGAGTTTCAGGGTAAGAAACTGTTTTTATTTTCCATGGGAACCGTAACTTTCCCTACAGGGAAGATCATTGTATGCGACCCTCTTGTGTATTTGGATAAAAACGCTGTGCCGTACAGGGAGAAAGTTCCTGTCGGAACGTTTATGCTGGAAACACTGGCGGCAGAAATGGAAGAAGGAAATTTCCGCTACATTGCCACACGGATCCGTTTCGCTGAGGAAGAAGCGGCTTACTATGAATTGGCGCTGACCGGTACAGAAGATTTGTCTGATTGGGAAAATTTTGATTATATCGGATTCGCTGTCGATGCAGGGCTGGCGACCGTGGCAGATGTCAAAGTAAGGGACGCTTATTGCAAATTTGAAAGTGACTGGTATGAAAAGAATCCGGAAGGAAATATATATGATGATTTCTTTGCAGATATATTTGCAAAGAGCTATGAAGCAGCGCCCCGGTTCCAGAGAGAAGGGGGCGACTGGATCAATTTCACGATACCGGGGACTTCATACCGGCTTCCCATGATACAGAGCGGATTCGGAGACGGCTGCTATCCCGTGTACTTCGGTTACGACAGTGCGGGAAATCTCTGCCGGATGGTCATGGAGTATATCTGCTGTGAAGCGGAGGAGGAGTATACACCGGAAGAGGAGGCTTATTTTGATAAGAACCGGCCGTTTCTGGAACAGATTGCAGAATGGTATGTGGATGATGAACCGCAGAAAGTCATAAAGGCTATTACCGCTCTTCCCGAAGAAGAACAGACGGATCTCCTGATGGGTGAGCTGGCCGTGGCTTATAATAATACGGAGCAGTATGAAAAGGCGCTGGAAATTCTGGAAGAACGCATGGATCGGAATAGGGAAAACTATGAATGGCATTACCGGCTCGGGTTTGCCCTGTATTACTGCGCGGAGCAGGAAGAGGATGTAAAAAAAGCGGAGAATTTGAGCCGGCGTGCGGGAGAAGAGTTCCGATGCGCCCTGGCATTGAAACCTTCCCCTGCATTCAAGGCAGAATGTAAAGAGTTTTTGGCATGGATAAAGGAAGATTTCTCCAGTTATGAGAAAGGGATCAAACCGGCTAAAAGGGAATAGTGTGATCAGGAGATTCTTTCGGGAATCTCTTTTTTACGGACGGCTCTGCGGCGTGTAATTACAGGAGACGGATTTTTAAGGAGAAAGATATGGGGTTGGAAGCAAAAGTATTTGAACGGAAAAAACCGGATTTCGAGAAACTGGCGGAGTTCGGTTTTCATAAGGACAAAGAAGGGTACCATTATTCCCAGTTATTTATGGATGGAGATTTCAGGGCGGACATTTCTATCAGCCTTGAAGGGAACGTTTTCGGACGCGTTTTCGATACGGCGGCGGGAGAGGAGTATCTTCCCGTCCATGTGCCGTATCAGACGGGGGCCTTTGTGAATATGGTCAGGGCCCGTTATGTGGAAATATTGGAAACGATAGGTGCCGGATGTTTTACTGACAGACTTTTTCTTTTTGACCAGTCGGAACGGATTGCGGAGATGATTAGGATGCGGTACGGCGACCGTCCGGATTTTCCGTGGAAAAAATATCCCGGATATGGCGTATTCAGAAATCATGAAAATAAAAAATGGTACGGAATCATTGCGGCAATTCCGAGAAATAAACTGGATGATGGAAAAGACGGGGCGGTTATAGAAGCGATCAATGTGAAAATTCTGCCGGAAGAGGGAAAAAGGCTCTGCGGAACAGCAGGTATTTATCCCGCATGGCATATGAATAAAAAGAGCTGGGTGAGTCTGATTCTGGACGATACACTGCCGGACGGGCAGATTATGGAATTTCTGGAAGAAAGTTACCGATTGACGCAGAAAAAGAAGAGTGGATCAAAACAGGATACCGCGCCCCATACATGGATCATACCTGCCAATCCGTATTACTATGACATCATTTCCGCATTCCGGAAGACGGATATTGTGGAATGGAAGCAGGCGGGACATATCGAGAAGGGAGACACGGTGTACATGTATATGGCGGCGCCTTACTCTGCTATCTTGTACCGCTGTGAAGCGGTGGAAGTCGATATTCCCTGCCGAAAAGAAGATAAGAACCGGGAACGGTACTGTATGCGTATCAGGCGAAATAAAACCTATGACCGGTCATTTTGTCCCCTTTCCGAGATGAGAAAGCGGGGTGTACCGGGTGTCAGAGGACTCCGTACAATGACGGCAGAGCTAAAAAGATATTTAGATGAAGCGAAATAAAAAATTCTAAATGATAATGTATTTCAAGTATCAGAAATACGATGAATACTGATTGTTTTGCTTGACAGACGGCGGATTTGGTGATATTATTCTCAATAAGTGGGGGAGTAGCAAGCATCCTGTGCAGTAAGTCAACATGCTGACCTTATGGTCTGGCTCTACTTTAAAATGCGAGACTCACGTGTTTAGCAAAAGCTATGCGTGGGATCTCTGATCAGGAAATTTACCGGGCATAGCGTTCCGGTTTTTTATTTTCCGAAAGAGAGAAAATATGGACTTTGTATTTCTGCTGAGCAGCGTGCTCCTCGGTGCCGGTCTTGCGATGGATGCTTTTTCTGTTTCTCTGGCGAACGGTTTTCATGAACCGGGCATGGGATGGAAAAAAATCAGTTTTATGGCGGGCACTTTTGCATTTTTCCAGTGGCTTATGCCTATGGCGGGATGGATCTGTGTGCATATCATTGTGGAGGTATTCCAATTCTTTGCGTCCTATATCCCATGGATTGCCTGTTTTCTTCTTTGCTTTATCGGCGTAAGCATGGTGAAAGAAGGATTTTCCGGTGATGCGGGACATATCCGGGCCGGCGTGGGGAAAAAAGCGCTTTTGCTGCAAGGCGTAGCGACTTCCATCGATGCGCTTTCCGCAGGGTTTACCAATGAGCAAATGGACTTGGCGGCCGCATTTGTCTGTGCTCTCATTATTGCGGCAGTAACATTTGCGGTTTGTGTGGCCGGGGTAATGATCGGCAGGAAATTCGGAGTGAGGCTGGCGGATAAAGCTGCTGTCCTCGGCGGAATTATTCTCATCTCCATCGGATTGAAAATGGTGCTGCTGTAGCAGACCGAAAGAAATATTTTGTTATCGATGCAGCTTTGGGCGAAAGGCTTCAAGCTGTTTTTATTTTAGGGCAAATCTTGTTATAATGGGTGAAAACGTAAAGGGGGATTTTCGGATGGGGTATCGGCACAAAAAGGAAGGAGCGCTCTCTCTTCTGCCTTTTTTAATTTTTATCGTCATTTATCTCGGCGCGGGGATTTATTTTCAGATTCATGGCGTGGAAATGGCATTTTACCAGTTTCCATCGGTGACAGCCATGTTTATTGCGGTTCTTTCCGCTTTCTTTATGGGAGATGAAACACTCCAGGTAAAATTCGGCATTTTCTCACGAGGCGCGGGCAACGAAAATGTCATGACCATGCTCATGATTTACATCCTTGCCGGTGCATTTTCCGCCGTGGCAGCCGCTATGGGCGGCCGTGACGCAACAGTAAATCTGGGGATCAGTTTTGTTCCTGCCCAATACCTGACGGCAGGCATTTTCATTATTTCTGCGTTTATGGGTACGGCCACGGGGACTTCTATGGGAACCATTGCGGCCATCGTGCCCATTGCAGCGGGAATTTCTGTGAAGAGCGGAATTTCTGAAGCGCTCATGGTGGCGGCCTGTGTGGGCGGCGCTATGTTCGGAGATAATTTATCCATGATTTCTGATACCACGATTGCAGCGACACGGACGCAGGGCTGTGAATTGAAAGATAAATTTAAAATGAACTTCAGAATTGCCCTTCCGGCGGCAGTTCTCACGATTTTTCTTCTCCTTGTTATCGGCCAGCCGTCAGCGGCAGCTGATTTGCAGGAGCTTGATTACAGCCTGCTTAAAGTATTTCCTTATATTGCCGTTCTTGGACTGGCGCTTCTTGGGGCAAATGTATTCCTCGTACTCACTGCAGGAATATTCCTTGCCGGATTTATCGGCATGGCATCGGCGGAGCTTACGGTTATTACTTTCGCACAGAATATCTGGAACGGCTTTATGGGGATGGGAGAAGCCTTCTTCCTTGCTCTTTTCTGCGGCGGTATTTCAGAAATGATTGCTTACTACGGCGGTATCGAATGGCTTATTTCCAAACTGCGCAAAATGATTAAAGGGAATAAATCCGCCCAGCTGGGCATCGCGGCGCTCGTGTCCCTGACGGACTGTGCCACGGCAAACAATACGGTGGCAATTATTATCAGCGGCGGTGTGGCAAAAGATATCAGCAATGAATATGGGATAGATTCCCGCAGGAGCGCGTCGCTTTTGGACATTTTTTCCTGTGTGTTCCAGGGGATTATTCCCTATGGTGCCCAGCTTCTGACCGCTTCCGCGCTGGCGTCGAAAAATGGTACTGTGATAAATGCGATGGAAATCATTCCCCATATGTGGTACTGCTGGCTTCTGGCTATTTTCGGAATCCTTTCCATCTATATCCCTTACGCCGATGGCGGCTTGAAAAAAGAGCGCGCGGAAGAATAAATACGTTTGACCCGGGGGGGCGGCGGTGTGTAAGCTGCGTGATATGGGAATAAATATATTTTATGCCTGATTATTTATTAAGTATTAACAATTATATGCAGTTGTGCTATTTTATATCTAAGAATCCTGTCAGCAGAAGTAAAGGGGATAAAGATGATGAAAAGTAAAAAGTATGGAATGATGTTGGCTGTATTGGCAGGCGCGGGGGGGGGGGGGGCCAGGGGGGGGGAAGGATATTC
>OAUQ01000514.1_pt1 | contig 14923 bp, 10 predicted proteins | sample 1476151 | NCBI WGS metagenome assembly OAUQ01 (sample SAMEA2580008, study PRJEB22360) | human gut metagenome | biome: human gut; feature: human-associated habitat; material: faeces | place: Denmark | collected 2008/2010 | reverse complement strand
CCGAAGATATAAACCCACCAAACAAAACCCCCTCGAGCCACTCACGCGCGTCATCCAGACAGCCGTTGCGACCGATGCGATCCAACAGTACCTGGACTTCGTCGTCCGAAAAACCGAACCATCGATCACACCAACTCGACAGCGGCGTCGCCGACCGATAGGAAACCCCACGTTGGGACAACGCAAACTCGGCAGGACCGGGGCGCTCGCCCATAAGGCACGTCAATCGCAACAAATCGCCGGCGTCGGCAATGGTGTCGAACAACATCCGGCTGAGCGACTCTAGGGAATCCATGCTACCGTAGTCCTTAGCGTCCAAACGCTTTGGACATACCGCGTCGTAGTCGTCTATCAGAAGAACAACCTGCTCATCGAAAGCTGTCTGGAGCAGCTTAATAAGCACGCCTAGCGCCGCATCGATCTCTCTATCGCTGGCCACCCCACGCGCCGCCCTCTCGATAAGACGAACCTCACGTCTTGACAGATCAGGCGCGGCAAGCAGCGGCAGCAATCGGGCGCACTCGTGCGCGACGGCGCTGCGAATAGCCGCCGCAGCATCAGCGTCGCGCCTCACAGCGACAGCTGAAAAGTCGAGCATGATGACCGGATAACACGCGTACTCATCACGATAGCGACCGCCGCCCGCCTGCCAAATCTGGGTGCAGACGAACGGGCTTCGATCCGGCCGCCGGTGATCAGGTCGTTCCAAATAGCATTTGAGCATCGACAAGTTCATGCTCTTGCCAAAACCCTTGGGTCGGCAGCAAAACGCGACGGATGCCTCACAATCCAACATATCGGCAATAAACATGGTCTTATCGACGAGTAAATACCGATTGATTGCATCGGAAAAGTCGTGAACATCAACCGGTAGAGCTGCGTTATCCGCATGATTGAGCAACCGCGCACCAAACGCATGAGTAAAACCACAATTCACCTGTTCAGACACCGTAAACTCTCCCTCTAACGCAGCACGATGCCTATTGTAACGAGCAGGCGGAGCGCAACAATATCGACCTGCAAAGGTTTCGGGCAACGGTAGCAACTGACGCCCCGAGGGGGCATAACAAATCGTTGCACAACAAAAACGAGGCCCGATGCCGCCGCACCGGACCCCGTCCTTAACTCTTATAGAAAACGATCTGAAAGATTACTCCTCCGAGCCATCCTCCCCAGAATTCTTCTTCTGCTGATCGAGCTTATGCTTACCGCTCACGATGGACGTAGCGCCCAGCGTAGCCAAGCTCGCACTGGCAAGGCTCGCCATCACGATCAAGTCGCCCGTCTTTGGCATATTGCCGCCAGATGACTTGGTCGTTGTAGTCGTCGTGGTTGTAGTGGTCACCGTCTTGGAGTCATTTTGATCCTGATTCTGGTTATCAGCGCCGCTCTTGTCGTCGTCTTCGGACTGTTTCTTTTCGCCCTCGGTCTTGCTCTCGTCCTTCTTCTCAGATTCAGACTTCTTATCCTCGTCCTTCTTCTGAGCGGACTTCTCGTTCTTCTCCTCAGAGCTAGAACCCTTATCGAATTCGGTCACCTCGGAAGCCTTGTCCTTGGAGTCGTCCCTTGCGGCCTCGGTCTTTTCCGTGGAACCCTGATCAGAGTTGTCCTTGTTCTGGGCCGAGCCGTTATTGACGCCAGCCATCAGCGAAGAACCCAGCGTAGAGCCAAGCTGCTCGGAGAAAGAAGGCTTCTTGTCCGGCGAAGCAACGGGAGCGTCCGGCGCCTTATTCGAGTCGTCCTTGGAAGCATCGGAATCAGGGGTTGCGTCAGAGCCGGAGCCGTTGTTAGAGCCGGTGCCAACGGACGAATCGCTCGAGCCGGTGGATGAGTTAGAGGTGTCAGCGTCGGTCGAACCAGAAGCGTCGCCGTCCGTATTGCCGGCAGAGCTTGAAGACGAATCGCCCGCAGCAGAGCCGTTCAAATCGGAGCCGTTCGAGGTAGAGCCGTCGTTGGTAGCGCCACCAGCAGAGCCATTACCGTCAGCATCGGTCGAGGGCGCATCCATCCTGTCATCGTTGACATCGTCACTCGAGCCGTCATTCGAATCAGGTGTCGGTGCAGGTTCCGGCGCGGGTGCCGGCTGCTCGGGCTTGTTGTCCTTCGCAGCGGCAGCCTCATCCTCGGCGATATAGACCAGGCAGTCCTTTAGCTCGTTGCGGTAGCGGTTCTTCCAGCCCTCGTGGTACTGGGGCTGGCTTGCATACTTGGTCGCCACGTTATTGACCACGCTGTTGGAAAACGCCGTCACAAACTCGCGGTCGGACATATCGTTGGAAAGATTCGCCCAGCGGAAGAAGTCCCTGCAGCCACCAGTGCCGCACATGTTGGTAATGCTCCACACCATGCCCTTGACGCAGTCGGCGCGGCCCGAAATATCAATACCCAGGCCGCTCTTGAGCCACGCCTCGGTCACCGCATAGTACGAGTTGTACGCATAAGCATCTTGAAGTGCTGAGAACTCAACAGGATCGGTGTTATACGCACCTTGGAAGGCATCCTGCGCGATATGGCCCAGCTCGGTGAGCTGGCCGTTCTCGTACATGGCATTGCTCGTGTTGGAAATCTCGCTGCCGCGATCAATCGCATCCTTGAGCATGCTGTATTTTTCGGGGTTGTAGTTGTAGACCTGCTTCATAAACGGAATGAGCGACCAACGACGGTCAAACTGGTAATAACCCAGCGCGTTATAGCCGTCACCGTACGAAAAGCCCTGGTTGTAGTTGCCATGGCTCTCGTACTTGGTAAAGTACTTCATCTCGGGAGTCACGTTGACAAACGAAACGCCCTGGACCGACCTCAGCACGCCCGAGAAGGACTGCTGGGTGTAGAGACCCTTATCGATATCGGTGGCATCCGAAGCAACGCCCGGCGTGGGCTCCTCGGCAGCGGCGGGTGCCGGCGCGGAAACGGCGCCAAACGAAAGCGCCAACGTCAGGCCCGCGACAATAGCAGAATGCTTGGGCTGCATAAGATCCTCCCTGCATTGGTGTAGTTAAAGTGCGGTTTGCAAAGATAGAATTAAGTATTGCAGCTCACCCGTTGTTGCACAACAACCCCTCGGTAAACGGCAACAACCCTCCGCGAAATCTTAAGGAATTGCGCTCAACCTACAGCTTGATGTCAAAGTTGATCTCGGGGACGGCGGCCAGGTCGGCCAACGTCACGCCGTCGACGTACTTTTCGATCACGTCATCCAGACCGCGCCAGAACTTGACGGTCGAGCACAAATCGCTACGGGTGCAGCTGTTGTCGATGCCATCGCACGCCACCGGAGCCGTGCTGCCCTCGACGGCACGCAGGATGTCGCCGGCACGCACCTCGGCCGGGTCCTTGGCCATCATGTAGCCGCCGCCCTTGCCGCGCACGCTCTTAAGCAGGCCCGCCTTCATAAGCGGACGAACCAGCTGCTCCAGATACTTTTGCGAGATATGCTCGCGGTCGGCAACCTCGCGCAAGGCAATCTTGCCCTCGGCGTCGCCCAGCGCCGCGATATAGATCATTAACCGGAGGGCATAGCGGCCCTTGGAAGAAATGAGCATACCTACCCTCCCATCGCATCTGGGACAACATAACCAGGTTTGTTTGTCCCAAATTTAAAGTAAGTGGGACAAACACAACAGGTTATTTTGTCCCAGAATTTGAAAAGTCGAGTGGATTAGTCGGGTTTTCCCTTGACTAACGCCGAACCCATAGTAACTTTATTCCGAGAAGATTCCTAGGGTTTAGTACACCTATGAGTACACCATATACAGAGAGGGACAGCATGAGCGCAAATCCGCTGCTTTCCATCGAAGGTCTGACCGCCTCCGTGGACGAGAAGACCATCCTCCACAACGTCAACCTCAACGTCGCCGCCGGCGAGACCCACGTTCTGATGGGACCCAACGGCGCCGGCAAGTCCACCCTCGGCCACCTGATCATGGGCGACCCCGTTTACACGGTCAACGACGGCCGCATCGTCTTTGACGGCCAGGACATCACTGAGCTCACCACCGACAAGCGCTCGCGCGCCGGCCTGTTCCTGAGCTTCCAGGCCCCGGTCGAGATTCCGGGCGTGCCGCTGTCGAGCTTTTTGCGCGCCAGCATCGCCGGCCGCCCCGGCCTGGAGATGAAGGGCAAGGAGTTCCGCCGTCGCGTCAAGGAGCTCGCGGCAGAGCTCAACATGGATACCGCCTACCTCAACCGCGAGCTGGGCGTAGGTTTCTCGGGCGGCGAGAAAAAGAAGGTCGAGATGCTCCAGCTCCTGCTGCTGCAGCCCAAGCTCGCCATCCTGGACGAAACCGACTCCGGTCTGGACGTCGACGCCCTGTCCACCGTCAGCCACGGCATGGACGCCTACCGCAAGAGCTGCGACGGCTCCATGCTCATCATCACGCACAACACGCGCATCTTGGAGCACCTGGATGTCGACCGCGTCCACGTTATGGTCAAGGGCCACATCGTGCGCGAGGACGACGCCTCGCTCATCCCCTGGATCGACAAGAACGGTTTTGAGACCTTCGAGCGCGAGGCCGCCGAGCAGCGCGCCAAGGCCGAGGCCGCCGCTGCCGAGCAGCAGGCGTAAAAGGGGCGACGCAATGACCAAGAACCGCACCGAGGTCGCGGACATCGACCGCAGCCTCTACGACTTCACCTATGGCGAGGAGGGATTCGAGCGTCTCGACGCCGGCATCACGCCCGACATCGTACGCGAGATCAGCGCCAAGAAGGACGAGCCACAGTGGATGCTAGACTTGCGCCTCAAGTCCCTCGAGATCTTCAACCGCTTCCCGGATCCGACGTGGGGCCCCTCCATCGAGGGCCTAGACATGGACAACATCGTCACCTACGTCAAGCCCAACACCGACCAAAAGCACGACTGGGAGTCGGTGCCCGATGACATCAAGAACACTTTTGAGCGCCTGGGCATCCCCGAGGCCGAGCGCAGCTATCTGGCGGGCGTCGGCGCGCAGTACGACTCCGAGCTCGTCTACCACAACATGCAGGACACCGCGTCCAAGATGGGCATCGTCTACTCCGGCATCGAGGAGGCCCTGCACGACCCGCAGTGGGAGCCGCTCATCCACGAGAAGTTCATGACGCTCATCCCGCCCACCGACCACAAGTTTGCGGCCCTGCATGGTGCCGTGTGGTCGGGCGGTTCGTTTGTCTACGTGCCCAAGGGCACCAAGCTCGACTTCCCGCTGCAGAGCTACTTCCGCCTCAACGCCAAGGGCGCCGGCCAGTTTGAGCACACGCTCATCATTGTCGAGGACGACGCCGACCTGCACTTCATTGAGGGCTGCTCCGCGCCCAAGTACAACGTGGCCAACCTCCACGCCGGCGCCGTCGAGCTCTTTGTGGGCAAGCGTGCGCACCTGCGCTACTCTACCATCGAGAATTGGTCCAAGAACATGTACAACCTCAACACCAAGCGTGCGCGCGTGGACGAGGACGGCGACATCGAGTGGATCAGCGGCTCCTTCGTTAGCCACGTGGGCTACCTCTACCCCATGAGCGTGCTCAGCGGACGCCGCGCCCGCTCGAGCTTTACCGGCATTACCTTTGCCGGCGCCGGCCAGAACCTGGATACCGGCTGCAAGGTCGTGCTCAACGCGCCCGATACTTCGGCAACCGTCGAGACCAAGGGCATCTCCAAGAGCGGCGGCATCCAGACCTTCCGCAGCTCCATCGTGGCCACGCCCAAGGCCGAGGGTTCCAAGGCAACCGTGAGCTGCCAGTCGCTCATGCTCGACGACCAGAGCCGCTCCGACACCATCCCCGCCATGGACATCCGCGCCAAGAATGTCGACATCGGCCACGAGGCCACCATCGGCCGTATCGGCGACGATAAGGTGTTCTACCTGATGAGCCGCGGTATCTCGGAGGAAGAAGCCCGTACCATGATCGTCAACGGCTTTGCCAACCCGGTCTCCAAGGAGCTACCGCTGGAGTACGCCGTCGAGATGAACAACCTGATCAAGCTCGAGATGGAAGGAGCGATCGGATAATGAAACAGACCACGAACACCGCTGCTACCACCCTTGAGCAGGTCAATGCGATGCCGGCTGCCACATGGGGCTGGCTGAAGATGAACCAGACCAAGCTCGAGCTCTCTGACGAGCTTGCCGCCGCTCCCGCCGAGACCGTTAAGGTTGAGGGCTTGGACGAGCAATTTGCTGGCGTGGCAGACGCGTTCGACGCCGCCATGGACGCCATGGCCGAGCGCTTCCCCGAGCGCCGCGCCTCCGCGCCCGGCGATGCCGCCGACCGCGCCCGCATCACGCCCGAGACCGAGCTCGACGTGCCCGCCACCTCCGTCTACCAGGCCGGTGCCATTAAGCTGGAGGAGGAGCTCTCCCCCGCTGAGGCCTTCGAGACTGGCATGGGCGAGGCTGCCTACACCTACCTGGCCGACCACGCCACCAAGCGCGTCGTCATCGATGTGCCCGCATATAAGCACGCCACGGTTACCGTGCGTGTGAGCGGTGTCGATGCCGCCGCGGCCATCGCCGCCCTCGACGTCGTCGTCCGTCCCCAGTCGACGCTCGACCTGCAGATCGCCCTGGACTCCCCCGTTGCCGGCGAGGGCGTCGTGGGATCCGTGCTGCGCGTGTGCGCCCACGAGTACGCCACCGTCAACGTGACCTGCACGCAGACGCTCGACGATAGCTGGATCGCGCTCGACGACACCGGCCTGTTCCTGGACGAGGGCGCGCGCGTCAACGTGCAGCACACCGTCCTGGGTGCCGGCGCCAGCGCCACCGGCCTTGCCGGCGACCTGCTGGGCGATACCGCCAAGGTCACCATCGATACTGACTACCTGGGCGCCCGAGAGCAGGTGCGCGACTTTAACTACGAGCTGCGCCACCGCGGTCGCAAGACCGAGTGCGAGATCGACGCCAACGGCGTGCTGACCGGCACGTCCAAGAAGGTCTACCGCGGCACCATCGACCTCGTGCACGGTTGCAAGGGTGCAACCGGCACCGAGCGCGAGACGGTGCTTTTGGCCAACAAGGGCGTCGACAACAAGACCGTTCCCGTCATTCTCTGCGACGAGGACGACGTCGCCGGCAACCACGGAGCCACCATCGGCCACGTCAACTGTTCTACCTCGCCTGCCGCGGCCTTGACCAAAACGCCGCCGAGGACCTGTTCGTCCGCGCCAAGCTGGAGGACGCCGCACTTTCCGCCACCGACGAGCGCACCCGCGCCGCCGTCGTCCGCCTGGGCAACAACCTGATCGACAACTTTGAAGAGGAGCTCGCATGATCGACACCGAGCACGTTAAATGCGACACCTGTACCGCACCGGAGCCTATGGAGCTCGACGCCAGCGACGAGGCCTCGCGCGGCTGGCCTACCGTCGACATCGAGACTAATCCCTACAAGGCGCAGTTCCCGCTGTTCCAGCAGCACCCCGAGATCGCCTTCCTCGATAGTGCCGCTACCGCGCAGCGTCCTGCCTGTGTGCTCGACGCCGAGCGCGACTTCTACCAGCGCATGAACGCCAACCCTCTGCGCGGCCTGTACTCGCTGTCCGTCGAGGCCACTGAGGCTATCGCGAAGGTGCGCCAGCAGATCGCCGACCTCATCGGCGCTGCCCAGGCCAACGAGGTCGTCTTCACCCGCAACACGAGCGAGTCGCTCAACCTGGTCGCCAAGAGCTTTGCACCCACAGTCCTCGAGCCGGGCGACGAGGTCGTCATCACCATCATGGAGCACCACTCCAACCTGATTCCGTGGCAGCAGGTCTGCCGCGAGACCGGCGCCAAGCTCGTCTACCTCTACCCCACCAAGACCGGTCAGCTCACCACCGAGGAGGTTCTTGCCAAGGTTGGTCCCAAGACCAAGATTCTGGCCGTGGGTCAGGTCTCCAACGTGTTGGGAGTCGAGAACCCAGTCAAGAACCTCGGCAAGCTCGTGCACAAGTATGGCGGCTACCTGGTCGTCGACGGTGCGCAGTCGCTGCCGCACATGCCGGTCGATGTGGCCGACCTGGGCGCCGACTTCTTTGCCTTTAGCGCACACAAGGCTATGGGCCCCATGGGCATCGGCGTGCTGTGGGGCAAGATGGACCTGCTCAACGCCATGCCGCCCATGCTCACCGGCGGCGAGATGATCGACTCTGTTACCGAGCAGGACGCCGTCTGGGCGCCCGTTCCCGAGAAATTCGAGGCCGGCACACAGGACGCCGCCGGCATCTTCGCCACGGGTGCGGCACTCGACTACCTGGTCAACACGGTGGGTTACGAGAACATCCAGGCACGCGAGCAGGCACTCGTCCACTACCTGATGGGCGAGCTCATGCAGCTCGACTTTGTCCAGATCATCGGCTCCATCTATTGGGACAACCACCACGGCGTTGTGAGCTTTAACGTCCGCGGCATCCACCCGCACGACGTCGCGAGCATCATGGACATGGACGGCGTCTGCATCCGCGCCGGTCACCACTGTGCACAGCCGCTGCTCACCTGGCTGGGCGTCGAGAACCTTGCCTGCTGCCGCGCCAGCGTGGCCTTCTACAACGACAAGGCCGACATTGACAAGTTCATCGCCGGCCTGCATCACGTTTGGAGCACGTTCAATGGGTAATCTGTACACCTCCACCACATTTATGGAGCACAACTCGCACCCCGACTACAAGTACGAGATGGATGCTCCCACGCACGAGCACGACGGCATCAACCCCAGCTGCGGAGACGAGCTCACTCTGCAGCTGCGTGTCGAGAACAACGTGATCGAGGAGGCCTCCTTTACCGGCCACGGCTGCGCCATCAGCCAGGCCAGTGCCGACATCATGGCCGATCTCATCACCGGCGAGACCGTCGAGGAAGCTCGCCGCCTGGCAGAGCTCTTCCTCGCCATGATCCGCGGCGAGAAGCTCTCCGAGGAGGACCTGGAAGACCTGGACGAAGCCGCCCAGCTCCAGGACATCTCGCACATGCCCGCCCGCGTCAAATGCGCCGAGCTCGCCTGGCGCACCCTCGACGGCATGCTCGAGGGGCGAAATAATCAGTAGTACTTGTCCCAAATCTTAAGATTTTTGTTGGCCGAATCGCTTGACAAGAGTGGTTCGGCCATTTTCTATTCCGAGAGCTCAGTCTGTGCCTTCACCCGCGCATAAGCGCGCACGATACGAGAGACGGTACTTTTGCCAATCCCGGTATACCGCTCAATCTGGCGCACCGTAAAACCGGCATCGTGCAATCCAAAAATAACGGTATCGCGCTGCGCAGGCGGTGCGTCTTTAACCCCATGGAGCGGAGCCCCGAGGCTCTTCGCCAACTTGTCGGCAAAGGCGTGGCGTTCCCACTCTGTCTCTTTCATATCGCGCAGCGCCGGTTCGCCGCCGTCGGGCGTCGAAAGCGAATAGGCAATAAAGCCCTCGGCAGAACCAAAAAGCTCAAGCACGCAAGAAGGATCAGAAAATCCCCTCGCGACATCGGCCGCGTCACCGTCGTAAGCGCACAAATGCTCCGGAAAGCTGCTCCAGGGATAACGCTCAATGAGACTGATGCCCGCCTCCTGCGGATCGGCGTGAACGGAGCGAATAGCCTCCATCACCTGCCAGTCGGTATCGAGCGAGCGCCGGTCAAAACGGTTCTGGAACAGATGCCCTGTGCGCCCCGTGCGTTTATTGAACCGCCGCGCGTACGTCAAAAGCAGCCGGTGCATCGCCGCGCTCATCGCGTCCTCGTAATCTGCAAGCACCAGACGCACGTGATTGCCCATAAGGCACCAGGCGATAACCGTCACGCCCGCCTTGCGGCAGCACTCACGCATCAGCTCCAAGAACTCCCACCGGTCTTCATCGCCCTCAAAGATGAGCTGCTTGCCCGTACCGCGGGCACAGACATGGTAAAAGCCGGTAACCGTTCTCCAAACGCGCTGCATGGCGCTCCCTTCGCCGGGATCTGCTTGCCATCCAATACAGCACGATTGAAGCGTGCCATCAAAACATTCACGCAAAACAATTCGCTCGCGCGGCCAAAGGCAGTAAACAGGCGGCGAACGGCACCGTTGCAACAGGTCAACCCCTGCAACGCTTACAAAAGCTGACCAAAAGCTTGCCCAAGACGGACCCCCTCTACGGAAGTGCACGACCACAGAATATAGAGTTAAACCGTTTCAATTGAAAGTTCCGCGCATCTCGCTACGAAAACTGAGCCGTTCGCCGAATATTCCGTGCATTTCGCGGTATTATAGGGGCTGCATGTCATGTCCCTTTCGAAGGGTCGCCCGGCAATCGCCAGCCACGGCCCCCAGACGGGACGCCAACACGATAGAGAGGAGAGGCATGCAGTACTCACAGGAAGTGGAGAACATGTGCCCCGTTGCCAAGGGTGCATACCACGGCCCCGCACCCATCCCCGAGGAGGGCAAGTGGGTCCAGGCTAAGGAGATTTCCGACATCTCCGGTCTTACGCACGGTGTGGGTTGGTGCGCACCTCAGCAGGGCGCCTGCAAGCTCACGCTGAACGTCAAGGACGGCATCATCGAGGAGGCCCTCGTTGAGACCATCGGCTGCTCGGGTATGACCCACTCTGCCGCCATGGCTTCCGAGATCCTTCCCGGTAAGACCATCCTCGAGGCCCTCAACACCGACCTCGTCTGCGACGCCATCAACGTTGCTATGCGCGAGATCTTCCTGCAGATCGTTTACGGCCGCAGCCAGACCGCGTTCTCCGAGGGCGGCCTGCCCGTGGGCGCCTCCCTCGACGACCTCGGCAAGGGCCTTCGCTCTCAGGTCGGCACCATGTTCGGCACCAAGGCCAAGGGCGCTCGTTACCTCGAGCTCGCTCAGGGCTACGTCACCCGCATGGCTCTCAACGACAAGAACGAGATCATCGCATTCGAGTTCCTGAACCTCGGCAAGTTCACCGACGCCGTCAAGGCCGGCAAGACCCCCGAGGAGGCCATCGCTGGCGCTATGGGCCACTATGGTCAGTGGGAGAACGCTGCCAAGTACATCGACCCGCGCACCGACGAGGAGACTCACTCCGTCGCCAGCGTGTTCCCGGTTCACGAGTAGAAAGGGAGGGAAATAACTATGACTGTTACGTTCGAAGGTTACGAGCGCCGCGCTGACAAGATCAACAAGTGCCTCGCCGACAACGGCATCGCCTCCCTCGAGGAAGCTCTGCAGATCTGCACCGACAAGGGCTTCAACCCGCGTGAGATCGTCAACAACACCCAGTCCATCGCCTTCCAGAACGCCGAGTGGGCCTACACCCTCGGTTGCGCTCTCGCTGTCAAGCGTGGCGCCAAGTCCGCTTCTGAGGCTGCCGCCATCATCGGCGAGGGCATCCAGGCCTTCACCGTTCCCGGCTCCGTCGCCGAGGACCGCAAGGTCGGTCTGGGCCACGGCAACCTGGGCGCTATGCTGCTCTCCGACGACACCGAGTGCTTCGCCTTCCTGGCCGGTCACGAGTCCTTCGCTGCCGCTGAGGGTGCTATCGGCCTGGCTCTAAACGCCAACAAGGCTCGCAAGAAGCCGCTGCGCGTCATCCTCAACGGTCTGGGCAAGGACGCTGCTCAGATCATCGCCCGCATCAACGGCTTCACCTACGTGAAGACCCAGTTCGACTACTTCACGGGCGAGCTCAAGGTCGTCGAGACCATCCCCTACTCCGATGGTCCCCGCGCCGCCGTCAACTGCTACGGCGCCGACGACGTCCGCGAGGGCGTTGCCATCATGTGGCACGAGAACGTCGACATCTCGATCACCGGTAACTCCACCAACCCCACGCGCTTCCAGCACCCCGTCGCTGGCACCTACAAGAAGGAGCGCCTCGAGGCTGGCAAGAAGTACTTCTCCGTCGCTTCTGGTGGCGGCACTGGTCGTACCCTGCACCCGGACAACATGGGCGCCGGCCCTGCCTCTTACGGCATGACCGACACCATGGGCCGTATGCACTCCGACGCCCAGTTCGCCGGTTCTTCCTCCGTGCCTGCGCACGTCGACATGATGGGTCTCATCGGCATGGGCAACAACCCCATGGTCGGTGCCACCGTCGCCTGCGCTGTCGCCGTCGAGGAGGCCCTCAAGGCCTAATCGCGCCCGCGCGATGCTCATATAGTTGAGCTTTGGAGCCGCTACCCACCCGGGTAGCGGCTCTTTTTGTTTGCGCTGTCGCAGGGTAGCTAATGCCGATATATCAGTTGGGGCGAAATACAAGATGTGATGAGATGGAGCGTCAGAGCGTCCATGACGCCCACCTGCCATATTTGCCCTTTACCGATTTGCCGAGTCTTTGCGGCCCCATTGCCGATCACCCGTGCGACAATGCGCCGGACGAGAAAGGAATCCGATGGAATCGACTGATGTACTGGTAATTGGATCTGGCATTGCGGGCCTTTGTGCCGCCATCGAAGCGGCACGCACGGGTGCAACCGTCACTGTGGCAAGCGCCGGCAAGACCATGAGTGGATCGAGCTTCTTCCCGGGTACCTGGGGCCTCGGCCTCATCGGTCCCGTCGACGAAGACGACGAGCAGGACCTCATCGACACCATCCTGGCCGTCGGCGGCGGCGTTGCCGACCCCGAACTCGTCCAAACGTTCGTCCACGGCATTCCCCAAGCGATTGACTGGCTCGAGCAAGACCTGGGCGTTGAGCTCCAGCGTCCGCAAAGCGCCAAGAGTGCTCAACAAAAGCAATTTATCCCCTGCTTTGACCACAAGACGCGCATGTGGCGCGGCCTCACCCGCAAGCCCCTTGAGGACGCTCTGACGACCTGGATCGAGTCGCTCGGCATTCGCCTGCTCCCCCGCCATGAGCTTATCGACCTTGTTGAGGACACGAACGGCAGAATAACCGGAACCGTACTCTACGACCTTACCGAAAATCGAATCGTGCCCTTTGCTGCCAAGGCCACGATCATCGCAGCCGGTGGCACAGGCGGCCTGTTCGAGCGCAGCCTTACGTCGGCTGATGTGCTCAGCTCCTCGCAGGCCATCGCACTGGCGCACGGCGCAACACTTACTAATATAGAGTTCATGCAGATGATGCCTGGCTTCATCGAGCCCAAGCGTAACTTGGTCTTCAACGAGAAAACCTGGCGCTACGTGCATGTAGACCAGCCGGTAGATATTGCCGACGACAAGCTGGACGACCTGCTCGAGCAGCGCTCTGGATATGGTCCCTTCACGTCACGCTTGGCCTCCCGCGCTATCGATCTCGTCATCGAACAGGCAGGTGCCGAAGGCCTGGCACTCCACTACGACTTCCCCCGCGAGGATGTCCCAGAGTTTGTGCAGACCTTTGCCACCTGGCTGCAAGACGAGCACGGCATCGCGCCGACCGACGAGATGCGCGTTGCGATGTATGCCCACGCCGCTAACGGCGGCATCAAGATCGATAAGACCGCGCACACGGGCGTTGAGGGCCTCTACGCTTGCGGCGAGGCGACAGGCGGCATGCACGGCGCCGACCGCATTGGTGGCTTGTCAAGCGCCAACGGCATCGTGTTCGGACGCATCGCGGGCGCATCGGCAGCCCTTGCAGCGCAGAAAGAGCCTGAGACAGCCCTGAAGGCGGATATCGCCCTCCCCCGCTACGGCATTTCCACAACAGATGCCGAACGCCTGACACACGGCCTTAAGCACACGATGAGCACCTATTGCATGATCAACAGGACCGAAACAGGCCTATCTGAGGCCCTGCAACAGCTTGAAAGCCTGCAAGACAAGGCCATGGCGCTGAGCAAGCCGCATGCCGATGACAGCGAGATCGCAGCCCTCGCCCGCCTACAGTCGCAGATTCGACTAGCACAGGAAATGGTCAAAGCCATGCGCAAGCGAACTGAAAGCTTAGGTTCGCACTATCGAGCAGACTAAATCGATTCTCACTTTGAGTTTGATCACAACTTCTCAACATGCATCGAGCCCCGTAAGCATGATTCCCCTAAGGAGAACACGCCTACGGGGCTTTAGCCGTGTTTCCCTAAGGGAATCACGGTGCAGATTACTCAGCTCCGCGCCCTTTCGGGTTCGACCCCATGCGAGGTTAACAAAAAAACGACCAGCCTAAGCCAGTCGCTTTAACGATCTTTGGGTGGGCCGTCAGGGGGTCAGCCTGCTTCGCAGGCGGCCGCTGCGGCGCCAAGGCGCCTTGCGCGCTGCGCTGGTAAATGCTTACGCATTTCCTCAGCTCCGCGCCCTTTCGGGTTCGACCCCATGAAAGGTCAACAAAAAAGCGACCAGCCTGAGCCAGTCGCTTTAACGATCTTTGGGTGGGCCGTCAGGGGGTCGAACCCTGGACCTTGGGATTAAGAGTCCGCTGCTCTACCAACTGAGCTAACGACCCGATATCAACACAAAGCAAGAACTGGGGTGGGTAAAGGGACTCGAACCCTCGACCTACGGGACCACAACCCGTCGCTCTAGCCAACTGAGCTACACCCACCGTGTCCTGTGCGCTTCGCGCTCGACTATTATTGCAAGGAACGCCACACGATGCAAGCCCCAATTTTCAAGAATTTTGAAAAGAGTTTTTCGAGACCATTTCGAACAAATCCCACCGGTTTCATAGGAGTAAACTTGCCCCACTGCAAATCCTCGAAAGGACCGTCATGAAAGAACTCTCCAACCGCACGGCAACGTTTACCGATTCGGTCATCCGCCGCATGACACGCATCTCCAATAAGTACGGCGCTGTCAATCTCTCGCAGGGCTTCCCCGACTTCGATCCCCCGGCGCAGCTGCTCGATAGCCTCAGCGCCATCGCCAGCGACCCCAAGCCGCTCTATCACCAGTACTCCATTACCTGGGGCTCCCAGGCCATGCGCGAGGCGCTCGCCGCCAAACAGGAGCACTTTATGGGCATGCCGGTAAACCCCAACGAGAGCATCGTGGTCACCTGCGGCTCCACCGAGGCCATGATGGCCGCCATGATGACGGTTACGAACCCCGGAGACAAGGTCGTCATCTTCTCGCCGT
>OAUQ01000503.1_pt1 | contig 15142 bp, 8 predicted proteins | sample 1476151 | NCBI WGS metagenome assembly OAUQ01 (sample SAMEA2580008, study PRJEB22360) | human gut metagenome | biome: human gut; feature: human-associated habitat; material: faeces | place: Denmark | collected 2008/2010 | reverse complement strand
ACCGACATTTGCCGGAATTGGCGTTTCTTATATTAGGGACTTATTTTACAGCCCCTTGCACCTCGTAAGAGGTGTATGGGTTGAAATTTCTAGTGTAATTGGTATAGCATTTTGTTTCGCATGTTGCACCCCGCGCGGGGTGCAGGGATTGAAATAACATATTTCAAAAAACAAAGAAAAACTACTCTTGGCTTAAGCCCTTGAGTAGTTTTCTTTTGTGTTACAATATATTATTACATCAACAGCTATTATCCAAACAATTAATGTGTCTGGAGTGTATCATAGTCCCTACCTGAGCTGGTGATGCCATAAACCGCAAGTAATGTCGGTATCGAGTTTGGCTCGCCCGGATACGTCGCACTGTCAACGAAATTATATGTTTTTCCGTTGGCTGCTGTGATCGATCCATTGTCCTGTAACTGCGAATATCTCAGGTCGTAGACCGCTCCATATGCAGTGATACGTGCTGTTTCGAGGATCATGTACCGGTTCTCATCTCCATGTTCTTTGAGATAGTCAGGGTCGTATTTCTGGTACGCATAAATCTTATCCCCGGTATCCTCATCGGTAATCATATCGTAAGGATTGATATGCCGCTCTTTACCATCTGCATCCACGGTCACATCCGTGAATTTTGCAGAAGACGGCAGCCCGAGTGTTACATGCCAGCGGGATGCACAGAAACTGTACTCATCCTCAGAAACTCCGTTAGAGCCGAGATCATTTCCAATAGCATCAAATTCTTTGAAAAGTTCCTGGTCATCATCGCCATTAATATCTTTATGGAGTGCTGTAACTTTACTGTTTCCAATAAAAGTACGGGTACGTCCATTCAAATACAGGAACTGCGCGTTACCCTCGCGGTAGCCATCCCCCATCGGGATAGACAGCGGTGCAACAACCTCTTCTTCCATACCGGTTAAAGGATTTTTTTGGGTCATCGGCATTCCATTTGCATCGAGGATTGTACGGCCGAGCACTTTCGATGCCGTTTCGGTCGCAGCCTTCTCTTCATCGCTGTAGTTCCGACGTGCCTTCTCATCATCCCAGTTCAGCAACATAGCATGGTCATAAATTTTGTCCTTTTGTTTGTCAAAATAATCTGTTCCGTACTTATCCATGAGACCAAACTCATTGACAAGCGTTACATCTTCATTCCGGCTGCCCCACACATCCACTGCCATGAGCTTATCTGTATGAGTATCGAGGATGTAATATTTCGGCTCGATCTGGATGTTTCCGTCCGCGAAATCCCGGCTTAATACCTGGATGTCCCATAAGAGGTTATATCCAAGCTGGAGCTGTTCGCTCCTAAGAGCTGCAATGTTATTCTTGGCAGCTTCAAGAGGTGTTGAAACACACTTGCTGGAGTCCTCTCCTACATCAGACCATTTTGCGGTATGCCATGTATTGTACCACTGGTTATATGCTGATACCTTTTCACCCCGGATATCCGTTGCAGTATCTCCATTATTCTTGTGCCATGACAGGTATGCATTTTGTACGGCCTTATCAACTGTATGTATAATACCATCCAGTAAATATTTACCATCATCTGTTGATTTCTTAAACAGATTTGAGAACCGAAGATCGGTTGTATCCTCGAAAAGTAAATTTCCGATCCGGCCGATGAGATCCACATATCCCTGTTTGTATGCCGAATGTTTTGCCGTCAGGTCAATTGCACGTTCTGCATTTGTAATGCTTGAGTTATCCTGAGAGCAGTCAAGTGATAACGTTCCGTCACGGTCGTACGGATTTTCACTGCCGCTCGGGGAAGGCTGGTTGTTGATTGCTTCCACGGCATACTCAATGGTAGCCCCACTCATCTCATGGTTGTCAAGCTGGGCGTAGAACTGATACGTAAATCCATCATCACGCTCCGACAAGCTGGTCAGATCGTAACAGTTGTTTTTAACGTTGCGGTTCGTCACCTTGTCCGTAATTTCCAGCTGGAACCATTGACCCGCAGGGTGCTCCTCAAAGGTTCCGTTCCGATTATACAAAACAGAAAATGGGAATTTAATCCATTTCTCCCTGGTCCACTCCGTGCAGTCATAATTATTCGCATATCCTTTTCCCTTCCGCTGTTCGGTCTGGGCGATTCCATAATCATCTGACTCATAAAAATCGCCACTGTTTGGGAAGTAAATATAAAAATAGTTATCAAGCAGGACGAAATCTCCAAATTTCAGCGGCTTGGACGTTCCCGGTTTTCCTGCATTTGCCTGCTCTGCACCCTTTTTATGCAGCTCATCATTATGACATGCATCATAACAGATCTCATTGCCAGCATCGTAATGTCCAATCTTTCCGTTAACTGCCTTATGATGCGGTTCCTTGCACTGCAGGACATAAGTGGTCTTGCAGTGCTTCGTGCATACATGGCTGTCGTAGATGCACTGGCAGCTCCAAAACGGGTTTATGATGGTATGTCCATCTGTAGTGACACTGTTCGGAATCAGTGAATAATTATTTCCGGTTGCTTTCTTAACCAGGTCAAACACTTTGTCCGGATCATAGTCAGTGTGTGCTTCGATAACAGTGATCTTTGCGTACCCATTTCCGCTATGCTCTCCGGTTATACCGGATACATCTGTCAAAGAAGGGGAAGCAAATCCCGAACCACCGCCAGCACCAGCGTCGTCATCATCATTCCGCGAATAGCTTTCGTAGCTTCCGCCACCTCCATAGAGACCGCCGCCCCCGCCACAGGTATTCCAACCGGAATTCGATCCTCCTTTTCCAAATGATCCGCTGAAATAAGCATTTCCAGGTCCGCTGACAGTTGCGCCTTCCCCTTTCGTGCCACATCCGTTTCCACCGGTTGTACCACTCTGGTTTGCGCCGCCTCCGGCTCCACCAGCTCCGGAACTTCCTCCGGCTCCGCCTCCTGCTACAAGCAAGACACTGTTCTTATTATTTGATAATGCAGCTAATTCACCGTTTGCTGTTGCAAAATGTGTTGCACCGCCGCCATATCCATGGCATCCGATACCTCCACCATTATATGTACCTGCAGACTGTCCAGCTACAATGTATACGGTAGTTTCATTTGCAAATGTTACTGTTCCGGCTGAATATCCACCCTTTCCAGGGTTTCTGCCTCCACCGGATGCTCCCCATGCTTCCAGCTTATATTTACCAGCCGGGAGGGTAACGCTTTTCACGGATCCGGAATAGTCATAGGTATAGGTCTTTCCTGCAGCTACGTTGCCTGCAGATCCGCCGCTGCCACTTCCATAGCAGTTCTTCAGTTGATCCTTAATTTTGCTCCATACCGCAAATCCAAGCATCTTCTCAAGATCTGCAGTATTTCCGCTGCTTGCTTCATCTACTGCAATCTTAAATCCTTCCGATGGTGTGTCCAGACATGCTTCCGTATGCACATGTCTGTTGTTTTCTGATGTCTGTTTCTGGTAGCCATCATCAAACTTGCGTGTCCAGTCAATCGTTCCGGCTGCAGTGATTTTTACAAGACCGTTTCCACGGCGTACCCCGGACTTCATTTCTGTGTTTGTAAGACCGGATGCTGTATATCCCGAACCGCCGGCACCGCCGCCATTATTTGCATTAGTAACATATCCGCCGTACCAGCCACCGCAGGCACCGCCAGAATCAGTTCCAAATGTTACAGATTCCCCAACACCCTGTTTATATCCGCTGCCCTGGGTTCCTCCCATTCCGCAGCCGCCCATATTCTGGTTGGCTGAGTTATAGTCACAGGATGCAGTTTCAGAGTCTATCCTCATCCGTGAAGAACCCCTTGCATGGAAACAGAATTCCCAGATAGTATATGGATTCTGTCCGGAATCTGCAGAAGTTCCGTCGGTATTTGTTGTAGATGTAAGTCCACTTGGTACGGTAAATGAATATCTGTATTCATTACTGTTTGCTGCTTCAACCGTATAATTTCTTGTCTGGTATCTTCCATAATTGGTATATACAACCGGATATCCATTTGTAAGATTATCACCTTTTACTTTTATCGTAACCTTTTGTCCCGGAAGATAGGTTTTATATGGGCCAAATACACCCTGTTCACTTCCATTCGTTACTGCACTGTTACCAGAAAGTGTTGTTCCGGTACGCAGTGATAAACCACTTGTTGGTGTCCATGTCGCATTTCCGGTAGATTTTATATTTTCAATGTATGCATTTTCACCATTCTTTCCACCGCCGTTTCCACCGCGTCCATCATCAGATCCACGGCTTCCCCCGCTGTTGTCTGCTCCGCCACCGCCGCCGGCAACCAGAAGTGTTCCGTCCGGGTTCCAGCTTGTTGCTGCAGGATTATTTGTGGTAGAAATATGTGACATTCCTCCACCAGAACCGCTGTCAGCAACACCACCGTCACCACCGCCGTTGTAACCACCAGCTGGTCCTCCAAAGCGGTTTGTCCCGGCTCCATATTTTCCAGCGCCGCCAACAAAAACATAAATTTTCTGTCCTTTCTTTAAGCTGATATTTCCTTTGGAATATCCACCATTTCCAGCGACAGAACTTGTAGTTTCCCTGTCAACGCTGTCATCATATCCATCACCGCCAGAAGCTCCCCATGCCTCAAGGGTATAGACTCCGTCTGCCGGGGCAGTGAATGTCTGCACATCACCTGTATAATTGTAAGTATACTGTACCTTTTTATCACTTATGCCATTGTAATAATCCTGTGTTGTTTTGGCGTGTTCTGTTACACCTGCAAAGCAGGATAAGGTATGCCTGTATGAAATACCGTTTGCGTCCTTTTCCGGTGCAAGTCTCGTAACTGCAAGATTATCCAATGAATAACTGCAGTCATAAACGGTATCATAAGCTGTATCATTGGAAGTTGAATCATCCTGGTTACCGAACCAGATGCCGTCACCAATGTAATTTGTCATGTCCCCAGAAGAATTCTTTGTTTTGGTAAAGGAAATTTCTTTTCCATCCACGGTTGCGCCTGTATTGGCATCAACGGTATAAGAACCGTCTTTGTAATTAATCTTCTTAGGAGATAACACCACAGAATCCATTCCGAAATGATACTGAATAGTGTTCTTTCCATCCTTTACCAGAGGAGAGGTCGTAGATGTATATTCCGATCCATCTGCAAGCATGATCTTCAGTGAACCGTCCGGCTCTGCAAGAAGTTTTGTTGCCCGGGTAGTAAACAGTGCCTTTTCTGAATCCAGTGCATTGTGGAAATTAAATACTCCCTGGAGTTCATAAGTATCACTCTTTGCTTCTTCTGTATCCACTCCCATTGCGCTCCATGACATTGCAAGGGATGCGCTGCCGTTTCCGGAGAGGTAACGGTCCGGCTGGTTCTCATCATCTTCGGACGTGCCTTCGAATGCCTCAAGTCCGTCATAACGCTTGATGACAAAGCCACTGTCTGCGAGACTGACATCCATGTAAGTGCCTCCAGGGGCAAGGATATTACTGATAATGGAATCATAGCTGTGTACGACTCCATCATCGTCTTCCACATCACTGTGCTTTGCATTGTCAACATTAAATGCCGCCCTGCGCACCGGCTTTCCATACTGGCAGTTTAACAGCCGGTACTGACATTCTTCTGCTGTTCCCGGACAAGTCGCATCATCAGCTTCCTTATTCATCTCCGCTGCCCCGCTTTTATCATCGCCGAGCACACGCTGATCCATTTCCTTGTTTACCGTAAGGATATTTGCCCCCTGTACGGAAACCGGGTCATGGACAACGATGTTGTTGACTTTCGTCTGTCCGTTTGTGTAGATGGAATCCATGGTATAACCGACTCTTCCGGCTACACTGTCATTCTTGTCTGTATACTTGAAAGTATAGTTTGTAATATCATGCGTTTCAGCATTTTTATCCGCACCAAAGTTCGTATATGTAACCAGCGGGATAAAGAACGCATGGGACTGTCCTGTGACATATTCCTGGTTCGGGTTCGTCGGGCACTGTGCAATACCGTCCTGCATAAGCACAAGTCCGGCATTACCAAACTGCGCCGGTTCCGGTGCATCCGTCTGTCCGTTCAAGGAAGGGAGAATCCGGTTAATCCAGCTGTATTTTCCCCATACATCCTGCTTGGTAGGTGCAGTATAAACATCCGCAGTATTTGTTCCCATCCGCGCTGATCCGCTGCCATAAGTATCATAGTTTGTTCCGCCATAAGTGTTTCCACATCCAGGGGAACAGATATTCCCGTCAATCGAATCCGATTTTGTCTGCATGATGGTTTTTACATCGTCCATCTGCTTCTGTTTTGTTTCAATCGTCCTTGCAGATGTTACTTTTGCAAGATCCAGGGTATTTCCATTCTCATCGGTATCTGTGATATGGTTATACTTCTCTTCATCTTTATCAAATGCGGTTTCTACAACTGCATTGCCTCCGGTGCCCTGGTACTTCGTGGATGTACTGCTGTAATTGCCGTTATAGCTTCCTACATTAAGGTTTGATGTCTTCTTAACCAGCGGGTTATTCGTCCACATCTTATCTTCCCACATCCATTTTGCCTTGCTGACATTCTCTTTTTTGAGATTATTCATGTCTGTCGGCTTGGAGTACCACAGGGTATCCTCATAATTTTCCTGGCACTCATGATGTTTTGTTTCTGCAGTATCCTGGTAGTAGACAATACTTTCATTGCCTGAACTGGTCTGCAAAATCAGGAAATCTGAAATAACAGTTGCTTTACAGTTCAGCTTACGTCTCTTATCAAAGCGTTTCCACTCGAACGTTGTCTTGTCCACTGCATCGGCTGTGTTATTGGTATATCCGGTCTTGGTCTTTGCTGCTTCCCCGGCTTCCCCTTTTCCTTCCCCGCCTGTCTTGGCATTGTCGTGTCTGTTGCGGAGGTTGCTGTATGTACTATTTGTATACAGGCATCCCCTGCACCAGCTCTTTTTATGGCCGTTTGCCGTAACTACAACCGGGCTTCCCCCATGGGATGCAGTCTGTCCGTCACAGGAATCTGTACGGGTCAGCTTTTTATCACTGTTAAATTCTGTCCATGTAACATCATCATCCTGTCCGGTCTGCAGGCTGTAGCGGATACGCCCGGCTTTTGAAGTATCTGCCTGCGCAATGTTATAAAAAATATTCGGGTCGTATCTTACGATCTTCGATTTTACAATATCAAGGTCATTTTCTGAGGTATCCGTCCAGGTTTCTTCCCCGTCTGCATCCGGGTCATCCCCTATATCCCCGGTCTCATAGTCCGGGACAATAAGATCGCCGTTTTCATCATACTCTTTATCATTTGCGGCTTCCGTGCTTTCCACATCTGACAGGTCCGGATCAACAACTTGGGTATTATCCTTATTATCTTCCTTCTCTTTCTTTACTGCATCCGCTTCTGCTTTTCCTGCTTCCCCTTCAATACTGCTTCCGCTGCCATCATCTGTCTTACGGATCTCCCCCATGCCTTCGGCATAGCCTTCCTGCAGTTTCCATACCTTAAGGTTTGTGAAACGGATCGTATCGAAACGGAGTTTCTGGATCCATGTATCCTCGATCGCCGGGAGTACATGCTGGCAGCATGCGCCACAGAGGTCATGTGCCCCAAACTAGGTCAGGCCGCTTTTCTTTTCTACTTTCAGCCCGCTTTCCCCTACTTTTCCATCGTAATTGCCTGCGGTAATGCTTCCATCCTTGAATGTTACTTCAATTTTGTACTGGATGCTGGAAGATTTTCCATCCACAGATCCCTTGTATCCGCTCCAGCTGGAGTGTCCGGTTACTTTTCCGTGCTCATCCGTTGTATGGGATCCGGAAGCAGAAGCTTTATTACCTTTGGTGTAACTCCATCCGGTTCCAAGATCAGCAGATGTATTTGTTCTCTTTGCGCTTGATACAAGATCTGATGATGTATAGGTTCCTCCGCCATAAGACCGTGAGGAACCGGTATCATAGCTCTTTTCCCCTCCGGTCAGTGTAACCTTGATCGTAGCGGTTCCTACATGGTATACCCTTTTATATCCGTCAGAGTCATCAATACGGTAAACCGTGCCGTCTGCACTTTTACCGATTTGTTCCATCTTCTTCGCCCAGTTTGCAGCCTGCCCTAATGCTGTATTGTAGGCAGAAACATCCCAGTTTGCCGGGGTCGGGGACATGCTGTATACTTCACCGGCATTTCCGCCCTCACATGGTTTTCCGGACGGGCTTACATTCGACCCGCTCTGTGACCACCGGGAAGTATTGTTCCCGATCGTCCCTGTCCATGTCGCATGGAATTTGGTTGTGCTGTCGTGTCCGTTTACGTTCGTGTTATAACCGGCAGCGCCCTGTGGGTTTACGGCACTGTTCTTTTCTGCAGTGACCGATTTTTCCTGTTTCCTGTCATTGGCATCCGCAACAAAAGTCTCTTCTTTTGTATTCCCTGCGGTAAGTGATTTTAAAGTATCACCTTTCTTGTACTCACAGTCCGTGCTGTTGAAAACACTCTTGTATCGTCTTGTGGAACGGTAGCTGTTTTTACTTCCACCTAAAATTTCCTTGAGGTAGTAATCATCATAGACTGCCTGCATGTTGACAATGAATTCTGACCCGCCGGTTGCAAAGTACAGGGACCGTGTGCTCGGCACACCTGCCATTGCTTCAAATGTCTCATTATAAATGGACCCTTCCTTTAATTCTGCATATGCTTCCGGAATGGATTCATAGGTGCTGGAAAGATTTACGTCCTCTGTATCATCTTTACGGTAAATATACTGTGCAATGACATTGTTTGTTGTTGCACAGCCACCTGCCTTAAGGTCAGACATGGATGGCTTTGTTTTTGTGACCGAACTTCCATTTATCACGCTTGTCCATTTTTTCTTCGCACCGCTGCCGGATTTCTGCATGATATACACTTTTGCTTTCCAGTTCACATAATAACTGCCAGTGCCGGAAATCTTAAACCCTTTGGAACGCACATCTGCATTGGAAATGCGCCAGATCAGGCTCCGGTTTGCCTGCAGGTCTTTACCACCAATCTGTTTTGCAGACACAAGCTTGTTGTAATTCTGTTCATCTCCCTTTTCACTTCCCTTGTTGGTGGAATCGTATGCGTTGAGCGCCTTATAATAGGTAACTTCTTTTTTTGCATCATATTTGGTTCCTGTTTCCGGATCCGTTACCTGCTGGACACTTTTTACAATTTTCGGATCGAGCAGGCTCGCAGCGGTTGTCCCGTCTGCATTTTCAAACACAATCTTTACATGGTATTTATCCGATGCAAGCACCTTATCGAAAAGTTTCTTGGATTCCTTGTCTTTCCCCGGGGACAGTTTCACATACAGGTTGTCCTTAATGGTTGTTGTCTGTGTTTTCCCCACCATGCTGTAAGACTGGAAGGTATCCTTAATGTCTTTTCCATTCTGGGCCGGTTCCTTACCGTTCACATCCTTGCTGTAAATGGTAAGGTTGAATTTCACATCCGGGGTCTCTTCCGGCTGTGTGGAAGTCCAGTAAAAACCGTCAACTGCGTAAGTACCATACTGCCATGCTATATTTTTTGCCGTTCCCTTAAACACGTTAATACCCTGCTGGGACCCGACTGTTTGAAGCAGTTCGACCGTGGCCAGCCTGTTGTATACCCTTGCATTCGGCTTCCCGTTTTTATTTGACATGCTGTAATAGGCCTTTGTCGTACGCATGATGACCATGCGACTGTACCAGTCTTTGCCGCTGCCCGTGACAGATTTTGTATTCTGCACTGCCTTTGAAAGCCTGTCATAGTACGTGCCATAGCCAGCATCTTTATACTTTGATTTGCTAACAACGCCTTTTTTCGTCGCGACCTCTCCATTGTGCGCCTGATAATTCTGTCCGGATTTATCATCAGATGCCGCAAAACCAATAAACCCCTTGTTCAGGCTCTTGGCATTTACACCCTTTGACGATGCAAAGGCGTCTGCTTTGCCGGAAAAGTTGTAATGCTTATTAATGACACTGCCGCAGGAGGCATAGGTGACCTCTTTGCTCGTGGCATAGGCCATTCCCATATCAAGACGGATGACAACGTTTTCCAGGCTGCTGCTTCCGCCCTTTCCATTACTTCCATCTGCCGCTGTTTTCGCATATGTTGTTACGGCTTTCAGCCATTCGTTTGCTGCTTTTTTATCACCACTTGACTGGGCGAGGGCGTAACCGCTTACCAAAAGATCCAGGTAATGCGTGTTGTACTCATCATTCAGGACACGTTTTTTTACCTCGTCCATTTCCCTGGTGGCACCCGGGGCAAGCACCTTTTTAAAACGGGAATTGCTCTGGTAAATACTTCTTAATACCTGGGATCCGACCATGTTTTTGTTTGCTGCATCCCTTACCCCTTTCTGGGTACCATATAATCCCTCTTTTGTTCCGTTTTTGGAGAACATTTCCGTGCCATAGGATTTACTGCTGAGTCCGGCAGCTGTCGTATACCGGAGGAAGATGTCTGCCATTTCCGGTGTTGTCATATACTGCCCCTTGCTTGTTTCATTTACATTCGCAATGGAAGAATACAGTCTTCTGGCACGGGCAAGGTTTGTTTTCCCCTTGGATGAAAAACTTTTCCCGTTAAACCCGGTGATCTTATTAATATCATCCTTACTCAGTTCCGAGAAATGTGCATAGTTGCACACTTCATACTTTTCCTTGGAATCACTGGATGTAACTTCCACAAAAGATTTCTTGTTTCTGGATGATTTTTTCTCTTTGTTCTTGATGTATTTTTTCAAATCGGCATAATAAATGCCTGCCTTATTCTTCTTGCTGCCGGCAATGCCGTCCGTGACGCCCTTTGAAGTTTTCTTGAAGCTTCCGGCATCTTTTTCCGCATACCACGGATCGAGATCATAAAAAATTGACTTTTTACTCCCTTTCGCACGTCCGGTTACAACGGACTGTTTTTCGTTCTTCAGCCAGGAATGGTGCTTACTGGACGTGATGACACGCGGGACGAATACCAGGGTGCTGTCATCATATTCATACGAGTTCTGCATCGCGAGGATGTTGGATGTGATCGCATGATGCAGGGAGTTGCTGTATTTGTAAATTGTTTTCCCTTTATCCGTGGTTCCCATTTTGTCGATCCAGTACGGGTAATAGTCCGGCTGGTTTTTGGGAGCTTTGCCAGAGTCCGCATATTTTTTCTTTGCCTTTTTTACGACTTCCGGGTCGTTGGTGGACGCTACAAGAGCGGCTTTTTTATTTTTACTTTTTCCGTCTACTCCATACTCTAGTGTCCCTTTCTTACTAACCTCATTGAGGTCATAGGTAACCACCGATACCCCGATAACACCGGGTTCATAAACGGTTGGGTTATTCCCACTCCCACCAATATAAGATGGGCTGGATGTATTGCCACTGGTTCCGTAATCATTCGAAGCCCCGTTATCCTTTGCTGCATAAATGATTGTAGCCTCGGCACACCCAAGGATGGCTGAAACTGCAATCAAGACCACTGCTGTCAGCACTGCCCCGCGCTTTCCCATCCACGCAGCAAGCTTTTTGAAAAACCTGCTTTTGTATCTGCTGTCTGAAATACCATTGTTCTTTTCTTCCATGATTTTCCTCCTAAATAAAGAATGTCTATTATAAAACCGCTCCTGCGGTAGCATTTTTTATAATCACATGTTACAATATTTAGTATGCAATGCTGTTTTTGCAGCCTTATTTTTATGCGAGGAGCGAAAAACGGGAAAAGGTGAAAACGTAAAAAGGGAAAAGTGTATAGTAAAAAAGTTTTCCGTTTTTCTTTGACGATTTTCAAAATGGCGCAATATATAAGGTGAAAGGGACAAAAGATTTCCTTTCAGCTGCTTATTCATATAAATTTTAACAAGACCAAAGGAGGGTTTTATTATGAAAAAGACTATGTTAAAGAAACTGATGTGTGCAGTTCTTGCCGCTGCATGTGTTGCCACTGCTGTTGTACCTGCAATGGCGGATGATGTTGTTACCGCTGAAGCTGCAACCAAGAGCGTGACTTCGGTTTATAAGTACCACTTGGAAGGCTACGACAAAAATGGATATCCTGTGAGTGGGTTTTCAAAAACCTCTTTTTACAAGGATTTAAACTCGCTGCCGTCTGTTAAAACAGGGAAAACAACCATTAACGTTCCGGCTGTGACATCCTCGGTAAAATCTGTATCCAAAGAAAAAGGGAAGCCTGAATATGTAACATATGTGAAATTTAAGGCCCCAAAAACTGGAAAATATGTTGTTACTCTTGACAACCTGCAGGGTACAGACGATAAAACTTTAAGATGTATGATGTATTGCGATTTTTATCAGATTTCCAGAACAGGTAAAAAATACTGTTTGACCAGTATTGAAGATTCTGATACTGTCGGTAAATATGATACGCTTTACGAAAACAATTACCTTGCAAGGCTCCGCACAATTCTTAATAATTACAAGGCAGAGCATCCGGAATACACAGATGTCATTGAGGAAACGTATATAGATTACACAGACTATGTAAACAAACGTCCTGTTAACAAAATCAAGTTTACCACCAAGCTTAAAAAAGGTCGGACTTATGTATTTTCTGTCGACAATATTGGAATGCAAAAAGCTGTCCCGCCTTATTTTACTACACACGGCAGCGATGAACAGAGTTGTCTGTGGGGTGGAAACTACCTGAAGGCATATTCATTCGACATGAATATTGAATACAAGAAATAAACTATTTGCATAGTTGCACCCTCCGGGGTGCATGGATTGAAATTTATATTGCACATGTGAAGCGTAATCGCCCCGCCCCAACACCACAAAAGGTCAACCGGGGCGGGGCTTCCTTTATGCCACAACAGAAAAGAATGGGGGAACTGTTTCTCCTTTATCCCCCCCATTTTTTCTGAAAAATAGGCTCTCAGAATCATGAGCCTATAATACAAAATCTCTCATGAATCTTCTCCAAACAATTCTGACAACGGTATCCCATATCTGCTGCAAACTTCTGTATACCACGAAAGTGGGAGATCTGGTACCTGTTTTTCTTTTGCCGCAAAAAGAATACATTCCAATATCGTTTTTATTCCTATCTGGAATACATGCTCTTTGTCTTCCAGTTCAAAATACAGTTGTTCCATACACGGACAGATCTTTGTAGGAGCTGTCTTGTATGTTGCACGGCCAGTTGTGTCTGCTATATTGTTTATTTCGTTCATAATTTTCCCCTTCTTTTTCCCCTTTGCAGTTGTGGACTACAACATCATTGGGGGATATGACACGCTTTACGAGAACAACTACCTTGAGAAACTTCGCATAATTCTTGATAATTATAAAATAGAACATCAGGATCAGGCAGGTGTTATCGAAGAATCTTATGAAAGTGAAGTATATTATGTTAACAAATACCCTACCTCAAAAATCAAATTTTCATCCAAATTAAAGAAAGGTTAAACGTATGTATTGATTATTGATAATGGGGGCAGTGTTTTCCCTGGTGCTTCTTATAACAACGATTTTTATAACAGCACCATGAGCTGTCTATATGGTGGAAACTATATGGAAGCATATTCTTTCGATCTGGATATCCAGTTCAAGAAATAGGCTTGTACCATTTTGTACTTAAAGTTGCGCTCCTCTTCGGAGGGGTGCATGGATTAAAATGCAATTGCGTATCCGCAAAGCAGTACTGCCCCGCCCCCGTAAACCACAAAAGGTAAACCCGAGGGGCGGGGCTTTCTTACGCAACTCCAAAACCATTGTTTTCTGGTCACTCCCGCATACAAAAAGAAAAGAACCGCTTCACATTTGAAGCAGTCCTTTTGGTAATGCTACATATATAACATAACATATTTACGATAAAATTGTGCCTTCTTCAGCAAGTTCTTCAAAAGCAGTATCATATTTCCCTTCGGAATAGTCATTACTCATTTGCAATAAATAACTTTTATTTGGCGCACATTTTGATCCTAAACTCGCAAGTTTATCTCTACCATATACTTCAAATTTAATCTTTTCTGTATCCTCCATAGTTTCTTCGATACTTTTAATGCATTCTTTCATATTTGTAGTAAAATCAGCACATGCTACACTCACCAAGTAATTACTTACATTATTTATATTTAATTGTCGAATTAGTTCTGCAAATAATTGATAATTTTCTTTAGTGAATCTACTTGGATTAATTTTGAACTCATGGAATTCGCCATATTTTTCTTTCTCTTTCCATCCAGCAAAATCGAATGTCTCTTTATGTTTTGCATTGCCTTCTCCGTAATGAATTAATATCATATTAGAATTTATATATACTTTGCATCCTGTTTCAAACTCTCCTTCTTCAAATCTAATACTTACTATTTTTGTCACTAATGCTTCAAATAAAAGTCCTCTATATCGCTGTAAACGTCTATCCTCAAATTTAAGGCTATTTTTATTATATAAATCTTGATTTTTGGAAAATATGAATTTTCCAAAATCATCTGATACTACATTATAATAAAAACTATACAAACTATTTGAAAAACTTTTATACGCATCCTTCTCTTTTTCGTTCACTTTGAACTCACCAAGCTTCAAAGCTTTTAAAATTTTATAGCAAATATCATTCGAATATTCATTAAAAACATTTAATATTTCACACAATATTTCAATAAAAGTATCCGAAAAAAATGCTTGATCAACCACTGGTTTAATATATTCTTTGTATCCTGGATAATCATTATCTTTTCTTTTGAATGTAATTTTCATTTTTTCTCCGCATTTTCCAATGTCTTTAACACATCTATTGTCGGTATCATAATTGGATTTTGTAACATTTTTGCGGAGATTGAAAAAACATTTTCTCTGACGTAAGACCACAAAATCCGGATACCTTGAACTTCCATAAATTGAATAGCCTTTTGTTCATCCACTATTTCATTTTTAAATTCAAATATCCCCTCTGTCGTAAGAGATAATTCAAAATCATCATTATAAATTTTAAGGCGAATTACAGATTTTCCTTTCGTTGTATCTATCAAACTTCCTTTAGTCTCTCCAGAAATATTCATACTTCTATCTACACGTTCATTCTTCTTTTCCGCAGTTATTTTGGTTGTATTCACATTTATTAATTGCGTATCATAATATACTAAATTTTCTATTTTCATATCGTCCTTGTATGATAATTAGGAAGTTAATTATCACACGTTTCCTTTCTTTTAATATCGTGGTTCAATACAATTCAGATACTATGGACTTTTGATTT
>OAUQ01000498.1_pt1 | contig 15212 bp, 7 predicted proteins | sample 1476151 | NCBI WGS metagenome assembly OAUQ01 (sample SAMEA2580008, study PRJEB22360) | human gut metagenome | biome: human gut; feature: human-associated habitat; material: faeces | place: Denmark | collected 2008/2010 | reverse complement strand
AATAGTGGACGTAACCTGTGAGTGTATATTTGTCTCTTTCATCATGCGAATCAAGCTCGTTTTTTGATGTCGTTCATCTGAATCTCTACATAAGAGACACAGAAACTCTTTGCAAATATAAGATAATTGTTGGAAACTAGCAAATTATGCGTGTTAAAAAAAATAATAAAAATGATAGGGACACCTTCGTCTCTACCAAAGAAACAAAGATGCCCCTATATATAGTAAGGTATCAGATAATGTGGGTATAAAAGGATTATCAAAAAATAAGTATTGATATTTAAAAACCAGAATATACTATCTTACTGAAATCTTCTGACCCTTAGCCTGAGCACAGGACTGGGTAGATGCCTTCACAATGTAAATGCCGGATGGAACACGGAGAATCATTCTCTGCTTATCAGGCAACTGATAACTGTGAACCATCTTGCCATCCAATGTAAATACCTGAACCCTGTCGAGCTTCTCACCACCCAAGGCAGAAACAACGATCATGCCTGCAACTGGTGAGTAAACCTTCACCGGTGCACTCTGCTCTTCAGCCTCCATGCGGTCGATGCCGGTTGAGGTACGGGTCTGGGTGAGGAAGTATCTTCCGTGGTCACCCGCCTTCACCTTCACAGCCTCACCATCATGAACTTCTGTAAAGCTTGCCGATGCAGCATCATAGAGATAAACCGGAGCATCGAGCTTGTTCACACCCTTCAGGGTAAGTGAAACCTCTTCAGCCTGCTGGCTCACGATACCGAGCGGAATCCAGGACAACTCAGGAACAGCATTCACAGCCACCGCCTCGTTGCCGGCAACGGTATAAACCTGCGGAACATCCTTCAGGTTCTGGTCATACAGCAGATCCACATCCTCCTGGTCATCATAGTCGGCAGAAGCCTCCGGACGCAAAGCGATGCGTGTCTTTGAGGTCTGGCCGTTGGAATTCTCTGTCGTTGCTTCAATGCTCTTGACATAGTCTGATGCCATCAGAAGGCCAGGAGTGATAGTGCGGTCAACATACATCGCAGAAGTGAACCTTACATTTTCTACCATTTCGCCTCCTTTCTTCTTGACAAAGAACGACTGGGTAGGCTGGATAGCGTAGTTCTGCTTATCCAATTCTGCATTGGAAATCGCCTTCACCTCGCCATTCTCTACCATCCATATTGCCTTTTGCAAACCAGTATTAGCCTCAAAGAACTTAGCCATAGAGATAGAGCAGGTATATGGATTGGCAACGAGATAGAATCCACTGGCGTTATCTGTTCCCAAAGCCTGGGTCTTCTCTGCGAATGTCTTCTCTTCATTACTGTAAGCTACGAGAAACTTGCCATGGCCAGCATCTTTCGCAACCCGAGTCTTGCTTGAAGAGTTCTCATTACCTTTATAATCGAAGTACTGATATTCGGTATCAGCCTTTGGCAAACGGAGAATCGCATTTGGCAATGGAGTACCATCTGTAGGTCTCTTTGGCAAGAGTTTATTACCCGCCTTGATTGAGAAGCCACCGAAGGTTCCATCTGCGGCATAGCTTTCGTCCACCTTATTATATACATGGCTCCAGTAGCCGAGATTCATATCAACATTTTCTGGAGCAGCTACACTTGGGTAATGAGATGCAGGATAATCACTCTTAGGTGTGATTTCCTTCACATCACTCTTCATCCAAGCTCTCTGATAAACCGGATACTTGCTTCGGCTATTAACATTCTTATCAAACGTGATATCCGTAAACGCCTTGGTTTCCTGTCGTCCATCCTTTGCCGGCACATACATATCGCCGGCGTAGATATACTGCAGAGGTGAAGCCATGGTGTACCACTTGTTTGGCACCAATTCCTTTTCTACCCAAGCCTTGTCATATATCAGATAGCACTGGTCGCGAAGTTCACCCTGAGGCTTGAAGTAAATCTGATGGCAGGTATTGCCATAGAACTTCTCGCACTTCAGATTACCATCAGTACCAAATCCCTTATTGGCATCTGCCTCATTCCAGATAGCCATGAAGTCGTACTGGATATACTTCGTGGCTTCATTACCCTTGCCATTGGTCAGTTTGGTAGCTATCTGATTGGTGCTACGGTAAACGATATTACCGAGGTCAGGGAATGGCAAACCATTCAGATTGCCAATGGTTACCTTGGTAAACTTCATTGGCACATAGCTGTTCAGCGTAGGAATATCTATCTTCGCAGAAGTTGGCGTACCCGACATACTGCTTCCATAAGCCAGATAATCTGTATACTTATCATCATACAATTCTGCAGATGAAGAGCGATGCCAGTTGGCATCATTGTTCCAGTTGGCATTCATACCGCCATCCGCCGTAGGCGTCCAGGTAATGAACTCCGGTACTATCTTCAACTTGAGATAAGACTCACCAGGGCAGTTGGTAGTTGCAGCAGAAGCAGCTCTCTTCTCGTAAGCGAATCGGAGTACATAGTAGTATCCTTCGTGGAAGTCAGCAACTGCAGCATCATCAAACTTGAGGTTGAGAGTAGCCTGAGTCTTTTTATCAAAAGCAGGCAACTCTTCGTTCTCCAATATTGCAACCTGAGTATTCAACTTCGTTTCCCATAAAGGATCGTTTGTAGATGCAACAATTACGCTCTTCGATTTAACAGCAGGGGCTTTACTATCATCAATGAAAGTAAGTGGCTCAGTTATAGCTGTTCCATCTCTCATCGTAGCACTATGAAGAGGTATCTTCAAATATCCATTAGAAGCCTTCAACTTCTCCAGCTGTGGCAAACCGATACGAAGCGATGCCTCATAACTGCCATCATTGAATGGATAATCCACATCATTGAAACCGAAGTTAAGCTGTGGTCCATCCTTCATCACACGCAATGGTACTGGTATTGCACTAGTACACAACAGATAGGTCTTACCATTTGGCGCAGTATATTTAATATAGCCATCACCCTCATCATCGTTACCTTCAAGCTGCATATAGATATAATGAGTATCACCCAAATTAATATTTTTCTTCTTGATAGCAATTTCATTGTTGGCAGGTGCAGATGGATCTATCTTATTTCCTTCATCCTTACCATCAAGATACCAGAAGAACTTAACACCATCCAATGTAATTTTACCACCCGTATTAGGGTCAGTTGTAACCAATTGTCCCTTGATTTTTATCTCATAATCATCAGCTGCATCGCAAGGGATCTTATAATCAGTCACGATCTTACCATCTGTATCCGTAATGACTGGATGCTGGCTAATCATTTCAAACCAGTTACTGTATACCGAGCAGACTTCAGCAGGTGTGCCCCAATTAGCATTTCCCTTGGCTGGATCCTCTGTAGATACAGATACGTAATACTTCTTTCCCGTAGTCAAAGGAAATTCCTTATTGCTGATAACAATATAGGTTTCACCTTCACTATCTTGCTCAATCATATTAGTACCATCGATTTCAAATTTCTTACAGGTTTCCTCTGAATCGTATACGTTTACTGTACCATATTCTGAACCAGAAACATTATTCTTTGTACCATTCTTTTTATCCGTTAAGGTGTATGAATAAAATCCATCGCCCGTTACAGGTTTTCCATCTTCACCCACAAATCTGAAATAGATCTTTGTTTCTTTATGTCCCAAAATCGCATTCAATGTCTCGTGGATAGCACGTATCTTCAGTTTGATGGTTCCAGTTGTAGCACCGTTACATACCGGTTTTTCCTGAATCACCTGAACCTTAGCAGGCGCTAGATACATACGGATATCATCTACAGCATAGTCGGCACCATCAGTATTGCTACAGTAATTATCAATCTCCAGTCGGAAATCTGAATACTGCTCTACATTTGACTCTTTTTGCAAAGTAATCTTACCATATACCTGGTACCAAGTTGCCGGTTTCAAGTCTTCTACATTAGTCATAAAATCTCCAGACGCAAAACTATGTATCAGGTGTTTTTCAACAATATCATCATTGACATTTCTTTTAACACCAAATAGTTTAAACATAATCTGTGGCTTAGTACCCCCTTCTTTAGTCATGTCAGCAACACCCGCTGTGAAGATAAGTTGCTGTCCTGTACAGAGATCTGCCGTGAAATCTGCAGCGGCGATTTTTCTACTTTCGTCTGATGCATCCACATAGAGGAAGTGGCCATACTGAGAACCATTGGTTATCTCATAAGTCTTATCATGTAACATTCCACTTTGCCACCAAAGATATCCATCTTTAAGTGACCCACCATTACCGGAAATACCATTAACATTGGCAGATTTATACAAGCAATAATCTCCATGAAGTGGAGAATGACCGATTTCCCCCAGGTTATTCCACCAAGAAGCATCGCAGTCGATCAAATCACGATATACGAAACTATAAGCACGGCGATCCCATTTAGATGGTAATCGGTCCTGGTTGTCATCTGGACTTGTAGGAGCAGCCACAGTCTGTTCTACATCATCATCATCAAATGTAATTGGCTTGGTAGCCATTTTATAATGCTCGTCAAGATAACTAATCAGTCTGTTATTTAATCCATTTTTAACGATCTCCTCTTTAGTCATCGGATGATTATTCATGAATCGAACATCGAAGTTGGCAATAGGACAACGGTTTTCGTCATCATCCATTGCATATGCAACTATGAATACAGGATCTCCATATTCAAATGTAAAACTCTTCGAAGATCCATCCATAGATACAGACGCCCACGGTAGTTTTCCAAGATTTTCCATCGTTAAATCAAAGAAGCGTTTGTCTGTTGTTCCTAAATTGCGACAATAAGTCTTGGTCTTATCGTATGCCCACCATTCAATCTTAGTTGCCTTGCATAATTTATTTTTATCGAAGTTGGATTCTACGAGTTTGTCCTTTTCATCTACATAATATACTCGATTCGTGAAACCTTCTGAAGAACCATTTTTCTTATATATACCATCAGCCAATGGATGGAAATAATATTTCTTTGCATCTGATAAATCCAGTCGAAGAGTAACAACAGAAGAACTTTTATCCTTCATACCAACTGTTATATACTTACCATCCTCATAAGTTCTATAACCTGCTCTTTCAAGATTTTTGCCAATAGCTGTATTCATAATGTCGTCTGCTAACTTCTTGGCAGAACGGATATGGAAAATGTATCTGATAGAGAGCGTTGGCTCATGTACAAGATAAGTTTTTGTTGCATCCAAACCATCAATATAACGGCTCACATCACAGCCGATGTCTTCACCAGCCCACCCTTCAGATGAAGCTTCTGCTGGTGCAGTATATGTAACACCGATATTATCGCTACATGGTTTATCTGCCTTTTGAAGTTTGTAAGCAAACAAACCATAGTTCTTTCCTCCTGATATTATAGAATTCAGAAGAGTCGGTTTTGTTCCAGAGTTTTGACGTAAATTATTATTAGCTAAATCTGTCTTTAAATCATACCATCTGAAATAGCCTTGTGGTTCAAGATCTTTTCCGCTATTTTCATACTCATCGAATGGCAGCACTAACTCTACTTGCTCATTAGCATCTTTCACATAGACATAGTACTCCCATTCAGCAGTCTGCTGCCTACCCTTTTCGTCAAATGCAGTATTAGCATGGCCTACATAATGATTGAAAGGCATGTTGTACTTTGTTTCCAACGTAATATTATACAATGCATTCAAAGTTGGCTCCTTCTCAACAACACCATATTGAGCAGTCAATTCAGAGACATTTTTGGAAATAACAAAAGATAATTTTATGTTATCCCAAGACTCACCATTAGACAACTCTAAGGTAACATCCAAGTCTTTTGCTTGAATTGAGGAACCGGTATTATTAAAGTAAATATAGCTAAAATCGTCACGCTTCTTTATTTTTTCAGAAGAGACAATAAGATTATCTACTTTGGTGTTGTTATCTGTATGTTTTATAGTCCAACGTATATAGATGTCCTTAATATCTTCTTTAGACGAAACACCCAAGATAGATTTTATCTCATCATATATAGAAGCACCACTGAAGATACATTTGTTTCTTTCTTTTAAAGCATAAGCAGATTTCACCAAAGTAGGATCATTTGCCTTGGTGAAAGTTACAGCATCAATATCACTCTGAGAATAAAGCTGATAAGTTATGGTTATATCAGCAGTTTCTTTATCTGACTCAAAATCATTACTATTTGAAGCCTTAAAGATAATTTGATACCCAGATAAGTCTAATTTGTCATTAGAAAAAGTGAAATTAAAAAGTTTTTCTTTATCACCCCATGAATAATTATTCTGTGAAAACATATAATAATTTCCAACTTTCTTAACTCCAGCATTATAAACATTAGAAATATTGTAATCAAAATTAGAATTTCCCCATCGAGCTAAGCCAAAATTATCTAAAGAAACTTGATTGCCATCTTTATCTTTAAAATAAATCAAAGCATAATCGTATGCAAAAGCATTATTCTTCCACATGATGTCACATAAGTTAATGTTAACCTTATGTACATCATTTAAAAAGACATTCTCTCCCCATATAGCATTTGGCAGCAATGCAAGCATTGCTACCAACATATATCTCATTACACTATTAAAAATCTTAGACTTAAACATAAGCTTCAATGTTTTTTAATATTAGTATATTATTCTATTTATATCTATAACTCTGTCTCGTATATTTACGAGCAGCATAGCTTCTTAAATCCTTGGTGAAAAGTATCTTATATATAAGTTCTTTTCCTGAGGCATCTGGCACAGGGACGGTGACCTTGTAGAGGGCACTCTGCTTATCGGCAGCATCATCATTGAAGATACCTTCGAAATAGCCGGTGGTTGTATTCCATGATGGAATAGTTTTAAACACCAACTTGGCATTAGCTGTTTCATCAGCCATACCTTCTTCTTTGATTAACTGCCACTCTACTTTGGTATTATCGATACCAGTTACCTCTGAGTCATCACTTGCCTTTACTACCTTTGGCTGGATATGGAATTCCTCTTCCGGGTAATAACAGGTGTAGGAAAGAGTGGTTCCGTTATCTCTTATGGATGGATAGAGACCGATGGCAGAGAAGGACTGAACATCAAACTTCAACTTGTAATCATCTAATGAGATGGGGAGAATGTGATGGTCGTTGCGAGCAATCGTTGTCCAATCCTGGAACAGGGCGTAACGCTTGACTCCTGCTGAAGTATTCAGGTTGATGATGAAATACTTGGAAGTATTGCCCGCTGCGCTTTCATTCACATAGAATGAAATTTCATTCTCTTCAGTATAAGCTGATGTATTCTTAGCAATCGTCTTTGGTGAAGACAGCTTATAAGTATAATTCTCCGTTGCAGCCTGCCCTACCAGATTCGGAATACATTTAACCAGATCCTTATCTGCACCAGTTAGGTTAGATGAACCTGTAGTACTAGAGGTTCCTGAAGCATCTGAATGCTTTGGCAACAACATGATGTTACCTTCTTTATTAATATCAGCTGAAGGATTTGAAGTTACATCACTCAACGTAATATCATTGATTACCAAATCTGTAGCACTTGGATTCCTAAACTGAAGTGTAACCTTCGCCAGCATTCTAACTACCCAAAGATTAGTTTTGTCTGGCTTACCGGAAGCATTTATCGTTACTTCCTGCTTATTGCTCATTGGAATGCCTTTGGTAGTAACATCGAAGCCATTACCATCCATCTTCCATTTCTTATCATCAAAATTGACGGTTGCATCTTTTGAGATGCTTAGTTCTGCAGCCGTAAGATTGGCGAAGGAATAAACCTGATAGGTAGCTTCTCCTTTAGGAAGATCCTTGATTGTGACTTCATCTTTAATGCGATTATTAGCCGATACATCCGTATTCTCTGCAAAAGAAACAACCTTATTGTCTTTCACAAAGGCTACTACCCAGCTCTTCATGTTTTCTGCATCTATGCCATTTTCCCATGACAACGTAGCTCTGGTTCCGGAAGAAGGAGCTGTAGAAAGAGTCATGTGGACGGTAATCTTGTCGCCTGGGTTATCGCCTCCACTGTCTCCCTGTATAGGGTCAGCACTATCTGTGGAGCAAGCCGAGATAAAGGCTAGCACCATCAGAATCAATGCCGTATGTATCATTCTAATCGTTTTCATTTTCTCTGAAAGTTTAATTTCAAACTATACTTTCTGTTTATCTGTTTGTTTCGTTTTTACATTGTTGTCTCTTCATGAGTATAGGTTGCCCATTTTCTCACGTTGAGGGTTACCTTCATTCCATCCGGTCCCTTACCGGTAATTCCATCGATACGAACTCGATAAATGTTATTGCGGACTATGCCGTAATGCATTGGGTCGGAAGTTTTACCTGCACCAGTAGGGTCGCTATGTCGAATAACGTAGGTATAAGCCTTGTCTTTTCCGTTCGATTCATGACCAGTCTTAGGCACTACATTTGTAGCATCCCAGTCATCAGCTTCATAATACTTTCCCTTAAAGACAAGCCCTGTAGCATATTTCTCATTATTATCAAAAGAGGTGTTCTCTTTTACGTAATCGAGGATATAATAGGCGGTCTCTGGATTGTACGGTTTTTCAGCACTAGCCCTAGGATTGGTAGAATGCGTATGAGTTTTTCCTGCATCACGAGTCTGATAAAAAGACTCATAAGAAGCGTTTGCCCAATTCTCGCTAGTATTTTTAGGATAATTAAAAGTAGCTAAACTCTTATCTTGAGATGTTGGATCTACAACATAATTAGTGTTTTGCTTCTTGCCATCAGCTTCTTCCAACCCCAGATACTTTAAATTAGCTAATGATGCATCCGTAGCTGTGCGCCGGAAGACATATTCCTTAGAGGTCAACACATTATAAGGACGAACGTACTCAAGTACAAAGCCACCAATTACGTCAGAACCCTGAGTGACATTATAGCAATATTTGCAATGGTGGGTCTTATCATCTAACTTATAACGCTGCACATGAGGCATAATATCTATTCTTGCAGCCAAACGCTCTATCTCATGATTGATAAGGTAAGGGTCACTTTTTGTTCCACTACCAGACTTTATGGTTAAAGAGCTCTGTCCACGGGAAGACATCACGAAGGTTGAAAAGCCGCTTAATTCTCCTTTTTTGGTAAAGGTAGCATCATCGGTGCACTTAAAAACATCAGTAATCAACTGATCTCGCACTGCTGATAACTTACGACCACGATAATCTGACAAATCACCAACATTAGCGATGACCAGGAAACGAAGACTGGTATCTTTCAAAAACTTCGGATCAACTTCAACTGCTATAGTACGTTTGCCATCAGGAGTTACAGTTGGAAAATAGATTACACGATCTATAGTAGTTTTGTCATCAGTCAAATCTGTCTTGTCTGAATGAAAGAACAACATTGACATATTATTTACTGTTCGCTCATAAGTTTCGCCTTTATGATCGCCATTACCATCTTCTCCTCCAAAAGGTGTTGGTTCAAAAATATAATCTTCCGCTCTTGTTGTTTCAGAGTCCTCACCAGCTACGTTTATTGAAACTGACAAAAATACCTTGCTATTGTCATTCTCAACAGGCAAATCGCTAGTAGTGTCGCTCGCACAGGATGCGAACGACATCACCAGCAAAAGGGTTAGCAATGAGAGGATTATCGTTTTCATCTTAAACATACACTATCTTTATTTTTATCGGCTTACCATGAAACCTGGTAGAACTTATTTTTCGAGTTCTTCGAACTGGATGCGCTTACTCCAACTCAGTACATTCACGCTGATGGTGATGTAGCAATACTTGAGTTTGCCACCCTGGATAAAGAACTGAAGTTTGTAATCGTAGGCACGGTCTAGGAATTCCTGTGCACTGTAACTGTACTCCTCGCTGGTGCGAAGACGACTCAAGAGGTCTGGCAGGTCTACATTGACTACCGTATTTCCGGTCTCCTTACTCTTAATCAGGAGTCGGCCATCCTGATTGTAATCTTCGTGCTTCAAAATGCGGGAAGTCATAAAGTCAGCATGGGCTATCTTGCCCTGCTCAGTCTCATCTACCGTATTCCATGTAGCATGAGGGGTATAAATGAGTTTACGGCTCTCATCGAGAGAGTTATCCCAAAAGATGCGGGCATTATGGTCTTCGATGGTCATCGTGTAGTCGTTGACATCCATATCCTGTGGAGAGTCAAGATCACGAAGCGCCACATTGATCTTCTTGGTATCACGCACCAGAGGGATGGTTGCATAAGAAGGTTTTGAGGATGATACCTCTACTGCCTCCAGCAGTTTACCATGCCAGAGGGTATCGAGAGGAAGGCTGTTGTTGACAACCTCATCATACTCTCCCCTATTTTCATGGTCGAGATTCACTTCCAGTTTCTGCATCTTATCTCCTGTAGCCGATGGAGCGGTACGAACGAACTTGGCACGGCCTGAAGCTAACTGGTCGGCGTAAGCATTCTGTCCGGCAAGGGCAAGGAACTGATATTTACCTGGCTGCAGGTTCTCGACGTGCATCACATAATTTGGGTCTTTGAGAGGCGATGATAGCGCAGAATTCGTCTCGGTCTGTTGGGTTATATAGTTTCCGTTCTCGTCGAATACATACAGCGTTACCTGTCCAACATGGTCGTTGAACATGTCGGCACGCTGGAGGTTGTAATCATACTTAAACTTCACATATACACCATTAGGACAATCGCTGTAGTCCTGGTGCCACATATCGTGGCATGAGGTCGCGACGGTCAGGGTCATGGCAGCTGCCATGACACCCTTTAACCATTTATTTATCTTCTGCGCTATCATATCGCTAATCAATTATTGTTTTCTATATTTATCGTTTTATAATTACTCGCCGAGAGTTGCTCCCTGCGTACGCTTAGCCCAAGAAAGGACGTTGATCTTGACAGATACATACTCCTTCAAATTATCATCATCATCCGGAATATTACTCAAATCAGGTATTGTAGCATGTCCAAATCCCTTTATGCCGGAAACACTGATTTCATACCAGTTATTACGAAGCACACCATATCGACCTAGCCAGTTTTGTTCTGCCTTACCATCTGCATTAGGATAAGATGTTGTTTTACCATCGGCAGACCAAGGTGTCTCAGTATTATCAAAATGACGAATTGGAACATAATAGTAATTAATACCACTCTTAACATGCTCTAAGTCTTTAACTTCCACTCCACTCTTCCAATTTTCTAACTGTTCTGTCGTAGGTGTAGTCGTCCAACGGCTATCACTTTTAGCTGTTACGGTATAAGAGACAACACCCGCATCAGAAGAAGTTTCTGATACAGTCAACAAATCCTGTGCACTGACTGTACCAGAAATATGAGTTTTCAAATCCGAAGCGTTTTGAGCAACATATCGGGCAAGAATCAATTTCTCGATAGTCGTTTTATCATATACAACAGTAGGATCAGAATCGACAGTATAAAAATCTGTCATAGGAGTATACTTGGTAGGTGCTGCGTCATTATCTGCTGTAAATAACTGAACACCAACAATAGCACAAGTAGTACTTTTAATCTTCTGATTTGCAACATTAAATGTATTCTCTAAGCAATACTTAATCGTTGTCCGATCGGTGGAAGTAGCTTGAGAGTTTTCTAAGGCACCAGCTGTAAATGCATCATAATTAGGGTCAATAGCCCAATAGGTACGATACAACTCTGAAGCAGGGATCGCTGTATCATCGTTCAAACTCGTTGTGCCAATAAATCGGTATTTAGATGTTGCACCAGCAGCTTCATATGAAGCCCAATCATTTGTCCAGTTGCGAGTAAAATAAGTCTGTTTGTTGGTATTTGCCAACTCCCAACCGGTAACAGTATAATAAAGTTTCTTACCTGCTGTTTTTACACCTGTTACTTCAGTAACCGTACCAGTATAATCTGTTGTCTGTACTGGTGTCATGGCTGTTCCCATTTCAACCTTAGCTAAAGCACGCTCTACAGAGATTTCTACAGCATGTGAAGCTGCAGATTCCGGAGTCTTCTGAATATTATCAGACGTAACAGGTACTAAAGTATTTACTTTGCCATCAAATGGATTAGCACCTACCTTTGTTGATAATGGAGCATTAGTCATCAAAAAGCCAGTGTTTTTGAGGTCAGAAGAATTAACTGTCAGGATTTTAGACATTTTATCACCGACAGTATAGCTCTGGCCATTATCATTCAAAACTACCAAAGCATAAATATTATTAGTAAGCCCCGAACTACTAATCTTAACAGTCTGCTGATAACGGGTAGTAATTTGCTTATCTGCTGCTCCAGGAGTATCAGAAGTTAATGTGAGAGGATACGCCTGTACAAAGGTTGCACTAGCTTCATCCGCACCATTAAAAAGCAAAAGCTTAGCATCTTTTACTTCATACTCTTCAGCAGTGCCATCTTTGAAATTATCATTGGCACGTGAAGTTCCAGGGTTCTGTGTTGGAAGATTGATGGCAACAGCAACATAACCATCACCATTCTCATTGAAACCTGAGTTGTTACCACCACCATTCAGATCATCGCTACTTGAACAAGAACCGAGCATCAGCCCTGCCAATGCAACGGAAAATAATAAAGTTTTCTTCATCTTGTAAGTTATTATTGTTGTTATTAATATTTTATTTCTTTACTTATAACCGTTCTTAAAAATCCATTATTTTACATTTTTATATATTTGGTTTACAATTCATCTAATACGTTATATTTGAGTTTCTTTCTATATTTGTACTTAGAAAAAATATGCCTGGTTCAGGAGACTGTTCCAAGCCAGGGCAGTGCCCTGTCTCTAGGGAACAGCTATATGAACCTAAACAGACAGTATGTATAACTTTATAGATTCTGTAAATTTTCTTTTGCAGAAGCAACGCCAGACTTGGCAGCCTGTTCCAGGTAATAACGAGCTTGCTTCTCGTTGCCCTTCAGCATCTCATAGACTCCTCGGGCATTTTGGGCATCGGCACTGTTGCCAGCCTTGTCGAGATATTGTTTCGCATCTTCTGCATCACCGGCATTCAAGCGGGTTATGGCTGCATTCAGATTCGCTGTCTCATTCTCCGGGAACATGCGGACGGCAATCTCCATCACATCATTAAACTCCTTGCTGCCTGGTTCGTAAGTCTGAGCTACCAGGAACATCTCCTCCTGGCTCAACTGCTGTGGCTTGGTCTTGATAATCTCCTTTGCCTCTTCCACATCAAAAGGTTTCACCTTATAAGTAATGTGGTAGTCGGAATGGCGGAGGGCAGGATACCAGGTATCGAGCATAAAGCGATACTCTGAAGGATACTGCTTCTTGATCTTCAACTCCCGCACATCCGGATTCAGACTCTTATCGGAAATAATCGCCAAAATGGCATACTTATGCTCCAGGTTGCTACCTTTAATATAAGCTATCAGACCATCCCAATCCTCTGGAGTAGAAGAAACCGTGAAGAGATTGTTTGGCAACATCACCATTCGGCGGACATATTCGGTCAGCGTTTTGGCACGGTTCTTTGCCAGATAATCATTATGGGTGTAAGGACTCTCCGGTGATGCATAACCATGAATATTGATGCCGCTCACTTCGAGATTCTTATCTTCCTTCAATGCATTGATGGTGCGGATGATGCTATCTAACTGTGCAGGATTACGGCGATAATCTGGATGCAACTCTATGCGATCTACCGGGAAATCGATATAAGCGCGCTTATCCAGATGACGGACCTTGATTGCCTCTACATCCGGACGGACGAAAGAAGCTACCGGCTGGCGACGGCGAGAAACCGTGAAATCATTGCCATCCTGCAGATCACCACAACCGCAGAGGTCTTCGTGAATATCCAAATCGTAGTTTCTTTCCTTAGAAGAGAGAGGAACGGAGGCAAGATACTTCACGGTCTGCTGCTTCTTGTTGTCTCGCTTCACCACCAATGCCTGAGGTGAAAGCTGCAACTGTTTCTTTCCAACCCCTCGGTCAAACATGATCTGCTGTCTTCTACCGTTGATTACAATCTCAGGCATCTTGAGCAGCTCACCCTTATGCTTGATCATCGGAGTATAGACAAGCTGGTTGTTAGTAGGGAGATCCAGGGAATCGAGATTCAGATCCATCATAACCGTAATCAGGTCATTGTGATGCGACATCTCTACATGAGATACCTGAATCTTATCGGCAGCCAACTTGAGACTCTTGCAATCCTGGGCTGCAAGAGGCATAGCCATCAAAAGAGAGCTGAATAATAATATGTAGTTCTTAAATTCTTTCATACTCATAGATTATGTTTAATGAGTTACAACATATAAATAAGAGAAATGGCTGCCTTGGTAGGACCCACATAGTTGTCATGAGATGACTTCTCCTTCTCGCCACAGGCACCACACTTGAACTTTTCGTACTGGATATAATCATATCCGAAACCTACTGAGGTTTCCAGGTTCCAGTGCTTGGAAAGAGGCCATTGATAACCAGCTGTCACACCACCACCTACATACCATCCTTCGTAACGATGGTCGCGTAGAGATTTGAAAATGCCAAGGGGTAACTTCACTCCTCCTGCATTAAACTGTCCGCCCATGGCATGAACACCCAAGAACCAGCCATTAAAGCTCTGGCAGAACCAGTAACGATATTCTGGTTGCAAAAGCCAATGACGGAGGCTTGACTGGTCGCCGCCGGACTGTTTCCAAGGATTGAAGCCAAAGAATACCTGAGCGGTATGCTTCTTGCCTAAGGCAGTCTCGACACCGAGATTAGGAGTTGTTGTAGCCCAATATAAGAGGTTGGACTTGACTCCCGTGTTTTGCGCATAATTAGCTAGTGATACAAATATGAGTAACACTAAAGCTAAAATTAATCGTTTCACCATCTATTAAAAGAGTTTAGTTAAGTCTATTTATTTATTTCGCTTTTATTATATAAATAGGTAATTATAAAATTAACCGTTTACATGATAGTTCGCATTTTCTTGGGGCAAAAGTAATAAAAAGAAATGAATAGGGGGGGGTATTTTTCGTAACTTTTTGGTGGAAAAAAACATTTTAGTACGTAATTTTGCTGATTTTATAATGAAAATCCACCATTCATTAACATTTTATACATAAACATCACTAAAGAAGATTCACCATAATTTTTGACAGGAAAATATATAAAGGTAAAAAAGTAAAAGGGTAAAAGGAACTATAAAGGGTAAAAAGGTAAAAGGGTAAAAAGGTAAAGGAGCCGGGAGGAGCTGTGGGAAAAAGCTGGGCGATAAGAAAGCAGAACTGTGGGAAAAACAAAAAAGCCTCAGAAATCTTTCGAAATCTGAGGCTCTTGATAAA
>OAUQ01000496.1_pt1 | contig 15229 bp, 10 predicted proteins | sample 1476151 | NCBI WGS metagenome assembly OAUQ01 (sample SAMEA2580008, study PRJEB22360) | human gut metagenome | biome: human gut; feature: human-associated habitat; material: faeces | place: Denmark | collected 2008/2010 | reverse complement strand
TTCCAAAGCCATAAGTCAAAGAAATCCTCCTTTAGGGTTGTGTTACGTTAACCATTATACCGTTGTTTGGAAAGTTCCGTCAAGTCCCTTTCTTCCTATGCTTGAGGCCTTCCTTCCCGTTAGGAAGCAAAAAAAGAAGGCCCCCATCCGTAAGCGGGCCCCCCTATTTTTTCTTTTCATCCACGATGAAGAGCGGAACTTCATTTTTCCCCACCATGTTATGTTCATCGCGGGCAACCTTTTCTACATATTTGGGATCATGGAGATTGCTGCGTTCTTCTTCCAAACGTTCATTGTCCTTTTCGATGGCCTTGATCTTTTCACTGCTCTTGACGGTCTCCTTGCGGACAAGGTAAAGGTCATAGGCTTGTTTTCCAAGCTGGTACAGAGAAATGACAGCAATCAGGATAATGACCAGTCCCAGCCCCCGAAGAGCCAATTCCTTGGCACTTTTCAGCTTTTTCCGTTTGCCTTCAGACATGGTGATGTCTCCCCCTCGCGATTCCATACAAAAACGAGCCCGATACCAATCGGCATCGGGCAATCATGCAAAATTATTTGTTGACGGCGTCTTTGAAAGCTTTGCCAGCCTTGAAAGCCGGAACAGTAGCCTTCTTGATTTTGATGGTTTCGCCGGTGCGAGGATTCTTGCCGTTGCGAGCTTTGCGTACCCGAGCTTCGAAGGTACCGAAGCCAATCAGCTGAACCTTGTCTTTTTGAGCAATGGCTTCTTTAACGGTATCAATAAATGCGTTTACAGCCTTTTCTGCGTCTTTTTTAGGCATAGCAGTCTTGGACGCAACTTCAGAGATTAATTCACTTTTGTTCATAAGTAAGTCCTCCTCAATACTGATTGCGCCTTTCGGCGCTTTGGCTACCGTTATGGTATCACAAACAGTATGAAAATGCACGCTTTTTTTTGGAAAAAGCTAGATTTTTTCCCGTTTTACCGACTTCCAAAGCAAAATCATCTCGTCAAGGGATAAATTTTCCCATTTTTTATTTTTTTCGGAAAGAATTTCTTCCATTTTCCGAAAGCGTTTTTCATATTTGACATTGGCTCGGTGAAGGGCTGTCTCCGGTTCAAGTCCCAGTTTCCTTGCATAAAGCAGAAGACGGAGAGGGCAAAAAACAGATCTCCCAATTCCTCTTCTACATGGTCCTTATTTTTGGACAAAATAGCTTCTTTCAATTCGTTTTCTTCCTCTTTGACCTTCTCATAAGCGCAATCTGCATCGGGCCAGTCAAATCCTCTGCGGCTAGACCGTTCACTGAGCTTATAGGCCCGCATCAGGCTCGGCAGGTCTCGGGCAATGCCATCAAGGGCACTTTTGCGTTCCTTTTTCTCTTCTGCTTTGAGGGCATCCCAATTCTTGAGAAGCTCCTCCGCGCTTCCGACCGTAACCGTACCATAAACATGGGGATGACGGTGGATGAGTTTCCGGGACACATCCGTAATGACGTCCTGCATCGTAAAGGCCCCCACTTCTTCTGCCAGACGGGCATGGAAGACCACCTGAAAAAGGACATCCCCCAACTCTTCCCGGATGCCTTTTACATCGCCATCATCGATGGCTTCAAGGAGCTCATAGACTTCTTCCACAAGTTCCCGGCGCATACTCTTATGATCCTGGGCCTGATCCCAAGGACAGCCTCCAGGGCTGCGCAGCGTCCGTACGACATCCATAAGCGGTGTCAGGTCCATGACACCCTCTTCTTTTTTCTTATCCATGGTGTCTCCTTTTCTTTTTAAGCACGTGGAAGGGAACCTCTCTCAAAACCAGAAGCAGGAGCCCGTAAAAGAGGGCACCGGCACCAACGGCTCCCAAGGTGCTCGTTACGAGACCCAGCTTCACCAGTAGGGTCCTATTTACCCAAAGGACGGCGCCGCCCATCAAAAGGGACGCCAATAGAGCGCGCAGAAACGTCTTTACGGGCAAGACAATCCTTTCCAGTCGGTAGGCGGCCGCAAGATTCATCATGGCGGAAAGGGCAAGACCGAGGTCCGTTGCCAAAGCGGCGCCGATAACATTCCAACGAGGCTGTGCGGCAAGGACCCAAAGAACCCCAACCTTGACGGCAAGGCCAAGGAACATGTTCACCATCGGGATCTTAGGCCGTCCCAGTCCCTGCAGGATGGCGGCAGTCACCTGATGCAGGCCCAGGAAAAAGACGGACGGGGCCAGAGCGGAAACAACGGGGCCTGCTGCTTTCATTCCATAAAGAACCTGGGAAACGGGCGTCCCTAACAGGTACATACCCACGGCCGCGGGAAAGGTAAAAAGAATGAGGATGCGCAGTGCCGTACGGGCCTTGTTCCGTACAGCGTCACAGTCGCCCAGGGCATGCGCTTCCGAAATGGCAGGCACCGTTGACCAGGCAAGGGAATTGGTCGGAATGGTTCCCATATTGACAAGAGGCATGGCCATTCCTGTAAGATAGCCCAAAGCCGTCGTCGAAGCCGCCACCGTAAAGCCAGCTGCAAGAAGACGGTCCGGCACGAGGATGATTTCCACAAGACCAACAAGGGGAATCATCAGGGTAGAAAGGGTCACAGGAAGCGCGAGGCTGACCAGTTCACGGAGGATAAAAGGCACCGAAATGGGTTCCTTAAGGGTCAAGTCCCTGCCCTCCCGCTTCCAGGCATGCTGCTGGCGCCGGTAGCAGAAAAGAAGGAAGAGCAGCCCAATCAGGGCCCCCGGAGCTGCTCCAAAAATAGCCCCGCCTGCCGCCATGGCAAGGCCCTTCGGGAGCAGCCACACCGAAAGGACCAGCATAAAGGCGACGCGGAAGAATTGTTCCAAAATCTGGGAAAGTGCCGTAGGCCGCATTTCCTGAAAGCCCTGGAAATAGCCCCGCAACCCTGCAAGGGGCACGGTCAAAAACAGGGCAGGCACGCAAAATAGCATGGGGACGAAGGCCCGTTCATCCTTGATGAGACCCGCTGAAAATAGGCAGGGGATCAGGCCATAGGCGGCAAGGCTTACGGCAAGACCCAAAAAGACCAGGAAAGGAAAAGACACCGTGACGACGCGACGCACACTTCCCCACTCCTTTTGGGCCGCATAACGGGCCACGATCAAGCTCATGGCGGCAGGGATACCTGCCGCGACAATGCCCACAAGAAGATTATATAAGGGATAAGCGAGTTGATAGAGTCCGATTCCTTCCCCGCCCAACAGGCGGGACAAAAAGATCCGGTTTACGGAAGCGAGGATTTTGACCATAAGTCCTGCTGCCGTCAGGATCAGGGTTCCTTTTACAAAGCGATCGGCCATAGGGTTCCTCCTTGTCAGTTCAGCAGGCGGGGCAGGTTCTTTTCGAGAAAAGTCAGGGCGTCGCTGACAGGGCCTGTTGTCCGCAAAACGAGCTGAGGCACGGGGTTAAGGCTGAAAGTAAGACGCGGCACATATTCCTTCACAAGGTCACGAATGACATCGGGATTGGCCTTGCTGTGCGGGTTGAAGCGAATCGTCAGGGAACCGGGGCGTGCGGTGACGGCATCCACTACAAGGTCTCGGCACAGGGCCCGGATGGCAGCCACCCGCCACAGCGTCACGAGTTCCTTGGGCGGGGTTCCGAAACGGTCGATGATTTCATCCATGAAATCCTCCCGTTCTTCATACTTCATGCTGCCAAGACGGCGGTAGATTTCTAGTTTGTAGCGCGGGTTGTCGATGAAGTCATCCGGGATGTACGCATCAAGCTTCATATTGATGGTAGGGTCGTGAAGGACCTCTTCCGGACTCTTGCCTTCCTGGAGAGCTTTGATTGTGTCTTCCAGCAGGCGGCAGTAAAGAGCAAACCCTACACCGGCAATCTGGCCATGCTGCTCTGCCCCGAGAAGGTTCCCCGCGCCGCGGATCTCAAGGTCCCGCATGGCAATCTTGAAGCCAGCGCCAAGTTCCGTAAAATCGCGGATGGCCTGAAGGCGTTTTTGCGAGACTTCAGACAGGGCCTTATCCTTTTTATAAAGAAAATACGCATAGGCAAGGCGCGAAGAGCGTCCCACCCGTCCTCGCATCTGATAAAGCTGGGAAAGGCCAAAGTTTTCGGCCCCATCGATGATGATTGTATTGGCAAGGGGCACATCAAGTCCATTCTCGATGATGGTCGTTGAAAGCAGGACATCATAGTCCCCTTGGTAAAAGCCGACCATGACTTCTTCCAGTTCATCTTCCGTCATGCGGCCATGGGCTACACCAATAGACAGACCAGGAATCATTTCCCGCAGACGGTGGGCAATGCGGTCCAAGGACTTTGGCCTTTTAGGGACATAGTGGTGGCGGCCGCCACGGCGGATCTCCCGTTCAATGGCTTCTTTAACCATGCCATCATCGTATTCTGCCACATAGGTTTCTACTGGCAATCGGTCTTCCGGAGGTGATTCGATGACGCTCATATCCCGTCCCTTTACCAAGGCCAAATGGAGGGTCCGCGGAATAGGCGTTGCCGACAGGGTAAGGACATCGATGCCAGAACTCCACTGCTTGATTTTTTCCTTCTGGGCCACACCAAAACGCTGTTCCTCATCGATGATGAGAAGGCCCAGGTCCTTGAAGTGGACATCGGGCTGAATCAGGCGATGGGTGCCGATAACAATGTCAAGATCCCCTTTTGCAAGCTTATCCAGTGTATCCTTCTGCTCCTTACGGCTGCGGAAGCGACTCAGCATTTCAATTCTTACACCAAAGGCATCCATGCGGTTTTGAAAGGTGATGAGATGCTGCTGGGCAAGAACCGTCGTCGGGGCCATGACAGCCACCTGCTTGCCGTCCATGACCGCTTTGAAAGCTGCCCGGATGGCAACTTCCGTCTTGCCGTATCCCACGTCGCCGCACAAAAGACGCTCCATGGGAACAGGCTTTTCCATATCAGCCTTGATTTCTTGGATGGCTTTAAGCTGATCTGGCGTTTCCTCAAAAGGAAAACGGTCCTCAAATTCTTTCTGCCAAGGCGTATCCGGGGCAAAAGCATGTCCCGGCGTAATCTTTCGCTGGGCATAAAGGCGCAGGAGCTCCGAAGCAAGGATGGTGATAGCTTTTTGGGCCTTTTTCTTGGCTTTTTGCCAATCAGAGGCTGATATGATACGGGATAAGCGGGGCGGCGTTCCTTCGCTGCCGATGTATTTATGGAGGAGCCCTACCTGTTCAACAGGCACATGAAGTTTGTCACCCTGGGCATATTGGAGCTTAAGGTAATCCCGATGGATGCCATCTATAACAATGGTCTCGACCCCTAAATAGCGGCCTATGCCCTGTGTATCATGGACGACATAGTCGCCTGCCTTGATATCCGTAAAATAAGTCAAGGCGGGACCGGCACCGCGAATTTTTTTCTTCTGCCGCCGCTCTTTGCGGGAACCGAAGATATCGGCTTCCGTTAGCAGGAGCCAGTTCTCATCCCAGAAATGAAATCCATGGGACAGGCCACCCTCAAAGACGGCTCCTCCCTTTTCCGGGATGAGGCTGCCTTTTTGGACAAAGGTCATGGGGAGCCCTTCATTTTGAAGATGTTGGGCCGTCCCAAACGCTTTGTCCCGGGTTCCCATCATGATGAGGGGATGGATGCCTTCTTTGATCCATCCTTTGAGATCCTTGATGAGAAGATCCCAGCTGCGGTTATAAGGCGCCGCAGCGCGCACCTTGATGGCAAGTCTGGGATAGGCCTGATAAAGGGGCTGGGAAAGGGCGCTCACAACAAGGAGATGACTCTTTTGGGAGCGCTCCAGCAGTTCCTTTTCCGAAAACAGCTGATCCTTGAATTCCCGGTTGTCAAGATAGGATTTCTTGGCTTCCTCAAAAAACGCGGAAGCTTCATCAAGGACAAGAAGCTGGTCAGGCGATACGTAATCAAGCAAGCTGGATTCCGCTTCCTTTTCGCCAGAAGCAATGGGCATGATATCAACCTTTGTGAGGCCGCCGATGCTGCTCTGGTCCCCTAAGGAAAAACGGCGGATGGCGTCGATGGTTTCATCAAACCATTCAATCCGGACCGGATCCTTGGCATTAATGGGAAAAATGTCAAGGATGTCACCGCGAACGGAAAATTGGCCCAAGGTTTCGACTTGATCCGTGCGTTCATATCCCTCTTTAACTAGGCGCTCTATGAGCTTGTCACGATTTTTTTCATCCCCATGGGTCAAGGTGATGCTGTCCCGCAGAAGGCCATCAGGCCTTGGCAGTTTCTGGATGGCAGCTTCTGCCGTGACAAAGATGATGGCGGCTTCTTTTTTGAGAATCATCTCAAGGGCAGCTGCCCGTTCTGCCATGACCTCTTCATTGCGTGTATCGATTTCACCATGGATGAGTCCAAGCGGATAAAGTTCACGCATGGCCTGATCCGGATAGAACGGGGTCAGTTCACGGCGCAAAAGACGCACGTCTTCCCTTCGAGGGGTCAGGATGATCAACGGATCCGAGGCCTTACCAAAGGTTTGAAGAGCGCACAAAAAGCCGGCTTTGATGGATCCTGACAGGCCGGTCACTGTCAAAGGGCCTGAGGCCTTTTGCCAAGCTTGGATTCCTTCTTTTGTTGTCTTTTCCCGCCCTAATAGGCGGATCAATTCATTCATCATGTTTGCTATCCATTTCCTACACAAAACAAGGAATCAAAACAAAGCGGGGCCGCACCGCATGACAGGGTCATGAGATGCCGCTCCCGCTTCTGGATTTCCTATAAGATTACAGTTTGATATTGATGTTGCTGCGATCAAAGGTGTGGACAGCATCAACGAAACGGACCGTGCCCGTTGCATAGCGCATGGAAATCGTATGGGTACGAGCGCCGTTTCCGAAGAAGTTGACGCCGTGGAGCAGATCACAGTTCGTGATTCCTGAAGCGGTGAACATAACGTCATCACCCTTTACCAGATCATCAATGGTGAGGATTTGCTTCACATCGGAAATGCCCATCTTATGGCAGCGTTCTTCCTGTTCTTCATTTTCCGGGCAGAGGCGGGCCTGCATATCGCCACCCAAGCATTTGAGTCCAGCTGCAGCAAGAACACCTTCCGGGGCACCGCCGCGACCGATGTACATATGGATACCGGTTCCTTCGATTCCTGCATTGATAATTGGATCGACGTCCCCATCGCTGATAAGACGGATCCGAGCGCCAGCTGCCCTCACTTCTTCAATGATCTTGCGATGACGTGGACGGTCAAGGGCAACAACCGTAAGGTCACCGACTCCGCGATTCAGGGCCTTGGCAACCCGTTCGAGGTTAGCGGAAACGGGATCATCGATGTTGATGCAGCCTTTGGCACGGGGACCGACAGCAATCTTGTCCATGTACATATCAGGCGCATGGAGCAGGCATCCTTTCGGAGCAATCGCAATAACGGCAATGGCACCGGGCTGTCCTTTAGCAACAAGGTTCGTGCCTTCAACAGGGTCGACAGCGATATCCACTTCAGGGCCGCCGGCACCGACATGTTCCCCAATGTAGAGCATCGGAGCCTCGTCCATTTCGCCTTCGCCGATGACGACGGTCCCACTGATGTTTACCGTATCAAACATCTTGCGCATAGCATCGACGGCCAGTTGGTCAATGCCGTTTTTATCCCCACGGCCAACGCCTCTGGCGCTCGCAATGGCTGCAGCTTCCGTTACGCGTACAAATTCCATGGATAATTCTCTGTTCATCATTACGCCTCCATTATCTTGTTGGGCTGGATTTTCTAACATCTGCCAGCCGTCTCCCTCCTTATGAGGGAACCTGCTTCATGGGGTGCAGCCTGCCGCATCCCCTCTTATCACAACAGGAGGGCAGGAAAGGATTTTCCTGCTTCTGTCATAAACTCAATGCTTCTGGTTTTTCAAGGCAGCCGCAATGAACGCTTTAAACAGCGGATGCGGATTGGTCGGACGGGATTTCAGTTCCGGATGGAACTGGACCCCAACATACCAAGGATGTTCGCTTTCCGGCAGTTCGACAATTTCCGTCAGTTTGCCGTTAGGCAACGTCCCAGCCTGAACCAGTCCATGGGAGAAGAGTTCTTCCTTAAGGTCGTTGTTGACTTCATAGCGATGACGATGGCGTTCGCTGATGAGGTCGGTTCCATAAGCTTCTTCGGCATGGCTGCCGGCAATGAGCTTACAGGGGTACTTCCCAAGACGCATGGTTCCACCCTTGATTTCAACGCTCATCTGTTCCGGCATGAGGTAAATCACAGGATACGGCGTAGCTTCATCAAATTCCGTGCTGTTGGCCTTCTTCATACCGCATACGTTGCGAGCATATTCGATGACAGCGCACTGCATGCCAAGGCAGATACCAAAGAAAGGAATCTTGTGTTCCCGGGCATACTGGGCAGAACGAATCATGCCCTCAATTCCGCGGTCACCAAAGCCGCCGGGGATAAGGATCCCATCAATGCCCTTGAAGATTTCGTCAAGATTTGCTTCCGGGCTTTCCACATCAACCGCATTGATGTATTCGATTTCCACATCGGCATGGTTGTAGAAGCTGGCATGCTTCAAGGCTTCGACGATACTGATGTAAGCATCGGGCAGTTCGACGTATTTTCCTACGACGCCGATTTTCGTCTTGTCCTTGTGGGGGGCCATGATCTTGTCGACCATGTCCTTCCATTCCTTCATGTCGCAGGGACGGTCTTCCATGTTGAGTTTCTTGAGGACGACCTTGTCCATGCCCTGTTCCTGGAGCAGGAGAGGCACTTCATAGATGCTCTTTGCCGTCAGGGCTTGGAAGACAGCATCCGTATCCACATCGCAGAACATGGCAATCTTTTCGCGCATTTCCTTGCTGACTTCATGCTCACTGCGGCAGACGAGGATATCCGGGGTGATGCCGATGCTGCGCAGTTCCTTTACGCTGTGCTGGGTCGGTTTGGTCTTCAGTTCGCCGGCAGCAGCAATATAAGGAACCAAGGTGACATGGATGTAGAGGCAGTCATTGCGGGGTACATCCTTCTTGACTTGGCGAATGGCTTCAAGGAAGGGTTCACTTTCAATATCCCCTACAGTCCCGCCAATTTCCGTAATGACAAAATCCGCATTTTCTTCGCGGCCTACGCGGTAGACCCGTTCCTTGATCTCGTTGGTAATGTGAGGAATGACCTGTACCGTACGGCCCAGATAATCACCGCGACGTTCCTTGTCGATAACAGATTGGTAGATCCGGCCAGCCGTAACGTTGGAGTTGCGAGTCAAGTTGATATCGATGAAACGTTCATAATGGCCCAGGTCAAGGTCCGTCTCCGCGCCGTCATCGGTGACGAAAACTTCACCGTGCTGATACGGGCTCATCGTACCGGGATCGATATTGATGTAAGGATCGAATTTCTGGATCGTTACCCTATAGCCGCGGCTCTTGAGGAGACGGCCCAAGGACGCTGCCGTGATGCCCTTACCCAAAGACGAAACAACACCGCCCGTTACGAAAATATACTTGGTCATGTTTTTCCTCCCTTATCTGTTGTTGCTATAGAAAAATTACATATGGTCCGGTGCGGAAACACCGAGAATCATCAAACCATGGCGCAGCGTATGGCGCGTGGCCATAATAAGGGCCAAACGAGCCTGCTGAAGTTTTGGATCGACGCCCAGCACGCGGCACTGATTATAAAACGAATGGAAAATACCGGCAAGTTCATAGACGTAATGGGCAATCTTATGGGGTGCCCGTTCAGCCGCTGCCGTTTCCACCAAATCCTCATAGTCACCCAGTTTCTTGATGAGGTCGATTTCCACTGGTTCCCCAAGAACTGACAGGTCACAGTGAGGATCGAGGGCAATGTGTTCCTCTTCCATCTGCTTCAAGATGCTGCAGATACGGGCATGGGCATACTGTACATAGTACACCGGGTTATCATTGGAATGTTCCGTTGCCAAAGTCAGGTCAAAGTCAAGCTGACTGTCCATGCTGCGCATGATGAAGAAATAGCGTGCAGCATCCGTTCCGACTTCTTCAATAAGTTCATTGAGTGTGACGGCCTTGCCAGTCCGCTTGCTCATCTTGACCAGTTCGCCATTGCGATAGAGGCTGACCATTTGAAGGATGAGAATCTCCAAATGGCTTGGATCGTACCCCAAGGCTTCCATGGCCGCTTTCACGCGGGTGATATAGCCGTGATGATCGGCTCCCCATAAGTTGATGATACGGTCAAACCCCCGCTGAAATTTATTTTGATGATAGGCAATATCGGCGGCAAAATAGGTCGACACCCCGTTGTCACGAATGACAACACGATCCTTATCATCCCCGAACTTAGTGGAACGGAACCAGAGGGCACCGCCTTTTTCGTAGACGTAGTCCTTTTTCTGGAGGGTATCCACGGCTTCCTTGATCTTACCCGCGTCGTGAAGGCTCTGTTCGCTGAACCACACATCAAACTTGCAGTTAAAGGCCTCCAGATCTTCCCGCAAGGCTGCAAGCTTTTCATCCTTGGCAAGAGTCTGGAAAGCGGAAAGACGCTCTGTTTCTTCCATATGAAGGAACTTATCGCCATATTTTTCTTTGATGCGCCGGGCTGTGACGATGATATCTTCTCCATGGTAGCCATTTTCCGGGAAAGACACTTCTTTTCCAAAAAGCTCCAAGTAGCGAGCATTGACGGAAAGGGCCAGGTTATGCATCTGGTTGCCTGCGTCATTGATTAAGTATTCCCTCGTCACATCGTAACCGGCAGCAAGCATAAGGTTAGCCAGGCTCGACCCAACAGCGGCCCCACGGCCATGCCCCACATGAAGGGGGCCCGTCGGGTTAGCACTCACAAATTCGATTTGGATCTTTTCACCAGCCTTTTTGGGAAGGTTCCCATAGCTCTCCCCTTTTTCAAGGATCCTTGCGAGCCCTTGATAGAGCCAGTCTGATTTCAAATAGAAAGTGATGAAGCCCGGACCGGCCACTTCCATCTTTTCGACGGCACTGCAGTCCAGGTATTTTACGACAGCGTCAGCAATCACGCGGGGCGGGCAATGAAAATTGCGGGCTGCCTGAAGGGCAAAATTTGTTGCAAAATCGCCAAAAGCTTTTTGGGGCGGTACCGTAAAGACCAGGGGAACCATTTTCCCTTCTTTCAAGGTGCCGGCCTGGATGGCCTTTTGGACCGCTTCGCTGACGGCCTCAGTGAGTACTTTCTTGATGTCCACTCTTATGTTCCTCCTCAACAACAATCGATAGCCGAAGGGATCCATTCGGCTGGCGGTCGATTTCCATATCATATTCCAAGGTCAGGTCCCATCGTCCCTCTCCCCGCTTCATTTCCAACTGACGGGTGAAGACGCACATGGGCAGGGAAAAATACGGTGTCCGATATTGAAACAGCGTATTGCGGCCTCGTTCATAATGCTGTCTGTGCTCAAAACGGCCATGGCGAATGATAGTCAGCGCCTGTTCTGACCATTTCAAGGTCGTTGTCGTTTTATCCATGCCCGTCAGCTTGCTTTCTTCATAACGGACATAGGTCACGCCGCCCTTTTCGGTCATCTTCCCGAAGGCAATGAACGTGGACGGCCCTTCTGGATCATTTTTGTTCCAGCTGACAATCGTCACCTTGACAGGAACCATGATGCCTCCTCTTTCCTACAAACAAAGTAGAGGGATTGCTCCCTTGTGCCGGTGCTGGGTCCAGCGCTAGCAAGAGCAAGCCCTCAAAAAACTCCATATATGACTGCGTGTTCCCATAGGTGGGAAGGGATTCCTGACTGCGAGGGGTACCCTGTTCCAGCTTGTTACGGGCGGCTTGTCCGTACAGGAACGGATGAGCTACTATCCTGCCGGTCCTAGCCAACCCAAAAATCACAAATATATGACATTATAATATAAATAGGGCCGAGAAACAAGGGGGCCCCTCCCGTTTTTTTGGTCAGTCAAAAAAGCGGATTGCTTTAATGCTGTGACGCAGTGATGCAAAAACTGCCATCTCTTGTATTTGGCCTGGGACTGATTGCCACATTGCGGTAAATGTGTTGCTGCAGACGCGTTTCTTCCTCACGTTTTTTTAGAATCATGCATAAAAAAAGACTGCGAAAAATGAATCGCTCATTTTTCACAGTCTATCGTGTCAAGCTTCATTTTGAAGGGTCCTTACCGCTTCATCGTAATGATCAGTCATTTCCTTGGGCGGTTCCCGGTCAAGAAGGCTCACCACAACAATGGCAGCAAGGGAAAGAATGAAACCAGGGATGATTTCATAAAGGCCCGTGGAGGCAAAGAAATTTTTCCAGATAAGGACGGTCGACCCGCCGACAATAATTCCTGCCAGGGCACCCTTTGTTGTCATACGGCGCCAGTAAAGGGAAAGAATGACCAGCGGTCCAAAGGCAGAACCAAAGCCGGCCCAGGCATAGGACACAATGGTGAGAATCATGCTGTTTGGATCCAGGGCAAGGATCAGGGACAGGACGGAGACAACAACAATCATAATACGGCTTACCATGACAAGTTCCTTCGCCGTAGCCTTCTTATGGATGAGAATCTTATAGAAATCCGTCGTAAAGCTTGAGGCGGCAACAAGGAGCTGACTATCCGAAGTGCTCATGATAGCGCCCAGGATACCCGACGTGATGATTCCCGCAATAAAGGGATGGAAATAACGGCCGCTCATGTGCATAAATACCGTTTCAGCCGCACTGCCCTTGAGGCTGTCCCCCAGTTCGACGCGGCCTGTGAGACCTACGAGGACAGCCATAGCAAGGGAAACGACGACCCAGGTCACGGCGATGTGGGTGGCCTGTTTGATGTTCTTGGAAGAACGGATGGCCATGAAACGGACCAGGATATGGGGCTGTCCAAAGTAGCCCAAGCCCCAGCCCACAAGGGAAACGATGGCCGTCAAACTGAGTACACTGCCATCGGCCCCTTCAATCATGCTAAAGTAGTTTGAACTGATGGCATTAAGGCGGGTTATGGTAGGCCCCACGCCGCCAATGTAATACATAGCTGTTACAGGCACGATTAGAATGGAAAAGAACATGAGAAAGCCTTGGAACAGGTCCGTCCAGCAGACGGCCGCAAAACCTCCCATCAAGGTGTAAAAGACCACGATGCCGGCCGTCAAAAACAGCGCTGTGTGATAATCCATTCCAAAGGCCGTGTTAAAGAGTTTGCCGCCAGCAACAAAGCTTGACGAAGTGTAGATCAAAAAGAAGATGAAAATGAAGAAGGCTGACGCAATACGCAGGCTCTTTTTGGTATCCATGAAACGGTTGTCAAAATACTCCGGAAGCGTAATGGAGTTATTCATGACCTGGGTAAAGACACGCAGCCGCCTTGCTGTCACGGCCCAATTGGCCCAAGTGCCTAAGATGAGACCAATGGCAATCCAAAAAGCAGAAATGCCCGCCATATAGGCATAGCCAGGCAGTCCCATGAGCATCCAGCCGCTCATATCCGAGGCTTCCGCACTCATGGAGGTAACCCAAGGGCCCAGGGCCCGTCCGCCTAAGGCGTAGCCTTCCATATCCTCATCTTTTTTAAATGTTACAAGCCCAATGGTCACAAGAATGGCAAAATAAAGGACCAGGGCAATCAAGATGTACCAGTTGATCTGCACAGCGCCACTTCCTTCCGAGATTATGTTCACCATTATATAATAAAGGGCGAACTTCATGCAAACGGATTTTACAGTCCAAACGGCTGATTCATAAAGAAGAAGACACCGCCCTATGGGCTCACAAGGTCCCTTGCAGGAAGCCGGAAAAAGAAAAAGGGAACAACAGGGCAAACCCCTCTTGTTCCCTTTTTCACTTCTATACTTTCACTTTTTTACAAGGAAAGATTCTTCCCGCGACAGGGGATCAGAAAGGTCCATCTGACCGAGGACCTCGACCGGTTTGCCGTCCACGAGAAATTTGACTTTTTTTACGTCCTTGAATTCCGTCAAGGTATTGACAACGGCGTAGACCATCATGGTGTTGTCATAGTCATTGTGCCGCCTTGATAGGAAGACATCATTGAAATCGACGGAAGCAATCCCATCCTTAACGGTAACATCCTTGACGCTCAGTCCCTTTGGAAATGTAGTTTCTTCCTTGGGGGCTTTTTCAACAAGCCGTTTCAAAACGACAAGATAGGGATTTTTCTCATGGGCCCCGATTTCAACTTCAACGGCCTTGAGCTTTTCCGTGCCCTTGCCATCAGCGCGGTAGATGACCCGTTTGACCGTCTGGGTCTTCTGCTCCTGCGTAACGGCCGTATTTTGAGACGCGGAAGGTTGGGTTCCTGGTCCTTCACAGCCGCTTAAAAGGCTGGTTGCAAGAACGAGGGAAAGAGCAGCAGTCAGTGCAGCAATGCGATGTTTCATCTTCCTCAACCTCCCCGATGCTGATTATAGAAATCTTCGATCCCATCGGCAATGGCCTTGGCGATCTTCTTTTGGAACCAGCTGTTATTGAGCAGCTTTTCTTCCCGTTTGTTGGTCAAAAAGAGCATTTCGACCAGGGCCCCTGGCATGGTGCTGCGCTTATTGACGTAGAAATTGGCGTAGCGCACACCGAGATCTTCGAGGTCTCCCGTCTTTAGCAGCTCATCTTGGATGCATTGGGCAACCTGGATATCATATTTGGTCTTCGGATGATAGTAAGTGGAATAGCCGCCGACACTGGTATTGACACTGGCGTTGATATGGAGGGAAATGAACAGGTCAGATTTATTTTCCTCTGCCACATCGACACGGGCCTGCAGTTCCTGTACGTCCGTTGCATCAGGTCCATAGACATCAACGTCGGTCGTACGCGTCATATAGACGATGGCTCCTTTGTCTTCAAGGTACGCTTTCACCATCTTTGAAATGGGAAGGGTAATATTCTTTTCGTAGACACCCGTCACAAGACCATGGGTACCCGGATCCGTACCGCCATGTCCAGGATCCAAGGTAATGCGTTTGCCTTCAATCCCGCCCACAACGGAATAACCAGATCCCTGCGTACTTGGGCGCCAGGGCTTCTTTTCCAAGGACGAAGATTTCTTTTTCGTGTCAAAGGTCTTACGGCTCGGACCGGCAATGACGTCGATGACGGAGCGGGTCGGCCGCTTGTTGACAGAATCGCGCTTTAGATTGAAGGTCTTGTAATCCCCTTTATCCAGTTTCCGTTTCATATGGATCCGAACCAAGGTCTCCGACCCTTTAGGTTCAAGGACAACCTTACTGACATAGGGCGCATTCTTGGGGACATAGGAACGGGACACGCTTGAATTGAGCCGTGCGCCGACCGTAACCTGCAGTTCCTTTTCAATGAATTCGGAACGCATGCGGGCAGGC
>OAUQ01000482.1_pt1 | contig 15547 bp, 11 predicted proteins | sample 1476151 | NCBI WGS metagenome assembly OAUQ01 (sample SAMEA2580008, study PRJEB22360) | human gut metagenome | biome: human gut; feature: human-associated habitat; material: faeces | place: Denmark | collected 2008/2010 | reverse complement strand
ATGGTAAAAAAAGTGAATTACATCTTTGCTATGAATGTGCACAAGGAGAACGTTTCAAGCAAACTGAAAACTTATTGAATTATTCAATGCCTTCCATTTTAGGAAAAAGATTATTTGATATATTTCCACATTTTTATAAAGATAATAATGGGAGCATTTGTGATGTCAGAAAAGTAGCATCTGATGGATTAAATCTGTCAAAGGGACTGTTTCATGGAAACCAGGATTATAAATCTTTTAGAGAAGAACTCAGACCCTTGTTCAGTCATAATCTGACCAAAAATGAACCGGGCTTAAAGGAAGAGTCAATAAAAGACGAAAAGCTGGCTGAATATGAAAAACAATTAAAATCAGCTATAAATTCGGAAGATTTTGAGCAGGCGGCTAAGCTGCGTGATCAAATACAGGCATATAAAGCACAAAATGGAATTTAAAAGAAAAATTATGATAATCAAACATGTAAGGAGGGAATTTGGATGGAAAATAGGTACACAGACAGCGTAAAGAATGCATGGAAGTTTGCTGCAGAGGAAGCCTCTAAGCTTGGTAGTGAATATGTAGGGACAGAACATCTTTTAATAGGTATTTCAAATGAAAAAGACAGTGTGGGCGGAAAGATTTTAAATTCGTTGGGACTTACAGTAACAGCACTGGAAGAATTCCTGCAGGCGTATAACGATTCAGTTTTTTTCAGAAATACGGACCTTTATATAGCACCTCGTACAAAGCGGGTTCTTGAAATGGCTGTCGAAGAGGCCAATGAACTTGGCAATAATTATGTCGGAACAGAACACTTATTGCTGGCCATTATTCATGAAGGCGGCGGATTGGCGATCCGCATATTGGAGCAGTTCAATGTAACAGGAGGTAAATTGAAGCGTGCTTTTGAACAATTTATGTCGGAAGAAAATGATAGTGAAAAGAATGAAAATCTTGGCGACTTGGGAGAATTTGCTGTTGATTTGAATGAAAGGGCAAAACAGGGAAAAATCGATCCTGTTGTTGGGCGTCAGACTGAAATTAACCGAGTTATTCAAATCCTCTCACGGAGAAATAAAAACAATCCGGTTCTTATTGGAGAACCGGGCGTGGGGAAAACTGCGATTGCAGAAGGTTTAGCACAGCGAATTATCAATAATGACGTTCCCGAAATTTTAAAAAACTGTAGAATCATTTCTTTAAATATGTCTTCCGTGGTAGCGGGAACAAAGTATAGAGGGGAATTTGAAGAGCGGTTAAAAAAAGTCTTGGAAGAAGTAAAGAAACATGAGAACTGGATTCTGTTTATTGATGAATTACATACTCTTGTAGGTGCCGGTGCAGGGGAAGGTTCCATGGATGCTGCTAATATTATGAAACCTGCCCTTGCCAGAGGAGAGATTAGATGCATTGGCGCGACAACATTGAAAGAATATAAGAAATATATTGAGAAAGATGCAGCTCTTGAACGCCGCTTCCAGCCTGTAAAGGTGGGAGAACCTACTCCTAAGGATACTATTGATATATTAATGGGACTTCGCGATAGATATGAAGCATTTCATAAAGCAAAAATTACGGATGAGGCTATCAAAAAAGCAGTAGAGTTATCTTCTCGTTATATTACCGATCGTTTCCAGCCGGATAAAGCAATTGATGTTATTGATGAAGCCGCAGCTAAGGTTCGTATGGAGGCTTCTTCTACACCGGACGATTTGAAAAAAAAGGAGGAGGATCTTGCCTCTGTCCAGAAAGAGAAGGAAGCCGCCATATCTGCTCAAAATTTTGAACGCGCTGCCATATTAAGGGATCAGGCAAAAGAGCTATCCGGACAAATTGAAAAGATGAAGGGGGAATGGAAAGGCGGTGATCATGAGCATTTAGTTGTTACAGAAGAAGACGTAGCTGAGGTGGTTGCCAAGTGGACAGGTGTCCCCCTTCAGAATCTGAAACAGAAGGATTCTGAACGTCTGCTTCATTTGGAAGAAGAACTTCATAAACGTGTTATTGGGCAGGAAGATGCCGTAACTGCTGTTGCCAAGGCAATCCGGCGCGCCAGAGCAGGGATGAAAGATCCGAAAAGACCAATTGGTTCGTTTCTGTTTCTTGGTTCTACTGGTGTTGGTAAGACAGAATTGGCAAGGGCGTTGGCAGAAACTATGTTTGGCAGTGAGAAGAATATGCTTCGCTTTGATATGTCTGAGTATATGGAGAAACATGAAGTATCGCGCCTTGTTGGGGCACCTCCAGGATATGTAGGATATGAAGAGGGCGGGCAATTAACGGATGCCGTTCGCAGGAATCCATATAGTGTCATTCTTTTTGATGAAGTGGAAAAAGCACATGCAGACTTCTTTAATATCTTACTACAGGTACTTGATGATGGACGCTTAACAGATGGGCAGGGACGTACCGTTGATTTTACAAACTGTGTCATTATTATGACAAGTAATCTTGGATCAGGATTGTTACGCGGCAAAGAGAAGAAATTGGGCTTTATTGATAAGAATGAGGACAAGAAAGATTTTGAAAGTGCAAAAGCCATGATTTTAGACGAGGTCAAACATACTTTTCGACCTGAATTTATTAACAGGATTGATGAGATTATCGTTTTCCATCCGCTGACTACAGAAAATCTATCAGAAATCGCAAAACTCCTTTTAAAAGCAGTTGAAAAGAAATTGGAACATCTTCATTTGAAAATGGATGTTTCTGAAAAAGCTCGCAATCATTTGATTGCAGACGGTTCTGATTTTGAATATGGTGCACGGCCTTTGAAAAGAACTATTCAAAAAGAAGTAGAAGATGAAATCTCTGAATTATTATTATCAGGAAAACTGAAAGGGAAGAGTACCATCCATGTAGATGTTGGTGAAAAAAACAATCTGGTGTTTAATGCAGACTAAGGCTTATCGGTAAAAAGTAGTATAATGGGCATAGGGACGATCTCTATGTCCATTTTATATTGCGGGAGAGATTGACGAATATGAACTCAAAAACCAAGACAAAGTTTATATGTCATAATTGTGGAGCAGAAACGCCTAAGTGGATGGGTAAATGCCCCAATTGTGGAGAAAAAAATAGAAGAAAGTATTCCCAAAAGCATACGAACGTTATCTTTTCAATCCGGAAAAGAACCTACCAGTTTAACTGATATAGAAATAAAAGATACAGATAGAGTGAAATTGGGAATAACAGAATTAGATCGTCCATTAGGAGGCGGTATAGTCTCCGATTCCGTTATTCTTTGGGGTGGAGAACCGGGAATCGGAAAATCAACTCTTATTTTACAAATATGTGATTCATTTACAAAGATGGGAAAAACTGTACTATATTGCAGTGGTGAGGAATCAGATATACAGATTAAAATGAGAGCAGAACGGCTTTCTGTAAATACAGAGGGATGTTTTGTTTTTGCTGAAAGCAATTTAGAAACAATTCTTGCCGAGGTAGATAAACTACATCCGGATATGGTTATTATTGATTCTATACAAACCACTTATCTTCCTAACAGTTCTTCAGCAATGGGGAGTCCGACACAAATCAGGGACTGCACAGCAATACTTGTAAAGATGGCTAAAGAATCAGGGATTATCGTAATGATTATCGGGCACGTTACAAAAGAGGGAAATATTGCGGGTCCGCGTATATTAGAACATATGGTAGATGTGGTTTTTTATTTGGAAGGAGATAGAAACTATCAATTTCGTGTGCTTCGTACTGTGAAAAATCGATTTGGTTCTACATCTGAATCAGGACTCTTTGTAATGGGGCGGAAAGGATTGAAAGGGATTGATGATCCGTCTAAGTATCTTCTAAAAGGAATACAAGAAGCTCCTGTATCTGGAAGTACAGTTGCTGCCTGTATGGAAGGCTTACGTCCAATCTTGATTGAGGTACAGGCACTTACAGTCCATTCCGTACTGGCAGTTCCGCGTAGAATTGCATCTGGTTACGATTTTAATAGATTGGTTATTTTACTTGCCGTACTGGAAAAAAAGGGGAAAATTCCATTTTCTGCTGATGATGTATATCTCAATGTGGCAGGTGGCTATAAATTAAAAGAAACAGCAGCGGATTTATCAGTAGCACTGGCATTATTTTCCGTAAAGTATGATATACCTTTGAAAAAATTCTGTATGGCGTTAGGTGAAATTGGATTAACCGGTGAAATCCTCCCTGTTTCTAAGTTAAGCTTACGACTCAAAGAGGCGGTCAAAATGAATTTTACTGAATTTGTCCTCCCTGAGAGGAATCAGGAAGAGGCCGAAAACTATTTTAAAGATAATCACCGGGAGGAATTACTCTCGCATGTGGTATTTATAAATCATTTGGAAGAGGCGATCCATTTTTTTAAATCACAGGTGTGAGATAAGAGAAAGGTTTGTTTTCCAATCCGTTATGATTGTGCTATTATAATTAAAATGTGTAAATGTAGTATTTCAGAAATTATTTTATGGAAACTAAAGAGGAATTTATAATATGCCGGAAAAAGTATTAAAGGCCATATTTATTCTGCTTTTTTCTGTATTGGGAATAGTGTTGTCTACCCAGACGGAACCGTTGCTTACCGCAGTCATTCCTAAAAACGTTTTGACCGAGACAATTTTGGGAATTACAATTTTATCATTGGGTGTCATGCTGATAGGCGGAATTTTAGGTGCACTTGTAGGACGAGTCATTTCGGGCTATTTGATTAGCAGTTTGTTTGCCTTTACATCCCGAGTTGAAAAATCACTGCTGCTTATATCGACACAGGATCTTATAATTGGTACTTTAGGATTATTTGCAGGGCTTATTATAGCTAATTTAGTTGGATTGGCGTTTGGCAATATTCCATATATAGGTCCTTATGTATCTGTGGCTCTCAGTATAATTTTGGGATATATCGGAATGCACCTGACAATTTCCAAAAAGGCCGAAATTGCAGGATGGTTTCATTTCAAGGCAGAATCTGGTACAAAACAGAAAAAGAAAAAAGTAGGAAAACTGCTTGATACGAATATTATTATTGATGGACGTATTTTGAATATTTATCAGTCTGGTTTTTTAGAGGGGCCAATCATCGTTCCTGTTTTTGTGCTGGAAGAATTACAGAAAATTGCTGATTCAGCAGATGTATTGAAAAGAAATCGCGGGCGTCGGGGATTGGATATTCTTAATCAGATAAAGAAGAAAAGCAAAGATGAACTGATTATTTTGACGGAAGATTTTGAGGAGATTAATGAAGTTGATTCTAAATTAGTAAAACTAGCGAGGACTCATGGCTATAAAATTATTACTAATGATTATAATCTAAATAAGGTTGCGGAATTACAAGGGGTTGCGGTATTAAATATCAATGAACTTATTATTGCATTAAAACCGGCTGTTATTCCGGGGGAAGAAGTGTATGTCCAATTAGTAAAAAATGGCAAGGAAGAAGGACAAGGTGTGGCGTTTTTAGATGATGGGACAATGATCGTGGTCGAAAATGGGAGCCAATTTATCGGACAGGAAATACCTGTTATTATTGCATCCGTCTTGCAAACAAAAGCCGGACAAATAATTTTCGCAAAAGCTAAATTAGAGAGTGGATATGATGAATAGCCTTGTCTTAGTAGCGGCGGGAAAGGGAACCCGTATAGGCGGCTCAATAAATAAACTGCTCATGGAGATGCATGGACATCCTTTAATCTGGTATACCTTTAAAAATATTTTAGACAGTAAACTACTAGATGAAATCGTCATTGTTGTGAAAGATACTGAAAAAAGTCAATTTCAACAGATTCTTTCAGAATTTAAACATGCCATTCCGATTAAATGGGGACAAGGTGGAAATACGCGTGTAGATTCTGTCATTAATGGAATTTCTCAAATATCTTCTAAATCGGAGAAACTCCTGATTCATGATGGAGCGCGTCCATTGGTCGGCGGAGACGCGATAGATCAAATTCTTAACAAGCTGGGGCCTGCGCATCCAGCCGTCATTTTTGCGCTTCCCTGTATAGATACAATGAAGGAGATAAACGATGAACAAGTGAAGAAAACGGTAGACCGTTCGAAACTTTATCGTGCCCAGACACCGCAAGGGGTGCTTACGGATTTGTACAAAAAAGCCTTATTGCAAATAAAGTCATTAGAGAATATAACAGATGATTCCTCGATATTTGAGGCGGTAAAGATTCCGGTCACAATTATTCCCGGACGCGAGAACTTTTTTAAAGTAACCACGACGGAAGATTGGAACCGCTTTAGCAATATGATATATCCAAGCAAAATACCAGCTTACATCAGAGTCGGAGAGGGGTATGACATCCATCGTTTTGAGATATCTCGCCCTTTATTTTTGGGTGGAATAAAAATTGCTGATTCTGGTGGATTATCGGGGCATTCCGATGCGGATGTTCTGATTCATGCGATTATGGATGCATTGCTGGGAGCTGCAGGACTACCTGATATAGGCCACTTTTTCCCTGATAGTGATGTCCGGTTTGATGGGGCATGCAGTTTGGAATTACTTAAACAGGTAAATCGGCACATTACGAAACAAAATTATTTGATCGGTAATATAGACAGTACGGTTATTGCAGAAAAACCCAAAATATCCGAGTATATAGAAGCAATGAAAGCCATAATGTCTGCTGCGTTAAATATTTCAAAAAATCAAATCAATATAAAGGCCACAACGAATGAAAAATTAGGGGATATTGGCCGCGGGAAAGGTATTGCGGCACTTGCATCAGTCATATTATTCAGGAGGGAATATAATGAATAAAGAATTTAAAGTCCGTTTTGCTCCAAGTCCTACCGGTCCATTTCATATCGGCGGAGCAAGATCTGCACTATTTAACTGGTTAGTTGCCCGTCATCAAAATGGGAAGTTTTTAGTGCGCATTGAAGATACAGATCTGGCCCGTTCCACAAGAGAATCTGAAGAAAATATAAAAAAAGCGATGAAATGGCTTGGTTTGTATTGGGATGAAGGTATTGACGTAGGTGGTGAGAACGGACCTTATCGACAGACAGAAAGACTTCCACTTTATAATGCAGCTGTTCAGCGTCTCCTTGAGGAAGGGAAAGCTTATTATTGCTATTGTTCAGCGGATGAATTGGAGGAAAGCAGAAAGGAGCAGTTGAAGGAAGGGAAAACACCTATATATAATAACCATTGCAGCCATTTAACCAAAAAACAGATCGAACAATATAAGTCTGAGGGACGTAAACCCGCAATCCGCCTTCGCGTTCCTAAAGATGGTGTATTTGCGTTCGATGATATGGTTCGCGGGCATGTGGAATTTCAAGCAGCTGGTGTAGGTGATTTTATTATTGTTAAATCAGACGGAATCCCCGTTTATAATTTTGCGGTAGTCATTGATGACGCATCTATGGGAATTACCCATGTTATTCGTGCAGAAGAGCATTTATCTAATACCCCGCGTCAAATTGCTATATATCAGGCACTCGGATATGAAATCCCAAAATTTGGACATATATCTCTTATTCTCGGATCTGACCACAAAAAAATGAGCAAACGTCACGGAGCGACTTCTGTGGATGAATATCGTAAAATGGGATATCTCCCGGATGCAGTGGTTAATTACCTGGCTCTTCTTGGCTGGTCGCCTAAAGGTGAGCGGGAAATTTTCAGCCGGGAGGAACTCATTTCGGAATTTTCAATGAAACGTGTTTCTGCTAATGATGCAGTATTTAATATTGAAAAATTAAATTGGATTAATTTCCAATATATGAAGAAGTTATCGCCTGATGAACTTTTCCAGGTAGCACTGCCGTTTCTCGTTGAAGCGGGATATGTATCATTGCCGCTTTCTTTAGAAAAGGAACAGTGGCTGAAAGATGTTGTATGGTTCGTCCGCGACCATTTGTACTATGGAGCACAAACGCCAGAAAATGTAAAAATATTTTTTGAGACACATCCTAAAATTACTGATGAAGAAAAGATTTCTATTATGAAACAGGAAAACAGTGCCGTACTTATCCGTCAATTTGCTGATGCATTGGACGCATTGGATCCCTTTGATGAGGATTCCATTAAAAAGTGCTTTTCATTCTTGATGAAGAAAACCGGAATTAAGGGAAAAGCGGCATTTGAACCTATAAGAATTGCGTTGACCGGAGAAACACATGGCCCTGGCTTATATGCTATGATTGCTTTATTTGGGAAGAAGAAATCCGTACAGCTTTTAAAAGACAGCCTCCAATATTGTTAAAATGTGATTTAAACTATTTCTGGAAAATATTTACCGGAATTTACCGGAAATTTTTATCTGATAACCAAGACCTCCGAATGGGGGTCTTAGTTTTAATCTGAAAGGGTTTTACTTTTACGAAACGGATATGAACAGGCTATTGACGCTTGCTTGGATAAATTATACAATCATACAAATATCTATACATGTACGAAATAATATTAGGGGAGTTAATATTTAAATGGATTTTGAACTTATACAACGTGCATTGCCAATTCTGCTTATGGGTGCGGGGGTAACAATAGAAATTACTGCATTCAGCGTAGCAATAGGTTTTTTTATTGGTCTCTTTGTTGGAATTGCCCGTATATCGCAGTTTAAAATATTACGAATAATGGCAGCGGTTTACGCGGACTGTATACGTGGAACACCATTGCTGGTACAGATCTTTTTGATTTACTTTGCATTGCCCATGGCAATCGGTCAGCGGGTAGAACCTTTTATCGCAGCAGTCGCGGCTTTTGGGATAAAAAGTGGGGCTTTCGTTTTTTAAAGAACCATAGGCTTGTGGAATAAATAGTGGTGCTTACGTTTCTGAAATTTTTCGCGCAGGGATTCAAGCCATTGATGTGGGACAAATGGAAGCTGGACGTTCATTGGGCCTCACCTGGTGGCAAACTATGCGTTTCATTATATTGCCACAAGCATTTAAAAATATTTTACCGCCTTTGGGAAATGAATTTATTGCAATGTTAAAAGATTCTTCTCTGGTGTCTGTTATCGGATTTGAGGAACTCACAAGACGCGGTCAATTGATTATTGCACAAACCTATGGTTCATTTGAAATTTGGATGACCGTAGCAGTTTTATATTTAATAATGACAATGGCGATTTCAAGGATTGTAGCATTTCTGGAAAAGAGATAATTATGGATGAAGAAAAATATATTATCGATATAAAGCATATAGGGAAAAAGTTTGGAAATTTAACTGTTTTAAAAGATATAAGTAGTAAAATCAAGAAAAATGAAGTAGTTGTCATTATAGGCCCTTCCGGTTCGGGAAAAAGCACTTTTTTACGATGCCTTAATGGATTGGAAACCGTTACATCAGGAGTTATTACTTTTGACGGGATGCCCTTGGATGGAGAAAAGCATCTTAATATTGTACGTACTGAGGTAGGAATGGTATTTCAAAAATTTAATTTATTTCCACATATGTCAGTGATACAAAATATTATGCTGGCTCCCATGAAGGTTCGGGGAATAAGGAAAGAAGAAGCCTATGAAAGAGGAATACAGTTACTTCGCAAAGTTGGACTTGAAGATAAAGCAAAATATAAGCCAAACCAATTGTCAGGAGGTCAGCAGCAACGCGTAGCCATTGCGAGAGCGCTTGCGATGAAACCAAAAGTTCTTTTGTTCGATGAGCCGACTTCTGCACTGGATCCGGAAATGGTTCATGAGGTGCTGGATGTCATGAAAGAAGTGGCGGAAGAAGGTATGACTATGGTAGTTGTTACGCATGAAATGGGCTTTGCCAAAGAAGTGGGTACAAGAATACTCTTTTTGGACAGCGGGATGATTTTGGAAGAAGGAACTCCGGAGGAGATTTTTAAAACCCCGAAAGAAGAAAGGACAAAATCCTTCCTGGCTCAAGTATTGTAAGGTGAAATATTATTTATCATTGACTCTATCTATGATTTGTGGTAATGTTAATTCGTGTCCGAATGGGGCAAAGTAGTAATATTTTTAGGAGGAACATTTTATGAAAGGTACAGTTAAGTGGTTCAGTGCAGACAAAGGCTTCGGCTTTATTGAAAGAGAAGAAGGCGGCGACGTTTTCGTTCATTACTCTGCAATTCAGACAGAAGGATTTAAAACACTGAGTGAAGGGCAGAAAGTAGACTTCGATATCATTGATGGTGCAAGAGGTCCTCAGGCTGCTAATGTAAAAGTGGTAGACTGATCACTTACTGAAGCTATAAAGCGTAGGTTTTTGATTCAAAAAGCAGGATCAAATTTTGATTCTGCTTTTCTATTGCCATTTAGTAAATTTTTCTTCTACACAGTTAATGTTTGGAGAGCATTTTATAAATAATTGGTATAATTAGCAGCAATTGTAATTTTCATTTTACATTCGTATCAAATACATTCAAATATCTAATAAAATAGACATTTAACCGATTATTATCAATTTGAAAATTTAGAGGAATATACTATAATAACTATAAAGAGCAGTACATAAATTGCTCATTCGTGAAAGGGGGATTCATTTATGGAATTGACAGTTAGAGGGAAAAATCTTGAAATCACAGAAGCTTTACGTACTTATGTAGAAAAACACACCGGAAAGATACAAAGATATTTTGATAAACCGATTAAAATCAATGTACTCCTTAGAATTTCAAACATGACTAAAACCTGTGAAGTAACTGCATTTGTGGATGGTGTTATTCTTCGTGGTGTTGAAAAATCTGATGATATGTATAAGTCTATTGACTTGGTTTTTGACAAGGTCGAACGTCAGATTCACAAATATAAAACCCGTTTGGCCAAACGTTTTAAAGAATCTAATGTTCTAAACAAACAGTTTGTCAGTGAGAAAGAATCCGTACCAGGCGAGAGTGAATTTGAGATTGTCAGACAAAAGCGTTTTACTATTAACCCAATGTCTCCGGAAGAAGCTATTTTACAAATGAATTTATTAGGGCACAATTTCTTTATGTTTTTTAATTCTGAAACAGAAGCGATGGCTGTCGTTTATCGCAGAGATGACGGAAAATACGGTTTAATTGATGCTGCAAAATAAGAATTAAATGAAGTGATTGAAAAAGGGCGGTTTTATCCGCTCTTTTTTGACTATATGTCTATGTTTTGCTAAAATATACTAGATATTCGTGTAAATGAAAATTGTTTTTGCTGGTAAGATAAGGAGTATTTTAATGTTCAATAAGTTTTTTGACCGTTTATTTAACGGTTCCAATGAACGTGATATAAAGAAAATGCGGCAGCTTGTGGAAGAAAAAATCAACCCGCAGGAATCAGCATTGAAGAAACTGAGTGATTCTTCTTTGGCAAATAAGACTAATGAGTTTAAGGCACGACTTGCAAAAGGTGAGACTTTGGATGATATTCTGCCAGATGCATTTGCTGTCATAAGAGAAGCTTCCCGCCGTGTGTTAGGAATGAGGCAGTTCGATGTCCAGCTTATCGGCGGTATTATTCTGCACCGTGGCAACATTGCAGAAATGGGTACGGGAGAAGGCAAGACTCTCGTCGCTACGGCACCGGTATATTTGAATGCATTAGAGGGCAAAGGGGCTCATGTTATTACTGTCAATGACTACTTGGCTAAGCGTGATAGTGAATGGATGGGGCAAGTATATAAATTCTTAGGATTATCGGTTGGCCTTATTGTGCATGATTTGGATTTTGAACAACGAAAAATTGCTTATAATTCAGATATTACTTATGGGACAAACAATGAATTCGGGTTTGATTATTTACGTGACAACATGGTGAGCAGTTTGGATCAAATGGTACAGCGGCCTCTCCATTATTGCTTAATTGACGAAGTAGATAGTATTCTCATTGATGAGGCACGTACGCCGCTTATTATTTCTGGCCCGGGCCAAAAATCTACAGATAATTATTATGTGATGTCTAAATTAGTTCCTCAACTTAAATTAGGAGAGGATTATACCATTGATGAAAAACAGAAAACTGTTGCACCGACTGAAGCCGGCGTGTCAAAAATGGAAAAAATGCTTAAGGTCGATAACCTTTATGATACAGATAATCTAGAACTGAATCATCTTTTTGTACAAGCACTGCGCGCACAGGCCATGATGGAGCGTGACCGTGATTATGTCGTTAAAGATGGAGAAGTTGTTATTGTTGATGAGTTTACAGGACGATTAATGTATGGCCGCCGGTACTCCGACGGACTACATCAAGCTATAGAAGCAAAAGAAGGATTGCAAGTACAACGTGAAAGCCAAACCTTAGCAACGATCACATTTCAAAACTATTTCAGAATGTATGATAAACTGGCAGGCATGACTGGAACGGCGAAAACAGAAGAACAGGAATTTATTAAAATCTACGGACTTGAAGTTTTCCAAGTTCCTACCAATAGACCTGTCCAACGAAAAGATCTGCCTGATGTTATTTTTAAGACGAAACGTGGCAAGTACAGGGCGGTTGTCCGTGAAATTGAAAGGCGCCACGCTACCGGGCAGCCAATGCTTATTGGTACAACGTCTATTGAACAGTCGGAACAACTGAGTCATATGCTGAAAGAGGCTGGTATTGTCCATAATGTATTAAATGCGAAATATCATGAACTAGAAGCACAAATTGTAGCACAGGCCGGGCAAAAAGGCCAAGTTACTATTGCGACCAACATGGCCGGTAGGGGAACTGATATTGTTTTAGGTGAAGGAGTATCCGAGCTGGGAGGTTTGGCAATCATCGGTACAGAACGTCACGAAAGCCGAAGGATTGACAATCAGCTGCGCGGACGTGCGGGCCGCCAGGGAGACCCCGGTTCCAGTCAATTTTTCTTGTCACTTGAGGATGACTTGCTCCGCATTTTTGGTGGAGATAACATCAAGAAGTTCATGGAAAAAATGGGACTGGAAGAGGATGAAGAAATCAGAAGCAGTATGGTTTCAAGCGCTATTCAGAAAGCCCAAAAGCGGGTAGAGGAAAGAAACTTTGATATCCGAAAATATGTGCTTGAATATGATGATGTTATGAATCAGCAGCGTAAAGTTGTTTATGAACAACGTCGTAAAATCCTTGAAGGCCAGGATATGAAAGACCAAATTTTAAATATGGTAGATATGCTTATCAATCATGGACTGGAAACATATGCGAATCCGAAGCTTTATCCGGAAGAATGGGATTTTGATGCACTGATAAAATATTGTGAAAAGTATTTTCTTGCCCCCGGTGAAGTTAAGCTTGATGAAATTGAGAATATGAGCCGCGAAGAAATTGGGCGGAAACTCATGGATATCGCGCATGAAACCTATGAAGCAAGGGAAAAATCCATTGGATCTTCCATGATGCGTGAATTGGAAAAGGCTGTCATGCTTAAGGTTGTTGATTCCAAGTGGATGGAACACTTGGATGATATGGATATGTTGAAAGAAGGAATTGGACTTCGTTCATATGGGCAGCGAAATCCGATTGTTGAATATAAGGTGGAAGCATTTAATATTTTCAGTGAAATGCAGCAGTCTATGATTGAAACAATCATTTTATATCTCTATCATATTCAAATCCAATTTACACCGAGTCCGGAAAATGATGCTCCTTCTAAAAAAGAAAGAATTGATTCTTCTGTGAATAATTCTGAAGTGAGCGAAAATGATAAATGATAATTTTTAATAGATAAAACTGAAAGTGAGATGATTAACAGATGTTGGAAGATTTGAAAAAAACATTGACAGAACTGCTTAAACATGAAAAAGAAATAAGGGATTCACTTTGACTTACCTCAATTAGAGGAGAAAATTAGAAGTTATGATGTAGAAATGAGTGATCCGTCTTTTTGGGAAAACGGAGATCATGCGAAAGAAATATCTCAAAAAGCTACTGAAGCAAAAGCTGCTTATGACACGTATACCCGCCTTTTTGCACGTGCAGAGAGCATAAAAGAATTGCTCGATATGGCCATTGAAGAAAATGACCAGGACATGGAAAGTGAACTGGAAGAAGAGATCCATGAGCTAAAAGATATATTAGACAAGAAGGAAATAGAACTGCTCCTAAACGATGAGTACGATGCCAATGATGCAATTATTACTTTTCATGCCGGGGCAGGCGGCACGGAAGCACAGGACTGGACTGAAATGCTGATCCGCATGTACATTAAATGGGCAGAGTCGGAGGGGTTTGTGCTGGAAGAATTGAACATGCTTCCCGGAGATGAAGCGGGTGTCAAAAGTGCAGAGTATATGGTTCGCGGGAAATTTGCCTATGGTTTATTGAAATCCGAGAAAGGCGTTCACCGCTTAGTTCGTATTTCTCCTTTTGACGCGGCAAAGCGGAGGCATACCTCTTTTTCTGCGGTTGATGTAATGCCTGAAATTGGTGACGATATAGAAATTGATTTGAATATGGCTGATGTACGTGTTGATTACTATCGTGCAAGCGGTGCAGGCGGTCAGCATATCAATAAAACAAGTTCTGCAGTGCGAATGACACATATTCCCACGGGAATTGTTGCAGCCTGTCAAAATGAACGTTCCCAGTTTCAAAATAAAGAACAGTGCCTGCGTTTGCTGAAAGCAAAATTGTTTGAACTGGAAATGCAGAAACGCGAACAGGTAAAAAAGGGGATTGAAGGTGAACAGCAGGCCATTGAATGGGGAAGTCAAATACGTTCTTATGTATTCCAGCCGTATACATTGGTGAAGGATAATCGTACCGGTATCGAAACGGGAAACATTCAATCAGTTATGGATGGAGGATTAAACCCATTCATTGAGGGATTCTTGAAGCATAAGAAGTTTAATAATGCGTAGTCCTTATCCCCGATTAATTTGAAGGATTGATTATGATAAAAACTTATCCGCATAATATATTTAAGATATTGGCCGCAATAATACTTCTCGGGGTAATAGCGGCGGGATACATTTCATGGCAGCGATACAATGTAGAAGCTCATGCGACTACTGTTGAAATGGTTTATGATTATAACAACATTTTAGAAAGCGCGTCTGTCGAAAGTACATCTGCAGACGAGCTCTTTTCCCTGTATAAAAGAAGTGGCATTACATCATTGGCTGTATATGATGAAACGCCGAAAAAACTTGCGGATCATGGATATATTGCAGTATATCATGGCTCAGAGCTTATATCGCATATGTCTAATCCGCTTATTCGTGGAAATCGTATTTATATTGCATCTACGAATACTTCTGAGGGTATAGAATATTTTGACGAACTCAAAGGGCAATTGAAACGTCTTTTAAGAAAAGATGATTTTCATATTATTCATTTAAACAACGAAGAATTGCTTGAAATAAATGCCAACTATGAACGCTTTTTAAATATGCCGCTTGGTATATTTAAGACTACTGTAAAAAAGGTGGAACAAACCGGATTATACATAGTTCTTCGGCCGATGAATGTTCCACATGCAACTCGTGAGGACATAGATCAATTTTTTAGTGTGGTTGATTCATCGGGAAAGATTAGTGCCATACTTTTCCAAGGAAAAGAAGCACTTGGTTACCCGGCACAATTGGAATATTTGTTGGGCGGACTCAAAGAGCGCCATTTACCTGTCGTTTTAATTGAAGCACAAAACCAACTCGGGTTTGAACGGCAGGACGGAACTTTAACATTGTCCAATAAAGACGGCTAT
>OAUQ01000441.1_pt1 | contig 16351 bp, 15 predicted proteins | sample 1476151 | NCBI WGS metagenome assembly OAUQ01 (sample SAMEA2580008, study PRJEB22360) | human gut metagenome | biome: human gut; feature: human-associated habitat; material: faeces | place: Denmark | collected 2008/2010 | reverse complement strand
ACTGGCTGGCACAAACCCCATGCCCGGTACTGGCTTGCGGCATGCTCGGCAGTGCGCAAGGGTGGCAATCAGCAGCTTATTTACCTTGCCCGGTCACTCTCGAGGGTCTGGCGAAGCAGTTGACGCCTGTTATCCACCAGCAGCAGACAATGCTGCATATCATTCCTGGCGTGATTAAAGAAGGTGAAATGCCCGAAGTGATGCGTGGCGAAGAAACACAAATCTTCGGTGCTATCTCGATGGAACCGGCCCTGCAAAACGCGATCCATCAGGGTATGCCAGTGCTGATAGGCTTACCCGGCACACATGCGAAATGGGCAGTAGTTGAAAACAACACCATTACCGATTTCCGAACCTTTATGACGGGCGAGTTATTTGATGTTTTATCCCGCCATTCGATTCTCGGTGCCACCATGCATCCTGGAGATGAACCGCACTGGGATGCCTTCACCCACGGGCTGACAGCAGCACAAGAGCATCATCAGACCGGATTATTATCGACGCTGTTTTCGACCCGTTCGCGCCTGCTGACCAGTAATCTTACGTCGTCCTCGCAGGGGGATTACCTTTCCGGATTACTGATAGGCCATGAATTATGTGGTCTGGCATCCAGTTTGCTACGTGATTTACCCGCCACAACACCGATCGCCTTAATCGGTAGCGCAAATCTGAACAGCCGCTATTCACAAGCATTCAGCCACGTTTTTCCCGGCAGACAGATACACGCCATTCCTAATGCCACTGAACAGGGATTATGGCGAATCGCCCACGCTGCCGGGTTACTGTCCACCAACGCCAGGGAATGTACCCATGCCATTTAATACGCTTTTGCAAAAAACCGGGTTAGTCGCCATTTTACGCGGCGTGAAACCGGATGAGATTGTCGCCATCGGTGAAAAACTGTACGCCGCCGGATTCCGCCTGATTGAGATTCCTATGAACTCGCCGGAGGCGTTGCAAAGTATCAGTATACTGCGCGACGCCCTGCCTAAGGACTGCCTGGTCGGAGCCGGAACTGTGCTTTCGGTAGAGCAGGTGGTTGCGGTTAAAGAGGCTGGGGGCCAGATTATCGTGATGCCGCATTGCGATACTGCGGTGATCCGTCGCGCCCGTGCGCTGGGTATGTATTGTGCGCCTGGCGTCGCCACGCCCACCGAAGCCTTTGCTGCCATTGAACATGGTGCTAATGCCATCAAGCTGTTCCCGGCTGAACAAATTACGCCAGAAGTTACCAAAGCCTGGCGTGCGGTTATTCCACAATCCGTTCCGATGTTACCGGTTGGCGGTATCACACCGGAAACCATGGCGCGTTATCTGAGCCACGGCGCAAACGGCTTTGGCCTCGGTTCTGCGCTATATCGCCCCGGCATGACGCCAGAGCAAGTCTATGAAAATGCAGTACTGTTTATGAACGCATGGAACAATTTAAATAGCAACTAACTGATAAATAAGGATATAAAAGCAATGATAAAACATCTTACCTTACCGAAAAAAATGGCTGCAATGGTACTTCTTGCAGGCGCTGCCCTCAGCATTGCGCCTGTACAGGCAGCCTCCTACCCAACCAAACAGATCGAGTTAGTCGTTCCCTACGCTGCCGGAGGCGGTACGGATCTGGTTGCCCGTGCCTTTGCTGATGCCGCCAAAAACCATTTACCCGTCAGCATCGGGGTTATCAATAAACCTGGCGGAGGCGGTGCTATCGGCTTGAGTGAAATCGCCGCTGCCCGCCCTAACGGTTACAAAATTGGTTTAGGCACGGTTGAACTGACCACCCTTCCCAGCCTCGGAATGGTGCGTTTTAAAACCAGCGACTTTAAACCCATTGCCCGTCTGAATGCGGATCCGGCTGCTATCACAGTCCGTGCCGATGCGCCGTGGAATAGCTATGAAGAATTTATGGCTTACTCCAAAGCGAATCCCGGAAAAGTACGCATTGGTAACTCAGGCACCGGAGCTATCTGGCATCTGGCGGCAGCTGCACTGGAAGACAAAACGGGCACAAAGTTTTCTCATGTCCCGTATGACGGCGCAGCCCCTGCCATTACAGGCCTGTTAGGCGGGCATATTGAAGCGGTTTCCGTAAGCCCAGGAGAAGTTATCAACCATGTGAATGGCGGCAAGCTGAAGACACTGGTAGTGATGGCGGATGAGCGAATGAAAACCATGCCTGACGTCCCGACGTTAAAAGAGAAAGGCGTTGATCTCTCCATCGGCACCTGGCGCGGCCTGATTGTGTCGCAAAAAACGCCGCAGGATGTGGTGGATGTTCTGGCAAAGGCAGCAAAAGAGACGGCTGAAGAGCCTGCATTCCAGGATGCACTGCAAAAGTTGAATCTCAACTATGCATGGCTTGACGCTGCCAGCTTCCAGACCCAAATCAGCGAACAGGAAAAGTACTTTGACGAGTTGCTGACTCGCCTGGGCCTGAAAAAATAAACCTGAGGTACGGTTGATGAACACAAAACAGTCTGTTGCTCAACTCGCCGTACCGCACCGCAAGCGCCTTTCATCAACGATGGTGGTGGCGCTGTTACTTTGTGTGGTTGCTGGCGCGGTGATGATTAATGCCGCTGATTTTCCAGCAACTGCCATTGAAACGGATCCCGGTGCAAGTGCCTTCCCTACCTTCTATGCCTGTGCCCTGATTGTGCTCGCTGTCTTGCTGGTGATACGCGATCTTTTGCAGGCAAAACCAGCCTCTTGCGCCAACGCACAGGAAAAACCGGCATTCAGGAAAACAGCAACAGGAATTGCGGCAACCGCGTTTTATATTGTGGCGATGAGCTACTGCGGTTATCTCATTACTACTCCTGTTTTCCTCATCGTCATTATGACGTTGATGGGCTACAGGCGATGGGTACTCACACCGGGTATTGCGCTGCTGTTAACGGCAATCCTCTGGTTGCTGTTTGTCGAAGCGTTACAGGTGCCATTGCCTGTCGGCACATTTTTCGAATAACAGGGGCCAGCAATGTTTGAAAGTGAACTTTTAACTCAGGGTTTTTCGACATTACTCAATAATCCTCAGGCGCTGCTGTTTGCCACTTTTGGGGTGATGCTGGGTATTGTGATTGGCGCTTTGCCTGGTCTGACAGCGACCATGGGTGTGGCGATTTTGCTGCCTTTCACCTACGGCATGGAGCCTGTTTCTGGATTGTTGATGATTTGCGGCGTCTTTTTTGGTGGCGTCTACGGTGGTTCTATCACCGCAATTTTGCTCAAAATTCCCGGAACGCCTGCCGCCGCAGCCACCGCTATTGATGGTTATGAGCTGACGAAACAGGGAAAAGCAGGGCTGGCATTGAGTGCCGCCACGTTCTCTTCCTTTAGTGGCGGAACGCTCAGCATTATCGTGCTGATGTTTCTCTCTCCGGTACTTGCCAGTTGGGCGCTGAAATTTAGTGCCTCGGAGTCCTTCGCCCTGGCAACCTTCGGACTGAGCATTATTGCCAGTATTTCCGGTGAGTCGCTGATTAAGGGGCTGATTGCCGGGGTTGGCGGATTGCTGATCGCAACGATAGGCCTTGATCCAATGGGCGGTTTTCCACGGTTTACAGGTGGATTTGTGGAGCTGATGAATGTGCCATTTATCCCGGTGATGATTGGTTTATTTGCTGCTTCAGAAGCATTCCGCTCTATGGAGCAAAACCAGCAAATTCGTCGGGGCGCGAAGGTGGCTATCGGCAGTCTGTTACTGCCCTGGCAAACACTACGCCGCATCGCATTAACCATTTTGCGCTCATCAGGATTAGGGGTTTTTATCGGCATGATCCCCGGTGCGGGGGCGGATATTGCAGCTTTTGTTGCCTATAACGAAACTCGTCGTTTCAGTAAGACACCAGAAAACTTTGGTAAGGGTGAAATTAAAGCTGTGGCCTCCTGTGAGGCAGGCGCGAATGGCTGCACCGGTGGCGCATTGTTACCTATGCTGACGCTGGGGATCCCTGGCGATGCGGTAACCGCCATCATGCTGGGCGCGTTAACGTTACAGGGAATGCAACCAGGCCCGCTGATGTTTACCGACCACGGTGATATGGTTTATACGCTGTTTGTCGGCATGATCTTCTGTTACTTCATGCTACTAGTTCTTGGACTGCTCTCTTTGAAAGTCATCGGTAATGTGGTGAAAATTCCCGGCAATATTCTCACACCGATGATCCTCGCACTTTGTGTGGTCGGGACTTATGCACTGAACAACAGCCTGTTTGATGTCGGCATTATGTTGATTGCGGGCGTAGTGGGCTATTTCATGCAGAAAGGGGGATATCCGGCGTCGCCAGTGGTCCTGGCATTGATTATGGGGCCAATGGCGGAAAGTAATTTTCGCCGTGCGCTGTCGCTTTCAGGGGGTTCACTCGACTTTCTGTATACCCGACCGATCACTCTGGCATTGCTGACTCTGGCAGCCTTTACGCTACTGACGCCAATAATCCGCAAAATAATGCGTTTACGGCGTCAATAACTGATATCGCTCCCCGAAGTTGGGGAGCGTTTTTTTATTTCAGCAGACGACGCGCCGCTTCCACCACGATTTTCACCGCATGGCTTTCGGTTTGTTTCATCGTCTCAGCATTCGGGAGAAAGTCGAGGGTGCGGTTAACGATAACCCCCGCTACCATACCGGCACGCAGGCCCTGACTTGCACACATGGTCAGCAGGGTTGCAGATTCCATTTCATAGTTCATTACGCCCATCGCCTGCCACTCTTCCATAGAACCTTTAAAGTGACGAACTACGCGACCAGAGTAAGTATCGTAACGTTCCTGACCTGGGTAGAAGGTATCAGAAGAAGCTGTCACGCCAACGTGAGCCGTCGCGCCAATGGATTTCGCAGCTTCAACCAGCGCAGTCGTACAAATCAGCGACAGCCGGGAATTCCAGCGGTGCGAAGTGCAGGCTCGCGCCATCCAGACGAACAGACGCCGTGGTAACCAGGACATCACCCACATTAATATGCGGCTGAATAGCGCCCGTTGTACCGATACGCAGGAAGGTGCGAATGCCCAGCTGTGCCAGCTCTTCAACAGCAATAGAGGTAGACGGGCCGCCGATACCGGTAGAGCAGACGATAACAGGTTTACCATCCAGCTCTGCACGCCAGGTGGTGAATTCGCGGTGAGATGCCAGCTTAACCGGCTTATCCATCAGCGCGGCGATCTTTTCCACACGATCCGGGTCGCCAGGGACGATGGCAAGCGTAGCCCCTTGTAAATCGTTTTTAGTGAGGCCGAGATGAAAAACATCAGACTTGGACATATACAACTCCTCTGTGAATCGGTTTAGTCAGAAGAAGCAAAAAGACACTTTACCGAAGGGTTTAACATTTTTTCGTGATACTCATCACCATGACGAAAATGCGTTGCATAAATTTACCCACCAAAAGTGATGCAAATCACATAAATCACTCTTCATTCTGCAGGACTGCATAAAAGATGAGCCGATTCAGGCAATGTGATTTGTTGCATGCTGACTATAGTTAACATTGCGCAACATTTTTATAAGGGTACGGAGAATACCATGGCAACAACACAACAATCTGGATTTGCACCTGCTGCATCGCCTCTCGCTTCGACCATCGTTCAGACTCCGGACGACGCGATTGTGGCGGGCTTCACCTCTATCCCTTCACAAGGGGATAACATGCCTGCTTACCATGCCAGACCAAAGCAAAGCGATGGCCCACTGCCAGTGGTCATTGTAGTGCAGGAAATTTTTGGCGTGCATGAACATATCCGCGACATTTGTCGCCGTCTGGCGCTGGAGGGGTATCTGGCTATCGCACCTGAACTTTACTTCCGCGAAGGCGATCCGAATGATTTTGCCGATATCCCCACGTTGCTTAGCGGTCTGGTAGCAAAAGTGCCTGACTCGCAGGTGCTGGCCGATCTCGATCATGTCGCCAGTTGGGCTTCCCGCAACGGCGGCGATGTTCATCGTTTAATGATCACCGGATTCTGCTGGGGTGGACGTATCACCTGGCTGTATGCCGCGCATAATCCACAGCTAAAAGCCGCAGTGGCGTGGTACGGCAAACTGACGGGCGATAAGTCGCTGAATTCACCGAAACAACCTGTTGATATCGCAACCGATCTTAACGCGCCGGTTCTCGGCTTATATGGCGGCCAGGATAACAGCATTCCGCAAGAGAGCGTGGAAACGATGCGCCAGGCGCTGCGGGCAGCAAACGCGAAAGCAGAGATTATCGTGTACCCGGATGCAGGGCATGCGTTCAACGCCGATTATCGCCCGAGCTATCATGCCGAATCTGCGAAAGACGGCTGGCAGCGAATGTTGGAATGGTTTACACAGTATGGTGTTAAAAAGTAACGCCATAGTCGCTAAATCTGATGATTAAGCTCACACAATTTCAACGATTTTTTTAATCTCAAAACCATACAGCATCAAAAAATTTGTTGCTGTATGCCACTCTTTGACTCCCTTCACATTCGTCATCACACCACCTGCTGAATGCAAAAATTTCGTTGCTGTGCGGCAAACTTTTTTCCTGTTTTGTGCCGCTTTTCTCCTGAATACTCGTTCTCAGAACAACTGGATCGTTTAAACATCAGACAGGAGATTTACCATGACGCAATCCATTTTTCAGGCTCAACCCTTTGAATTACCTTTTGATCCGCGCACAACTGCACTGGTCATGATCGACATGCAGCGTGACTTTGTCGAAGCAGGGGGCTTCGGTGAGGCACTGGGCAATGATGTTTCACTGGTACGCACGGCTATCGCACCATGTACAGAGGTGCTGGCAGCCGCACGTCAAAAAGGAATTATGGTTATTCATACTCGTGAAGGCCATCGTGCAGACTTAAGCGACTGCCCGCCAGCCAAACTGACGCGCGGCGGAAAAACCTTTATTGGTGAACCAGGACCGATGGGACGCATTCTGGTCAGAGGTGAAGCAGGTCATGACATCATTCCTGAACTGTACCCGGTGGCAGGCGAACCGGTGATTGATAAGCCTGGCAAAGGCGCGTTTTATCAAACCGACTTACATCTGATTTTGCAAAACCACGGTATCAAGACGCTGATAGTTTGTGGTGTTACAACCGAAGTTTGCGTAACCACCACCGTGCGCGAAGCAAATGATCGTGGCTATGAATGCATTATCCCGGAAGATTGTGTCGGCTCCTATTTCCCGGAATTCCAGAAATACGCCCTTGAGATGATCAAAGCACAAGGTGCCATTTTCGGTTGGGTTACTGATTCCAAAGCCATTATTGCAGGTCTGGAAGGCTAACGCCGATGGTACAGGTTACGCTTTGCGCATCGTCGTTGGGATATCTTTTCCCGCAGAATGAAACGCAAGATTTACGTCTGCATAGCGCTTTTAAACATGCGGTAAATCTGTATTCAGACGCGGGAACATTCATCACTCTGTTGTGTGCGCAAACGTATCTGAATCTCCCTGATGCTGCCAGAGTCTGGCTACCTGAATGTTGGGACTGGCGAAGAGAGATTGCCCATTCAGATCCCATTCAGTTAACCCAAGGCTTACTGCGGACACCTCGATTTTGTGTGGCGCTCGAAAACGCAACGCTCTGGCAGTCGCCATTTGTGGGGAGAATGCTGACACTTGAGGCATTCCCTTTGGTTTTCCAGCACTACCCAACGATGGCATCGCAACGGCTTTTATTTTGTCTGGAACATAACGTTCAAAGCACATTGCACCTGCCGGATAGCCTCACGCACCAGGGATTAGCGATTATGGAACATCCAGATGCGCTGGAACGCCAGGTGCCACAACTGATCGGCTTTGGTAAAGGCTTAACACCCGATGGAGATGACTATTTGTTGGGCTATCTGGCAGCGCTCTGGTTATGGCAACTCCCTGCACCACTTGCCGATCATCAATACCGGTTGCAGCAGGCAATTGATCAACATGCGCACAACACCACGGATATCAGTCGTCATTATCTGGAGCGTGCGCTTCAGGGACATTTTTCAGAACCGATTTGCCAGTTACTCGCACAACTGGTTGGGAGCGCATCGGCAATGACAATCGCATCCTGTGCAGAACAGGTCATGCAATTTGGCGCAACGTCAGGAGTAGATTGCCTTGCAGGAATGCTGCATGGCTTTCGAACCCTGAACACCATGAATTGATTTCAACCTTTTCTCCCGTAGCCCGTTTATGGGGCTACACGGGGATGCTTTGCCCGAATTTTGCTATCGGGCGGAATGAAACAGGCGTAACAGCATGAAAGTTAAATATAAAGTTTTCAGTAATCTTTATCAGGACTCAGTTTCTCTGATGCAGATTTCCGCGCAAATCAGCAAGTTGCCCGGTATTCAACAGGCCTCGGTCGTCATGGGAACGCCCAATAATCTCGAACAATTGCGCGATGCGGGTCTGGGTAACGAAATCAACGCCAGTCCCAATGATTTAGTGATTGCAGTCATGGGTGAAGAAGATATTTGCAATGAAGCACTGGTACTGGCCCAGCAACGTCTGACCAGCAAACCCGATGATGAAACGGATAGTGGCATTAAAACCCCGGAAAAGGTCAGCCTGGAAATGGCACTGGAAGCCGAACCCGAAGCCAACCTGGCACTCATTTCTGTACCGGGAGACTACGCCGCCGCCGAAGCAATGAAAGCGTTAAACCTCGGAATGAACGTGATGATGTTCAGCGATAACGTCAGTATCGGGCAGGAAAAATCCATCAAAACGCTTGCCCGAGAACGTCAGCGCATCGTAATGGAACCTGACTGTGGAACCGCCATTGTTAACGGCATTCCGTTAGGCTTCGCTAATGTGGTGAAACGCGGAGCAATTGGTGTTATTGGCGCGTCAGGCACCGGGCTACAGGAAGTGACTTGCCGAATCGACCAGCTCGGAGCGGGTATTTCTCAGGCGTTGGGAACAGGCGGACATGATCTCAGTGAAGAGATTGGTGGAATATCGATGCTCTTCGCTTTAGATGCGCTGGCGCAAGACGATGAAACTCGCGTGATTGTGCTTATATCAAAACCGCCTTCACCGATCGTTGCCCGGACTATTCTGGAGCGTGCCGAGGCTTGTGGAAAACCCGTAGTGGTGAATTTCCTCGGTGCGAATCCGCATGATCTGGCACGTCCCAATATCACCGCGGCCACCACACTTGCCAGCGCCGCCAACATCGCCGTGGCGTTACTGAATGATCAACCACTTCCGGCTGTCGAGACCGAGTTTTCCTGCGACGATCTCACAATGTTACAAAACGCCTGCCAGCGTCTGCCAGCCCATCGCCAGGCGATACGCGGTGTTTTCGCCGGAGGAACCTTCTGCTACGAAGCGCAACTTATCTGCCAACAAAAGGGATTCAGCGCAGCTTCTAATACGCCAGTTGCGGGTAATCGTGCTCTGGCAAATATCTGGCAAAGCGAAGATCACACGTTGATCGATATGGGCGACGATGATTTCACCCGTGGCAAACCGCATCCAATGATCGACCCGACTCTGCGCAATCAACGTCTGCTCAACGAACTCAACGACTCACACACTGCCGTCGTGTTATTCGACCTGGTACTTGGTTATGGCGCTTCCACGACGCCTGCCAGCGAATTACTGGACCAACTTTCACACATCGACATGAATAACGCACCGTTGCTGATTGCGCACGTTTGCGGAACGGAAGCTGATCCGCAAATACGCAGTCAGCAGATAAGCGCACTACAAAATGCGGGCGTCATCATCGCCAGCAGCAATGCACAGGCGGCGCTATGGGCCAGCACCGTTGCACAGACTCAGTTGCAGAAAAAGGGGCTAAACGTATGAATACCTTATTTAATCAGCCTTTGAAGGTCGTGAACGCGGGACTACACAGTTTTGCTGACAATATTCAACATGCCGGGGGAAGCGCAATTGCACTCAACTGGCAGCCACCAGCACAAGGCGATATTGACGCTGGATTGGATCTGGCATCGTTGCTATGTCATCCCCTGGTAGAAAATGCCAACCAAATCGCCATGGCACGTTATCTCGAAGCACAGCCCGTGCTGGTGGATGTCATGCTCGCTAAAGAGGCCATTCCAGCAATGGCTGAACAAAAACGTATTTTGCACTCTGGCCCGCCGATTGCCTGGGAAGAGATGTGTGGTCCGGTAAAAGGGGCGATTATTGGTGCCATGCTGTACGAAGGTTGGGCCACCAGCCAGCAAGACGCTGAAAACCAAATAAACGCAGGCGAAATCGACCTTGCCCCTTGTCATCATTATCACGCGGTTGGCCCAATGGCAGGCATCAGCCCGTCGATGCCGTTATGGGTGGTAGAAAACAAAACCAACGGCCACCGTACTTTTAGCAATTTCAATGAAGGTCTGGGTAAGGTTCTCCGTTTTGGCGCCAATAACGATGAAGTTCTCAATCGTCTGGCCTGGATGCGCGATGAACTGGCTCCAGCAATGAAAGCAGCAATCGCACAACACGGCGAGCTGGAACTCAAGCCATTAATGGCGCAGGCGCTGCATATGGGGGATGAAGTTCATAACCGCAATGCTGCCGCTACCGGTTTGCTGATTAAGCGCCTGCTCCCGGCATTGCTAGCCTGCTCTCTTCCACAGGAACATATCCAGCGCGTCGTGGCATTTATCACCGGTAACGATCACTTCTTCCTCAATCTGTCGATGGCTGCCTGTAAAGCAATGATGGATGCCGCCGCCAATGTACCGTTCAGTTCAATGGTTACGGTGATGGCGCGTAACGGGGTGAATTTTGGTATTCGGCTTTCCGGTACTGGCGATCGCTGGTTCCAGGCTCCTGCCAATGCCGTTGAAGGTCTGTTCTTCCCCGGATTTGGCGTTGACGATGCTGCTGCTGACCTGGGTGATAGCGCAATTACTGAAACCGCAGGTGTGGGTGGCTTCGCGATGGCGTCGTCTCCGGCGATCGTCAAATTTGTGGGAGGCACCCCTGTCGATGCCACCAATAACAGCCGTCGGATGCAAGCCATCACCCTCGGCGGTAACCCCGCATTTACACTTCCAGCCCTCAATTTTGCCCCCACCGCAGCAGGGATTGATGCGCGTAAAGTGACCGATCGCGGCATTTTACCGGTCATCAATACGGGTATCGCCCACAAACAAGCGGGGGTCGGGCAAATTGGTGCCGGGATCACCACTGCGCCGATGGCCTGTTTTGTCGCCGCTGTACGTGCACTGGCGGAGATCGTCGCAAAGGAGAACCATCATGGTTAAGCCACTGGCTGTCGTCGCGGTTGGCGGCAATGCGCTCATTCAGGACGAGCAACGCAATAGTATTCCCGATCAATATGTTGCAGTGATGGAAAGCGTGCAGCATATCGTTGATATGGTTGAAGCCGGATGGGACCTGGTACTAACCCACGGTAATGGCCCGCAGGTGGGCTTTATTCTGCGCCGCTCTGAACTCGCCAGTAACGAAGTTTCTCCGGTTCCACTTGATTACGCCGTGGGTGATACACAAGGTGCAATTGGCTACATGTTCCAGAAAGCGCTGCATAACGAATTGGCTCGCCGTGGCATAAACAAACCGGTAATTGCCCTGGTGACACAAACGCGAGTCAGCCCACATGACGATGCTTTCGCCAGCCCCAGTAAACCAATTGGCGCGTTTCTCGATGAAGCAACGGCCCAACAACGCCAACAACAACTCGGCTGGACGCTGATGGAGGACGCCGGGCGTGGTTGGCGGCGTACAGTTCCCTCTCCTGCACCACTGGAAATTATTGAGCACGACACCATCGCTCACCTGGTGCGCCAGGGATATCTGGTTATTGCCTGCGGCGGAGGGGGTATTCCGTGGGTGAGGGACGGCTTCCACTCGCGTTTGTGTGCTGGACGGCAACAACCTAAAAGGTGTGGAAGCCGTGATCGATAAAGATCTGGCCTCCGCGCTGCTCGCCAGTCAGTTAGGCGCAGATCTGCTGGTGATCCCCACCGGTGTAGAAAAAGTAGCGATTAACTTTGGTACACCACAACAACAGTGGCTCGACGCTATCAGCGTTGCCGAAGCGCAAACGCTGTTGCGGGAAGGTCAGTTTGGTGTCGGCAGTATGCAACCCAAAGTGGAAGCCATTGTTGATTTCATCAATGCCAGCCAGCAACAAGGCAAACAGGCCAGCGGCCTGATTACTTCACCGCAAACCATAAAAGCAGCCCTGGCGCATCAGAGCGGTACATGGATAACCCTTTAATTCTCTGGAGAACACAATGACTACAACGCTTTTAGCCGTTAACGGAACGCTGATGCGCGGCCTGGAACTCAACCCAAATATGCAAAAAGCGGGCGGTATTTTTGTCCGTGAAGACCGAACTGACGCCCATTACCGGTTGTGGAGTATTAATGATCGCCATCCGGGAATGATTCGCGTGAATGAAGGAGGAACACACGTCGACGTAGAAATTTGGCAATTACCGCTGGCCAGTTTTGCCGCTCTGTTAATGAGCGAACCCGCTGGGCTGGCAATTGGCAAAATCAAACTTGCCGATGGTAGCGAAGTGCTGGGCGTACTGGCAGAAAACTGGCTGACCGAAGGCCAACGGGAAATTACAGAACTGGGTAGCTGGCGCAAATACACCGGGCATTTTCATACTGTGTAACGCGCATTTATAAAGGGAACATACTATGCGTAAAAAAGAAGAGAATCTGAATACGGCATCAGGATTGCGTATTGCCATGATTTTGCTGGGTATTGCCGTCACACCTGTACTGTTGTCATCCTCAAGCCTCGGCAATCAACTTTCCAGCAGCAGTTTAATTAGCGTCGTATTGTTAGGCGGCGTCATTCTGACCTTACTTTCAGCCATCACCATTAGCGTGGGAGAAAAAGCCCGCCTGCCAACGTATGGCATTGTGAAATATTCGTTTGGCGAAAAAGGGGCCATCGCCATTAACATTTTGATGGCGATAAGTCTGTTCGGCTGGATTGCCGTTACCGCCAATATGTTTGGTCATTCGGTACATGACTTACTGGCTCAACATGGACTGGAAGTTCCACTGGCACTGTTAGTGGCGGCTGGCTGTGTCATTTTTGTCGCCTCTACGGCATTTGGCTTTACCGTTCTGGGAAAAATTGCCCAAGTTGCCGTGCCGGTTATCGCGCTGGTGCTGTGTTACATCCTCTATGTGGCAACCCATACCGAAGTGGCAGTACCAGCGGCGATTGTGGAGATGAATACAGGTGTCGCCGTTTCCACCGTTGTTGGCACCATTATTGTGCTGGTTGCCACACTGCCTGATTTCGGTAGTTTTGTGCATAACCGCAAACATGCGCTGATTGCCGCAGGCGTGACGTTTCTGGTTGCCTACCCTCTGCTCTACTGGGCGGGTGCAACGCCGAGCGCCATTAGTGGTCAGGGATCTTTACTGGGTGCGATGGCGGTATTCGGTGCGGTTCTGCCTGCGGCGCTGTTGTTGATTTTCGCCTGCGTCACCGGTAACGCGGGCAATATGTTCCAGGGCACGCTGGTGGTTTCCACACTGCTTACCCGCTTTCCCAAATGGCAGATTACCGTGGCGCTGGGTATCCTTTCCGCCATCGTAGGCAGTATGGATATTATGGCGTGGTTTATTCCGTTTCTGCTGTTCCTGGGTATCGCCACGCCACCCGTTGCCGGAATTTATATCGCTGACTTTTTCCTTTATCGCCGTAATGGCTATCAAGAGTCAGTGTTAGCCCAGGAGTCACAGATTAAAGTGCTGACATTCGCAGCATGGATCATAGGCGCAGCGGTTGGCTTTATGACCGTAAAAGGCTTATTCACCCTGACGACGATCCCTTCGGTAGACTCGATTCTGGTGGCATGTATCGCGTATGCGATTCTCAGTCGGGCAAGTCAACACCGCTAATTCCTGGGTATACTCAGGCAATGATTACGGCTGAATCTGGAGAGATTCAGCCACTTTACCACTGACCAGGGAGCCTTATGTTCATCTCAGACGAAACGCTTCGTGTTATTCATCTGGTCGCCAGACACCAGAGCATTACCACCGCAGCCGAGCAGTTAAATAAAGTCCCTTCCGCCATCAGTTACACTATCAAGAAAGCGGAAGAGAGCCTGGGCGTTGAACTGTTCATTCGTAAGGGACGCTATATTGAATTATCGCCAGCGGGAAGTTACTTCATCGAACATAGCAAAACTATTCTTGGCGACCTGGAAGCATTAAAGCGCAACACAGTGCTGATTCACGATGGTATTGAGCGTGAACTGACAATTGCGGTAAACAATATTATTCCTGGTGATTTGCTGGTGGCATTTATTCGAGATTTTGAACGGCAATTCACATCAACAACACTGACGGTAGATCTTGAGGTATACAACGGCTGCTGGGATGCGCTGTACAGTAAGCGTGCTGATCTGGTCTACGGTGCTCCTCATGCAGTACCAAGCAGTGAAGGCATCATTAGCGAACCGGTCGGACAAATGGAATGGGATTTTGTCGTCAGCCCACTCCACCCACTGGCAGCGAAGCGGCATCCATTAGAAAACAGTGAATTGCGTCACTATCCAGCGGTTTGTATCCGCGATACCTCCGTTAACTTCCCCCCGATGCAAGCCTGGTTGTTGGAAGGACAAAAACCCATTTTTGTTCCTGACTTCGCTACGGCAATCGCCTTAATAGAACAAAACGTCGGTATTGGTTATATTCCACATCATCTGGCATTGCCGTTATTGAACAGCGGTAAATTGCTTAAAAAGCCAATGCGCGAACATAAACACGCCACCAAGTTATTTCTTGCCGCTCGTTCCGATGGTATGGGCAAAGCCTGTCAGTGGTGCATAGAATATTTAAGAAACCCACAATTAATGACACAATTTGTATTTAATTGACAATACAATGATAAAAATATAAGTCTTGCTTTAATTAGAGCACCCGTTTAAATTATTTTTGTGCAGTTGACGTAATTCATGAAAATTAACCGGTCTGTTAATCATTACGTTCACTGCACACCTTCATTTTTTTCACACCTATCCACGCCTGAAAACTATGTTATAATCAGCACTTTCTGTCAGAATGAAATTTACTAATTATGAATAACATAACCGTAAAAAGTCTGATTCAAAGCAATTACCCTACACTGCATCAGGCGGAAAAAAAGGTCGCTGACTATATTCTTAGCCACGCACATGAAGTCGTGAACTATAGTGTCACTGAACTATCAGAAAAAAGCCATGCCAGTGAAGCGACTATCGTACGCACCTGTAAGAAATTAGGTTATCAGGGTTATTACCATTTAAAAATTGCATTAGCAAAAGAAGTCATTAATCCTGACAATAGCTATCCTGAAAATACCGACTTCAGCGATATAACATCTTTGGCAACCTTCTTATTAAAAAAACAGGCCGAAGATTTAATACAATCAACGCAATTTTTTAATGCCGAAGTGCTTGAGTCCATTCTCAAACTACTTGCTAATTGCGATACTATTTTCTTTTTTGCTGCTGGAAATTCAAACCCTCTGGCCGTTTATGGTGCTTATAAATTCAGCCAACTCGGATTAAAAACCGTTGTTCACGTCAGCCCGGAAATGCAAATTAATGCGGCATATTCTATGGGGAAACGCGACCTGGCGATTGGTATTTCTAACTCTGGCAGCACCAACTTAATGGTCGATATCTTTAAAGTGGTGAAAGAGCGCGGTGCCAAATCCGTTTGTATCACTAACTATATTAAATCTCCGTTATCAAAACTCTCCACCCATCAACTCAATACCGCGGTCAGCGATAAAATCTTCTTTGAAGCCTTCGACTCCACTCGCGTTCCGGCAATGGGCGTTATTGATATGCTGGTGCTGTTGTTTATGTATAAAAACAAGGCGCATTACGAGAAATACCGCACCCGTGAAGAGTTTCTTGGCTCCCGTTTCAAGGGGTAAAAGGTCATCCTTTCACCCCTTGTGCAGGTTTAGCTGTTCAGTAGCTCACGCGCCTGCGCCAGGACATTTTCCGGCGTAAAACCAAAGTGTTTGAACAACACATTCGCCGGAGCAGACTCACCAAAGCTCGTCATGCCGATCACTTTACCGTTCAGGCCCACGTAGCGTTCCCAGAATCCGGCGATGCTGGCTTCTACCGCCAGACGTTTGCGTACAGCTTTTGGCAATACCGACTCTTTGTACGCCGCATCCTGATTATCGAAACGCTCGGTACACGGCAGGGAAACCACGCGAACTTTACGCCCTTCTTCCGTTAACGCTTTTGCGGCGCTGACCACTAACTCAATCTCTGAACCCGCAGAAATGAGGATCATCTCAGGCTGACCGTCACAATCACTCAGTACATAACCACCACGCGCAATCTCTGCCAACTGTGCAGCGGTGCGCGGCTGTTGCGCCAGAGGTTGGCGCGTTAATACCAACGACGTTGGGCCATC
>OAUQ01000406.1_pt1 | contig 17106 bp, 23 predicted proteins | sample 1476151 | NCBI WGS metagenome assembly OAUQ01 (sample SAMEA2580008, study PRJEB22360) | human gut metagenome | biome: human gut; feature: human-associated habitat; material: faeces | place: Denmark | collected 2008/2010 | reverse complement strand
TGACGGACAGGGAGGTGTCGGCACGGCTGAAAGTGAGCCGACGCACCTTGCAGGATTACCGCAACAACGGGGTGGTGTCCTATTACCAGTTGGGCGGCAAGATTCTGTACAAGGAATCAGACATCGAAAGTATGCTTGCCGCCAATTACCGGGAAGCGTTCAGATAGGCTGACGGAAATCCCCTGTAAAACGGTGTTACCCTCAAACGGCGTAAGAGATAGCCTTACACGCCGTTTGAGGGTATCTCATACGCCGTCTGAGGTCTGCTCAATTTCCCGCTCTCTTTCCACGTGACGGGGAGAGCGAAAAGAAAAGGTTGACGGACTGTCTGTTGTTCATGGTCAGCCTGCCCATGATGAACTGCCGGAAAGCCATGCTTTCCCGACCTCTTAACTTGAAGGAAACGGCTATCACCATTTCAAGGCTGTAAACATCGTAGTTTATCCCGTTGTCCTGCCTGATGTACCGCTTCGTTTCGCTTTCCAACAATTCGCCATTCTTGTATATGGCATGGACAGCCTTGCGGATGTGGCAGCCGAACACATTGAACGCATCGGACATTTCCTGCTGCGTCATCCAGACGGGAGCGGTCGGCATGGCAACCGCCCCGTTTTCTGTGATTGTGATTATTCCCCGTTCCATACTCATCTATCATCGTTTTTCGTCAATCCGTTGGCTTTCCTGACCTGCATCAGCCTGTCCATGTCCTCCGATATCTTGTCGTCCGTCACCTTTGCATATGTCTGCGTAGTTCGGATATTCGTATGTCCCATCATCTTGCTGATGCTCTCTATCGGTATCCCTGCGGACATCATCAAGGTTCCGAAGGTGTGGCGGCTTTGATGGTAGGTGGGGGGGGCTTTCACGCCCGCCAGCACGCCGATTTCATGGATGGCATACCAAATCATGTCGCGGTTGGGCATCGGGAAAACGGGCTTCGTGTCGTCCTCAGTGTTATAAAGGTCGAGTATCTGTTCCGCCACCGGATGCAGGGGGATGAACGACTCCACTCCCGTCTTCTTGCGCAGGATGCGGATATACCGCCTGCCGTCAGCCGTCCTGCCGATATGGCGCGGGTAAAGTTCCTGCACGTCCACATACGAGAGCGCGGTGAACGCCGAGAAAATGAACGTCCTGCGCACCAGCTCCTGCCACTTGTTCGTCATGGGATGCTCCATGATGTACATCAACTGGCTGCGGCTGATATGCCTGAGTTGCGGTGCGTCCTTCTTTTCGTAAGGCACGTCCGCCGTAGGGTTGAAGCGGAGCAGCCCCTTGCCCACCGCGATGTAGAGCAAGCGGTTGAACCACGTCAGGCAGTGGTTCACATGGGAGGCTCTGCATCCTTTTTCCTTTACGTACTGTTTGAAGCCGTAACCGAAGTCCTCCGTGACGTCCTCAAGGGCAATGTCCTTCATTTTCAAGGATAACAGGTATTCTCGCAGGTAAGCCTGCGTGCTCTTGGACTGGCGGTAGCTGGAAGTGGAGTTGATTTCCTTCGAGCGCACCCTCAGCCGTTCCCGTTCCTCCTCCCCGATTTGCAACAGGGTCGTGGGTGCGGCGTTCACTTTGGTGATTTCATTCTTCAACAGTTCCGCACTGACCACCCCGTTCCTTCTTAATAGGTCGTCATACGCCTGCCCGATACGTTTCCGCAGTTCGTCCAGCCTGTTGTTGGTGCGTTGTTCTTTCGTTTCGCCAGCCTTGGCGTTCCAGTCCTCCGCCTTACAGTAGATGCCCGTTGAAAAGGCGTTCTGTCTGCCGTCTATTGAGATACGGCACTGGATGGCTGTGGTTCCGTCCGCTTTTATCTTGTTGCGGTTGATGTAGTACAATATGGAAAATGTGCTGCGCATAATCGTAATTTTTTAGTGGGTTAAAGAATAAGTTTCATGTCCTTGGTCGCCTCGATGTACCTGTCCATATCGTCGAACAGTTTTTTCGGAGTGACACGCGCGTATATCTGCGTGGTGCTGATATCCGAATGTCCGAGCATCTTGCTCACCGTTTCGATGGGCACGCCGTTCTCAAGCGTTATCAGGGTCGAGAACGAGTGCCGTCCCATATGGTAGGTAAGCGGACCTTTAATCCCTGCCATGACCCTCAGGCTTGAAAGGTTCCACATCAACGCGGCATGTTCTATATGAGGGAGCAGCGTCTTGCGCGACTTGCTGTGGTATTTGTCTATCAGTTCGATGGCTTCCGGCAGCAGCTTCACACGCGACAGTTTTCCGTTCTTGCCGCGCTGGTATTTCAGCCACAATGCGCCGTCATCATCTTTGGAGAGATTGTCAGGCGTGACTGATACCGCGTCAATGTAGGAAGTACCCGTATAGCAGGCAAAGAGGAAAAGGTCGCGGGTGACGTTGTGCGACCAGCGGTGCTCCTCTATCTCCAAGTCGCGCAGCCTCTCGAAGTCCTCACGGCTCAACGCCCTCGGGGTACGCTCTTTCTGTCTCGGAAGCGGATAATGCTCGAAGTGGCAGATGTCCGCATGGCCTTCCTTGAAAGCGATGCGGCAGACCTTCTTCAACACGGACAGGTAGTGGCGTACCGTTTCTATGCCCAGTCCGTTTTCAATGACTACATATTCCTGAAACTCCCGTATGAACTGCTCGTTCAACTGGCAGAAGGCAAGGTCGGCGACCTTGTGCCGCTTGGAGATGGACTCTGCCAGCCTTCTCCGGGTATATACGTAGTTCGGCAGGGTACGGGAGGAATACTCCGTCCCGATGAGCGACTTGATTTCCTCAATATGCCTGTCGAGCAGTTTCAGGAGTGTCATGCGGTTTTCCATGCCTCCTTGTAACAAGTCCCTGACCGCCGCCGCGTCAAAATCCATCCTACGGCTGACGAGCGTGTCGAATGCGGTGTTTATGGACATCAGCAGCCTGTCTATCCTCGCGTTCGTCTCCACCGCTTCCCGGCTCTTGCCGTCCAGACGGCTTTCCCTCGCGTTCCACAACTCCGGCGCACAGGACAGCTTGCAACTGAACTGCGCCATTGTCCGGTTCACTGTAATCCTTCCCATTATCGGGGCCTTGCCCGACTTGTCCGTCACGCTCCTTTTCAGGTAGAGCAGCACCTTGAATTTCTCAATCTTCATACGCTTACTGTTTTTGTTGCAAAATTAATTCACGGGTAAGCGTCCATTGATTTGTAAAACATTGCAGAACAGAGAAAAACACGCCGGAGCCGAAGTATTTGATTTGCCCACCGTTACCAGTCGGATTTTGGAAACAGCATGGCTAACGCTTTGGTAACTGAAACCTCTCCGTATTCCACACCGCATTGCTTTTTACCGATATGGCAGAATGATGAAAAACTGCTTGTTTTCAACGGGTTGCGTTTATCTTGCGCATATCTGTTTCCTGATGCTTTTTGACTTTGTTTACATTGCGCAAGACATACATTTGCATCACTGGCTATTGCAAATAAGGTGTCATTGGAATCCATTGCCAAAATGTTAGGACATACGGACATTCGTACAACTCGTATTTATGCCAAAATCATGAATTCTACCATTGCCAATGAAATGAAAGTATTGCAAAACAAGTTCGCGATATAATTTTCAACCATTATTTCATTTCTTACAGCAAATATCGCCCTTTGCCACTGACTGTGCAAGGCGGCCCTGTCGGGCTGGTTGGCTGGAAAAAAATCATCCTCGCTTCGCTCCGGTATTTTTTTCCGCCAAGCCTTGCACCGGTCATTGGCAAAGAACAGCCGGGCCAGTAAGAAATTGAAATACTGGCTCCACGGAGCCGGTCATGTCTAATTTAAATAAAAGAATATGACTGAAGAAGTTGGAAAGAAGGTATGTGAAGGTACAGTAGCAGACCTCATGAAGGACAAGACCGGAAAACAGACGGTTATCACGTTGACAAGAAAGAATGCTTACCGAGTGAAGAATATCAGGAAACAAGGGACGGATGACGAAGCCGTCCTTTTTCATTTCCGTAAACGCTGTACGGGAATGGGCTCCTATGTACACACCATCGAAGCGGCAGACGGAGAAACAGAACTTCATCCGTCTGAATTTGAAAAATGGGAAGCTGTGGAATTCCTGTATCCCGGCTATCTGGAAGACCTGCTTGATGCTGCATACAACGCATACAGATGGAGTTCCTTCGAACCTGAAGCAAGGGCGGAAACAGACATCATGCAATATGAAAAACAACTTGTAGAGGATCTGAAACAGATTCCGGAAGAAAAGCAGAACGAGTATGTCAGTGCATACCACAGTAAGTTCTCCGCCCTTTTGGGCAGTCTCTCACGATGTGCCAGTCCGATGGTGACAGGGCCTGCCAAGTTCAACTGCCAGCGCAACAACAAGGCCTTGGACGCATACCAGAACAGATTTGATGAATTTCATGACTGGCGTAACCGCTTCAAGGCTGCCATGGAAAGGATGAAAGAGGCTGCCAAACCGGAAGAACAGAAGCAGGAAGAGGCATGGAACCGTCTGAAGCGTGACATTGCAAGCAGCGCACAGACCATTCATGATATTGATACCGGTAAAGCAAGAGGATACAGCCGTGCCCTGTTCGTCAGCAGCATCCTTAATAAGGTAAGCACCTATGCAGGAAAAGGAGAAGTGGAAATCGTACAGAAAGCGGTGGACTTCATTACAGACTTCAATACGCAATGCAAAAAACCGGTTATCACTCCACGGAACCGTTTCTTTCAACTGCCGGAAATGGCACGGCAGGCCAGACTGAAACTTCAGGAAATCAGAGAACGGGAAAACCGTGAATTGAAATTTGAAGGCGGAACGCTGGTATGGAACTATGAGGCAGACCGCCTGCAAATCCTGTTTGACAGTATTCCGGATGACCAGAAGCGAAAAGAACTGAAATCATACGGTTTCAAATGGTCACCGAGATACCAGGCATGGCAACGGCAGCTTACGCAGAATGCTGTATATGCCGTCAAAAGAGTGTTGAACCTTCAAAACCTATAAGACATGAAAGACCAATTGAAATATGTAATCGATTCCCGCTACTTCAACGGAAAATGCCTGACTCGCATGGCCGATGGAATCCACAATGACCATGGCGGTGAAACTCTTGAGGAGCTGCGAATACGGGAGAATAACCCTTTTCTGATTGCCATTCCCCGATTTAGAATTGAAAAGATGTTACGTATTTATCGTGAATCTTTGGAGAGGCCATTCAAGGAAATCACTGAAGAAGACTTCTTTTACTTTACAGATGATACACCTTTGTTATATTTAAGGGACGGTTCATTTTTTGTTGATGAACCGCACTATGTAAATATATATCCTTTCCACTTTGAGCGAGACGGGCGCTATTTTCATGGACTGCGCTCTATAAAAACTCCGAAAAATGAATTAGACAGACAAATTGACCGATGCATGAAAATCATGAATAGAAAAGCAACAATTCTAAAAGTCAATCCTTTACATTCTGTTTCAAGTAAATCGGATTGCCTTAAACTTATTCCTTATTACTTTTCTGTGGATGGAAAACAGCCTGCATTCATCTGTAATCTTGTCATCCAGTCAGACTCCAAACAGACAAGGATGGACATGGCGAATATTCTGAGAAGTCTTCGCAGTAACCATTTCCAGTTCTATAAAGGAAAAGGACGGTACGAAACTCCGGACGAACTGATAGACTATGTATCTCGTAAGAAACTCACTCTTATTTCAGACGGACACTTCCTTCAATATCCTCCCAACCGGGAATCAGTAACTTTCATTGGACATATCAAGGAGACATCAGAGGAATTTCTTTTCCGGATCTATGACCGTGAATATTTCCTGTATCTCCTAAAAAGATTGAGGATTGTGAAAAAGGAGTCCGCACAGGAACAAATAAATATCAAATCATAACATTCGGGGGGAATGCGGTATAATGACTACCGTATTCTCTCATAAAGACAATACAAGTATGAACAAATCGAACACTCTATACTGGAAAACAGCCACAGATCCGGCTGAACGCATTGAGGTCAGACTCATCCTGAACAGTTATATCGACAATGACAATCTGTATGTAGGACTTGAATCCCGGTCTAAGGAGAATCCGGAATGCTGGGAATCCTACACGGACATCACCGTCAACCTCAATTCCCTTCCCCCGTTCCATGCCTATGTGGACAACCGGGACAGCAACAGACATGTACATGATTTCCTGACCAGTAACAGAATAGCAGAGCCTGCCGGATTTGAATATCAGGGATTCAGAATGTTCCGCTTCAATCCTGACAGGTTGAAGGAACTCGTACCCGAACAGTTCAAGACAATCAGCGCCAAACTGCCACCACAGGATGACATGATAAAGGACATCATCTACCAGGAAAGACGTTTCCCTTTGAGAACTGTTCAGGACAATCACGGAATATATCTTGTTTCGAGCAAGGAACTGGAAGAATCTTTAATCGAAGGAGTACGAAAGCAGGATGTCGCGGCAAATGAATTGCTGGATGGCATCTGCCTGTTCTGCTCCACACAGGAACTGCGCTATCTTACGGATGCAGAACTTATAGAAACAATCTACGCACAATAAAAAGGAGGAACAAATATGAAAACCGGAGACATTGTATTTCTGAAACGTCCCTATAAGAGATACCGTGCCGTTGAACTGATGGAAAGACTGGAATGCCGCTGGCTGGTTAGGATTGTCGAGAGCGGTCTTGAACTGGAGGTATATGAAGATGAACTTATATCAGAATTTTAATACGGATAAAGTGTTATGGAAAAATATCAGTTTGCATTCCATTCGGAAATAATCGGCTATACCTCACCCCATATCGGCGAGGTCAGAAAAGCCATACACAGAAAAGTGGAAAAGGAAAAGTCTGCCGCCATAAAGAATGATATTGAGCTGCACATGTACAAGGTGCATGACGGCATACCGGTTCTCCTTAACACCTGCTACCTGTACGATGAAAAGGGATGTATGGTACACGGAAGTATCAAGGGAACCAAGGATTATCTGCTTGAGACATGGAGATACCATACAAACAGACATTCCAAAGGTTTCAGTTCCACAAGAATCAGGCCCTGCACGACAAGCAGGGCTTTTTCGTTTGTATAACTCTTAAAATCAGGAATCATGAACCAGACATTACAACTTACAGACTATATTCCACAGTATGTAAGCCTCTACTACGTGGACTACCGGGATGATCTTGATGAGCATGAAGACATCCAGGAGGAATGCATCCGTTCCAACAATATGGAAAAACTCTATGAAAAGGCATACGAATGGTATGAGGAACAGGAAAGCTCAAACATGCACGACTATTTGGAGGAGACAAGAAAGAATATGGAAGCGGACAATCTTGCCGGAGAGTTTGAAGAGCATGAAGATGAAATCAGGGAACTTATTTACGACCGGAACGATTCCGACCCGGTAAAGGACCTGATACGCAACTCGTCCGTTACTAATTTTTTCTATTCGCTTGGAGTGGAAATCATCGGATATCTGACTGGTTGTTCACTGCGGGGAGAATCGGTCGCCATGTCTTGCCATAAGGTACGCCGCGCACTGCATCTGAAAAAGGGGCAGTTTGACGAGAAGATTGAAGAACTGGTAGAGAATGCCACGTACGGTGGAGAACTGCGCATCTACTTCAACGCCATGTTTGACAGGCTCATCAGTGAAGACCCTGAGAAGGATTTCAAGAGCATCCGTTTCCACGGGAATGTAGTGGTGGCCATTGCCGACAGCCGGAACGGTTCCGGACATCATGTACGGATTCCATTGGACATTACTTTCCCTTTCCGAAGGGAGAACCTGTTTGTCGATTCACAGGTACATTATTCTTATGCCAATGAAGTCTGCGGTATGACCAATGATTGGTGTGATTCCACAAAATGGGCAACGGGCATGAAACCTTTTACCGGATCAGTCCGAAAAAGCCGGATGGCTGAATACAAGAAACAGGAAGCCGCTTACGAGCAGACATTCCGAAGCGGGAAATGCACCTTCGGCGACATGAACTACAAACGCCACCGTGACGTGCGATATTCGAATGAGTATCCTGCCGGATGCAGATGCCCTCATTGCGGTACTTTCTGGATTGACTAAAAAAACATTTACTAACCAATAAATTCAAATTATATGAAAATCTGCTGTTCACAAGAGTATTACGACAAGGTCGTACAGTATGCAAAATCCATCAATGACAAGACCCTAGAAAACTGTCTTGAACGTCTCAAACAATGGGAGAAGAACGAGAACCGTCCATGCGAAATCGAACTTTATTACGACCATGCACCATATTCGTTCGGATTCTGCGAACGCTATCCGGACGGAAATACAGGCATTGTCGGAGGACTGTTGTATCATGGAAATCCGGACGAGTCCTTTGCCGTCATCATGGAACGTTTCCACGGATGGAGCATACATACATAGATCCTAAGTTTTACAATAACTGATATCAATCCGATAATGTACCTTAAAGTCTAGAAATTTATAAAGAAAACAAAACCTTGGAAATATAGGCATCACTGAATCTAGTATGCTTACATTGTCAACGACAGGAATTTTTCAAGATTATAGTCTTTTGTATATAAAACTTTCACGTTTTTCCATCCTATAAATACTTCATCCATGTAATTACGTCGATAAACTCACTTCAAAATCAATTAGAATATTGATATATTTAAACTACAAATATTTTATGCAGGAATTAGGCAGATATACCTTATAAAATGAAGTATAACAATTCCAAGGAATCGTATTATATTATTCCTTTTATTACTTACAAAGTAAAAGTCCGGAAAAACTTACGATGCTATTATTACAAACCCGATATTTTTATGCTAATTACAGTTTAAAATTAGAAGAAACGGAAAATAGTTCATTAATATTTTGCCCAGATTAAGAATATTATCTATATTTGTCGGAATTTTGGTAAAAATAGAAATTGAATATATGAAACAGACCATATTTAAAATAATGCTGTTACTGGCGGTCATCTTTATGAGAGTAGAGATGGCAGGGGCTGTTTCATGTAACCATGCGTTCCATGATGCCCAGACCTCATCTGCGGTATCAAACCAGACGGATGCAGACGAAACCTTCCATTTTATCTATGCGACTCTGGATAAAACGCATGATTTGTTCAGCACGCTTACCCACGACCATTCATTCAACAAATTGCTAGATAAACGTGTGATGCGCAATGATGAACAAAACATCAAGTTTTCCTTACGTTTATTATTATTCTATCATTCCCTACGTGAGGTAGGTTTATTGAAGGACAAGGAGAGCCTTTACCCTTCAACAAACATTCATTGTGTGATTCCTTCATGCGAATACTATGTATTTGCCATGAGGAAAATCATTATTTAGCCGTTTTATAGGTTAGTTGTTTTTCACTGCTCCGGCACCCTTGCAAAGTGTCGGAGTGGATATGGATTTCTTGCTTCACATGCTTGACGCAAGCCAGTTACTTATTGTCTAAACTTTTCAAAAAAACAAAACTCTATAAAACGATTAAATTATGAAAACGAATAACTCAAAAACAATCTTTCAAAGGAATAGAAGCCGCAGGTTTAATCATCATCGCATGTTTCATCGTAGCCATTTGCATTTATCATTTTGTGTTTGGAAACCCGGCCAACTTCATGAACAATGACCCTAACAATCATCCGCTTCCAGGAAACATGTTGGGAACTATCTATAAAGGAGGTATCATTGTGCCTGTTATCCAAACTCTTTTGTTGACTGTGCTCACCTTAAGCGTAGAACGTTATTTTACCCTTCGCGCCTCTTTCGGAAGAAGCAAGCTCTCCAAATTCGTGGCGCAGATTAAAGATGCCTTGAATAAAGGAGACATGGAGAAAGCACAAGAATTATGTGACAAGCAGCGCGGCTCAGTGGCCAATGTAGTGAGCTCCACTCTCCGTAAATACCGCGAAATGGAGCAGAACAATGAACTGGCGAAAGACCAGAAAATTCTTGCCATACAAAAAGAGCTGGAAGAAGCCACCGCACTTGAGCTTCCCATGATGCAGCAGAACTTGCCTATCATCGCTACCATCACTACCTTAGGCACCTTGATGGGATTGCTGGGAACCGTAATCGGTATGATCCGTTCATTTGCCGCGCTTTCTGCCGGAGGAGGTACTGACTCAGTTGCATTGTCTACAGGTATCTCTGAAGCCTTGATTAACACCGCATTTGGTATCTTGACCGGTGCACTGGCCGTTATTTCCTATAACTATTACACCAACAAGATAGACAAGCTGACGTACAGCCTTGACGAAGTGGGCTTCTCCATTGTACAGACTTTCGCAGCTACTCATTAATTCTGCCAGCCGAGGTTTTCCTCATGCAGACAGAAACAGAAGTTTGATTTAAAATTTTCAATTATGAGTAGAGCTAAAATTCAGAAGAAAAGCATGTTCATCGACATGACAGCCATGAGCGATGTAACCGTACTGCTGCTTACTTTTTTCATGCTGACAGCCAGTTTTGTGAAAAAAGAGCCTGTGCAGGTTGTCACTCCCGCATCAATTTCTGAAATAAAGATACCCGAAACAAACATCATGTCCATCCTGGTAGGCCCTGATGGAAAAATCTTTATGAGTCTTGACAAGCAAAGTGACATGGCAGCCACATTAGAAGCAATGGGAAAGGAATACGGGCTTTCATTTACCCCGCAAGAAATAAAGAAATTTTCTTTGTGCCAGACTTTCGGAGTACCAATAAGCCACATGAAATCTTTCCTGGCCCTTAGCACAGAACAGCAGGACCGCACCTTAAAAAACCAGGGAATCCCTTGTGACAGTATCGACAACCAGTTCAAAGCATGGGTGCGCAATGCACGTGCCACGAACCATGACTTGCGCATTGCCATCAAGGCCGACCAGCAAACACCCTACGCGGTCATAAAAAAAGTGATGAACTCTCTTCAAGACCTCAAGGAAAACAGATACAATCTGATTACCTCCTTAAAATCGGGTCCGGAAGAATAAAGAAAAAGAAATATGGCTGAAATTCAAGAAAACAACAATAAAGAAAAGAAAGGTAACAAGCAGAAAAAAATGAATATCCGCGTGGATTTCACTCCCATGGTCGACATGAATATGCTGCTGATTACTTTTTTCATGCTGTGTACTTCATTGAGCAAGCCGCAAACAATGGAAATCAGCATGCCATCCAATGATAAAAACATCACCGAAGAGCAACAGAATAAAGTCAAGGCCTCTCAGGCACTGACTTTATTGCTGGGCGAGGACGGAAAACTCTATTATTACGAAGGCGAACCGGACTACAAGAACTATGCTTCACTAAAAGAAACCACCTACGAAGCCAGCGGATTGCGTAAACTATTGCTCAGCAAAAACTACGAAGCAGTCAAGAAAGTACGTGAGCTTAAGGATAAGAAAGCAAGGCTTGAAATCACCGAAGAGGAATGTAAGAAGGAAATTGCCAGCGTGAAATCGGGAAAAAACACTCCTACCGTCATCATTAAGGCAATGGACAAGTCGACTTATAAGAATCTGATAGATGCGCTGGACGAAATGCAGATTTGCAGCATAGGGAAATACGTAATTGTCGACATTACGGACGGCGACCGTTTCCTGATAGACAACTACCTCTCTCATGGTGAGTTAAGTCAAAAAGCGACAGATAGGAATGTATAACTTCAAAAAAGGGAAAAATGTCAAAGGTTGATTTAACTTCTTTGGAATGGTGCGAACTCATTTTCAAAGACAGAAATAAAAATTACGGTGCCTATAAAATGCGCCGTGACCTGGGAAGACGGCAGACGGCCTCTCTGGTTATTGTCACAGTTGTGGCATTTGCCGGATTCACCTTACCCCGTCTTGTCAAAATGGCTATGCCGGAACAGAAAGAAGAAATGGTGGAAGTGACACAGCTTTCTGCCCTGGAGGAGCCGGAAGTGAAAGAAGAAACATTGAAAAAGGTAGAACCCATTGCCCCACCCCCTCCGGCTCTCAAGAGTACCATCAAATTCACGGCACCGGTCATCAAGAAAGACGAGGAAGTGCACGATGACGATGAGCTCAAGAGCCAGGATGAGCTGACAGAGACCAAGGTACAAATATCCATCGCCGACGTGAAAGGCAATGACGAACTGAACGGAAAAGACATTGCCGACTTGCAGGAAGTCATTACCCAGGCACCAGAAGCTCAAGAAGAAGAGCCTTACATGATGGTAGAACAGATGCCACAATTTCCGGGAGGGCCTGCAGAGCTTCTTAAATACATAGCCAAAAACCTGAAGTATCCGGTCATTGCACAAGAGAATGGCATACAAGGAAAAGTCATTCTGCGTTTTGTTGTCAATGCACAAGGCCATGTGGAAAATGTCAAGGTGCTCCGTTCACTGGATCCTTATTGCGACAAAGAAGCGATACGCGTGGTAAAATCGCTGCCACAATGGATTCCCGGGAAACAGAACGGCCGTAACGTACCGGTTTATTATACCTGCCCTATCGTTTTTAAATTACAGTAATCACCAAGTGTATGAAAAAGAAATTAATGCTATATCTGTTGTGCATGCTCACGTTCTCGGCTTGTAATTCCTCCGGGAAAAACGGTAAAGAGGAAACCTTGTATTCGGGAGAAATCCGCATTGCCGTAGACGAATCGTTCAAGCCTATCATGGAAGAAGAGCTGCAAGTATATCAGGCACTGACTCCCGAGGCTTCAATCACCCCGGTTTATTGCAGTGAGGTAGAAGCTGTCAACCTGTTGCTGAAAGACAGCGTACGTCTGGCAATCACCAACCGCCGGCTGACAGAAAAGGAATTAATTTCTTTTCATACACGCAAATTCTTTCCGGAATCCATTCAAATGGCTTCCAGCGGAATCGCACTGATTACCCACCATTGCAATCCCGACTCACTCATTACAGTGGAAGACTTCCGGCGCATCGCCACCGGAGAAATCACGGAATGGAAAGAGTTAAACCCAAAGTCAAGGCTGGGACGCATGCAAGTAGTGTTCGACAATCCGAACTCAGGAACCGTACATTATGTCATCGACTCCATCTGCCAAGGGAAACCTCTTTCTTCCTCATTAAAGGCACGGAAAAGCAATGAAGAAGTAATTGATTATGTAGCTGCCACACCGGATGCCATTGGCATTATCGGTGCCAACTGGATAGGCAACAAGGCAGATACGACACGGCTCTCCTTCAACCAAAGAGTCAGGGTCATGTCGGTTTCGGAAAGCAGTGAAGCTACTCCAGAAAACAGTTACAGACCTTATCAGGCTTATCTGGCGTTAAAACAATATCCGCTGACGAATGAGGTGTACATCCTTATCAATGACCCCAAAGGAGCACTCCCTACCGGACTGATGACGTTTCTGACAGGAGAGCGCGGACAACGGATTATCCTCAAGTCAGGACTGATACCGGCTACACAGCCAGTCCGGATTGTAAACGTAAAAGATGATTTCTAATTTAATGAGCAATTTATGATGAAAAATAAAATTTTATGCTTTGTATGCAGCGGAATGATATTTTCTGCCTCATACTGCTATGCCCAGGAAACTCTTACAGCTGAAACCCACAGGCTAATTACACAGATAGCTTCCGGTATCAATGAAACACCGGAAACAGCCGCCAAAGAATTCAGCGAGTTACTAAAGGGGAAAAACAAGAAAAACATCTCCTTGCTGGTTGCCATAGGCAACGCCTATCTGGATCATAACCGCCCGGCTGAAGCACAAGTTTATGCTGACCGTGCCATGAAAACAGACTCCAAATCGGCTCCGGTATATATGCTGGCAGGTGACATTGCCCTGGCACAGAAAAATGTAGGCACGGCATGCGGATATTACGAACAGGCCATTTTGTTCGATGCAGATTGCTACGATGCCTATTACAAATACGCACGTGCCTACATCGGGGTGAACCCTCAGCTCTCTATTGACATGCTGACAAAATTGAAGGCAAACCATCCTGAACTGCTGGAAGTAAACCGTGAATTAGCCAATGCGTACTATCAGGCAGGGTACTATGGCAAAGCAAAATCTGCTTACGACGAATTCATGCAACAAGGAACTCCTGATGCGCAAGACTACGGGTATTACGCCATGCTGCTATATTTGAACAAAGACTATGCGCAATCACTGAAGGCCGTAGAGAAAGGGCTTGCTACAGACAAGGACAACCATCTCCTGAAACGTCTGCGTATGTACGATTTGTATGAAATTGCCGCCTATAAAGAAGGGCTTGAAGCTGCTGACGCTTTTTTTGACCGTCCGGACGGAAGCGACTACGTCTACCTGGACTTTCTATACCGTGGACGTCTGTCATTGGCAGACCAGAGGAACGACGAGGCAATGCAATGGTTTGAAAAAGCCCTCGAAGCGGATGCGGCACATGAGCATCCGGAAATAGCCAAGGAAGCGTCTGCCGCCCACGAAAAATTGCAAAATTACCCTGAAGCCATCCGCCTGTACCAAGTGTATCTGGACGGGCTGAAAGGAAAGGCCGAGGTGAGCGACATGTTAGACGTAGTCAGCTGTTACTAAAAAGCGGCCGGAAGCAGTACCGCCAATGAAACCGAAAAAGAAGCTTATTTGAAGAAAGCCGACGAAATCTTTGCAGAAGTATCTCAACGTGTACCCGACAATTACCTGGGCTATTTCTGGAGAGCCCGCACCAATGCCATGGCCGACCCTGAAAGTACGGAAGGACTGGCCAAGCCTTATTACGAATCGGCTCTGGCCTTGCTGGAAAAGAAAGCAGACGCGTCCAAATCACTCCTCATCGAATGTGAAAGTTACCTGGGATACTATTATTTCCTGCAAAAGGACTATGAAAAGTCTAAAGCATACTGGAACAAAATTCTGGAACTTGATCCGGAAAACGCTACGGCCAGACAGGCCCTGCAAGGGCTTCAGGCTACCCAATAGTTCTCTTTAATTTTCAACTACAAAAACAAGAAATTCATGGAAACATTTAATCTATCACAGTCATATCCCACACAGGATATACGGAAACGCACCAGTTTCCTCACCATAGGCCTTTCAATTTGTTTGCTGGCTGCCGGTATCAGTCTGTTTTTCTTACCGGAAAGCACCTCAGAATCCAATATTAATGCCCTGAAAATCGCTGCCGGAAGCTTGCTGGCAGTCATTTCATTCTATTTTCTGATTTTCCGTGCCCGCTATCAGGCCTATGCAGGAACAGGCAGCATGGTATGCAAAAAAAAACCTGACATTCAGCAAAGAACAGTTCCAAGGCTTGAAAAAATACCTGGCAGATTATTGTGACCTGCCTGCCATGTCAAGAGAAGAGCCGCAGCTGTATTTGCTGATTGTTCACTCAAAAGACAACCAATATGCCGCATTTCAACTGCTGACCTATAGTTCTTTCTTGTATAAACCAGTCACAGAACTGTGCTGCCTGAAAGGAGAAAAAGCCAGTACATTCATAAAAAACCTGCATACGTCACATGGATTTCTTCATTGATATTTTCCTACATATAGACCAGCATCTGATTACACTCGTGCAGGAATACCATGAATGGACATATGCCTTGTTGTTTTTAATCATTTTCTGTGAAACCGGACTTGTAGTCACTCCCTTTCTGCCCGGAGACTCCCTTCTGTTTGTCTCCGGTGCAGTGGCATCCCTTCCGGGGATGCCACTGGAAATAAGCCTGCTGATGATGGTTATTTTCATCGCAGCCGTGCTTGGTGATTCCTGCAACTACCTGATTGGACATTATTTCGGGAAAAAACTGTTCTCCCAACCAGACTCAAAGATCTTCAAGCAAAGTCATTTGGAGAAAACCCATCATTTCTTCCAGAAATATGGCGGAAAAGCCATAATCATTGCCCGTTTTGTCCCCATTGTCCGCACTTTTGCACCGTTTGTCGCCGGAATGGGACACATGAATTATTACTTGTTTATGATTTACAACCTTGTCGGGGCAGCTGTCTGGGTCTTACTTTTTTGCATGACAGGCTATTTCTTTGGAAACATCCCTTTTGTGCAGCAAAACCTCAAAATACTTTTGATGGGCATCGTACTGGTTTCACTCTGCCCTGCCCTCATTGAATATATACGAATAAAAAATAAACGAACAACAGTATGAAAAATTCCCTGTTAAACCGATTTGTACCCAAAGAAAGCAAATTCTTTCCTTTATTAAACCAATTGTCACAAACCGTACTCAATGCTTCTGAACTTCTGATTGACAGCATGAACCATGACACACCAGAGACATGGCAGGAGTATTATCACAAAGTGAAGGAGGCTGAAAGAAAAGGCGACCAGATAACCCAGCAGATTTTCATGGAGCTAGGCCAGACCTTTATCACCCCCTTTGACCGGGAAGACATACATGACCTGGCCTTTTCCATCGATGACGTGACCGACCGCATTCACAGTGCCTCGAAGCGGATTGCCATCTACAAGCCGCACGCCATTTCAGACAGCGGAAAAGAGCTGGCTGTCCTCATACAACAAGGAGCCTCCATCATCTGCAAGGCCATGGATGAGCTGGAAACCTTCAGCAAAAATCCGTCCAGACTGAAAGATTACTGTCAGAAGCTCCATGAGATAGAAAACCATGCGGATGAGGTCTATGACCTTTTCATCATGCAACTGTTTAATGAAGAAACAGACTGCATTGAACTGATCAAGACAAAAGAAATCATGCAGGAACTGGAAAAAACGACAGATGCCGCCGACCATGTAGGAAAGCTCCTGAGAAACATTATCGTAAAATATGCCTGAAAAAAAGAATTGCACATGGAATTACTCATCACCATCATTGTACTGGCCCTGATTTTTGACTATATCAACGGTTTTCATGATGCAGCCAACGCAATAGCTACCATTGTTTCTACCAAGGTGCTGACTCCGCTCCAGGCTGTAATCTGGGCTGCCTTTTTCAATTTTCTGGCGTTTTTCATCGCTAAATACCTTATCGGTGATTTCGGCATTGCCAACACTGTGTCAAAAACAGTCTATGAGCAATACATTACTTTGCCAGTCATCTTGTCTGGAGTGATTGCAGCCATCATCTGGAACCTGTGGACCTGGTGGAGAGGAATTCCTTCTTCTTCATCCCATACACTTATCGGCGGGGGTGGGGGGGGGGCCCCTGCGGCCTCTTGGTTGCAATGATAC
>OAUQ01000404.1_pt1 | contig 17158 bp, 20 predicted proteins | sample 1476151 | NCBI WGS metagenome assembly OAUQ01 (sample SAMEA2580008, study PRJEB22360) | human gut metagenome | biome: human gut; feature: human-associated habitat; material: faeces | place: Denmark | collected 2008/2010 | reverse complement strand
TTTATCATAGAAGACCTTTATAGTGTTGAATTTACAGAGATTATTTCACGGGCTCGTTCAAGACATCCATCTGGTCTTAAGCATACAAAAGATAATTCGTTGTAGTCATTTGGAACTTCCTGCGTTCCATCCAGATTGTAGTATTCATAGTACACTCGGTTTTTATCAGTGACTTCTTTGTAGTAGTTGTGATGGTAAAGCTCACCATACTGCATCCGATTTTTAAGCTGTTCCTTCCTTGCTTTTTTCAATATTTCTGTCAGCGTATCTCCAAAATCAACAATCCTTACTTTCTTTCGCTTAGTCGGTCCAATGATATATTTGTGCTTTGAACCATCGTAGCGGATGCTGCGCTTGATAGTCAGGCACTGTTCATCAAGATTAATGTCCTGCCATGTCAGTCCGCAAACTTCTCCGATACGAAGTCCTGCATAATAGGAAATCTGTATCGGCAGGATTGCCTGTGGATTTTCTTTTTCAAGATAAGCAATCAGTTTTTCATAATCTTTATGTGAGATTGGCTGTATACCTTCCTCTGTTTCGTCATCTGAAAATAAATCCAAATCCTCTGTTTTGTAATGCAGCTTAATATACTGCATCGGATTGAAAGTTATATATTGCTTTGGAAATACTGCAAATCGGAATGACTGTTGCAGTACTGCCGAAAATGAACGGATATAATCTTTACTGTAGCCTTTTCTTTCTTTTCCATCGGGGAATATTCCACCAAATGATAAGAGGTCGAGAAACTGTTGTAAATGCTCAGATGTTACATTCTTTAGCTTCCTGTCAGCTATTGGATGTTTCTTGATAACCCTGATTGTGCCAAGATAATTTTCAACAGTTCCATTGCTTAATATCCCTGTCTTTAGTTCTTCCTCAGCCCAGATGTCAAGAAGTTCGGCAACTGTTATATTGTCAACCTTTGCAATGAATTTCTTACTTTCGTAATCCTCCATTGCTTTGCGTAACATCTTTTCCGTTTCACTCTTGCTTTCTGTTCCAGCATATTCTTTTTGAACCAGATTGCCGCTTTGATCTTCTACATAGAAGCGGTAGTACCATTTCTTACCTTTTTTTCTTACAGATCCTTTTGCCATAATCGTGTTTCTCCTTTCGACATTCGACAATCGGAACTGATGAAATACTTCTTGCGTGTAAGTTATATCATAACTCCGGTTGTCGTTCTATACCGAGTCGGAATTATCTTCTAAGAGATTGGATAGTCTCTGTACCGCCACACCCGGATTCTTGGAATATATCCTTATGATGTCAGCTATATCATTGAATGCGTTTACTGAGTGAGTAATCTCTCTCAGAAACATAATTTCGTTATATTCCTGATTGGATTCAAACCCCATCTTGGCTGCTACATCTGCATATTCTGTATTTCCCTTGAAGTTATTGCAGGCATTGGTAAATGAATCAGCAAAGAGCTTGTATTCGTTTAATATTGCCAGCAACAGGTTCTTGGCGAAATCTCCATCTGCATTATCAAGGTTAGTTGGTAGATTTTCGATAATACCTGTCATAGCGTCTCTTATAAGAAGTTCTTTCTTATCTGTTATATCTGTTTCGTAGCTGTCAGTCTCACCTTTGAGCCATTCCACAGATACATGAAGTGCCTCGGAAAGTCCTTCAAGTACCATCTTCTTGGTATTGTCGATTGTTCCAGCTTCATAACGCTGTATGGTGGAAGCGGTGACTCCCATCTTGTCTGCAACATAAGGTTGTGTAAGGTTTAATTCTGTTCTGCGGCTTTTAGCCCTCTCACCGATAATCCGGCGAAGTTCCTTATCCTTCATGTTGTCTGCCTCCTTTTCGGTTATTCCTTTCGGTATGTTCATACTATATCATATAAAAATCAAAATTGCAATATGCAATCCTATAATTATCATTATAATTTCGTAATGCTTGACAATAAAATATAAAAGCGATATACTGACAGAAAAATGAATTGCATAATGCAATTTGAAAGGAGAGGATTAAATGACGGAAAGAAAGATAGCTTTATCTATAGAAGATGCTGCTGACTATACAGGAATTGGAAGAAACACTCTGAGAAAACTTGTTGAGTGGGAAAAACTTCCTGTTCTAAAGGTCGGAAGAAAAGTTCTCATAAAGACAGATATGCTTGAAAAGTTTATGGAAGTCAACGAAGGCAGAGACTTGAGAGATAAGAGCAGCGTAAAAGCAGTCACAAGAAAAGTAATAACCTAAAAGAGGCGGCTTCTAATGAAACCGCCCCTGATATATCAGACCGAAGCCATGATATACCTACACGCAAGAGGATTATAACATGTGCTTCTTCTGATATGCAACAACCAATTATTGGGATGGAAGGACAGGCAATGAAAAGTGGTGGCTTTTTAAGAAAGTGATAGTACAATCTGGTGGTTTTATAGATGAGGATAAAAAGAGTTAGACCATCATATTCAAAGGAAATATTACAAGATATCAAAGCCCTCGGCGTTTGAGAGCGAAATACACCCCTCGCACAAACCTACGGTTTATGCTCAGCGTATTTCGCCCTTGCAGGGAGCAAAGCCACGCAGGCGTGACTTATACAAATGCTGTCGCATTTGGTTATGACGGATACGGCAATGAGTTTACAACAATATTGCTTATATTATCTGTTCATACTCCATTCCAACTATCAGAGGAAGGAGAAGAAAGCACATTGACAACAAGACATTCATTTATTCAGATGACCAAGCTGTCGAATGTCCGAGGAAGAATAACATATATATCAAGCCATGCAAAGCAGGAACATTTGTATGTGGTTTATGAAACTACTGAAAGAAGTTACTGGACAGAACTTGCACGATGCAGCCAACAGGAATTTAAGAAAAGTGGTGTTGGTGGAAAGTGTATCGAGGCAAGGGAGCTTATCATAGCTCTGCCCAAATCACTTTTTGAACAGGGAATGCCTAATATTTTGCTTAGATCATTTACAGATAAGTTTAAGGAAACGTATGGCGTAGAATGTGTTGCAGCACTTCACCATAATAAGCGTATGACAAATTTCCACATACATCTTATCTTTTCAGAAAGGCAGTTGTTAGCGGAACCAATTATAAAGACTGCCACAAGGAATATGTTCTATGATGAGCGTGGTAATCATGTAAGAACTAAGAAAGAAATCCTTGATGAAGCTGGCAATATCCGCAAAAGGTGTAAGGTTATCAAAAAAGGAGAAATATATGAGAAGAAGCTGTTTACCTCAAAGAATACGAGGTTCAAGCAGGAAGATTTTCTGGATGAGGTAAAGTTATTCTATACCAGAATGATAAATCGCTGGGTAACGGATGAAAAAGACAGACTTACAATATTTGACCGCAATGGTCCATATCTTGCTACCAAGAAGATTGGTAAGAATAATCCCAAAGCTGAACAGATTGAGAAGGATAATAAACTGCGGATGGACTGGAATCGTGAAGTTGACAGGGCTATCATAAGCGAGGTTTCTATGGATGATATTCTACAGATAAAGAAGGAACATATCACAGAGCCTATAAAGCGGTCGATTGAACTGTGTGGAAACAAACCACAACGATTAGCATTGATATTGAATATGGCGATTACGGAGCTGGTACTGCTGATATCGAGGGTACTTGAGACAGCCAGAGCCATTCGGAATAAGATACTGCATACAGATGTTCCAAAAACTGATAAAACAGATTTTGCAAGCAATATAGTGGTAGATAACACAGATAATACTTCTGCTATGAAGAATCTATAAAAGTTGAGAATAAAATAACAACGCAAGAAGAATCAATCAAGGAAGTTAATGTTACAGAACCAGACAAGGCTGTTATCCCTCAGAAAATATCAGACAAGCCTGTAATGACACCAGAGACAGCCGCATATCCAAAGCTTAAGAAGATAAAAGTAGAGCTTGATAATCAGAATAATCTCATCTTTCAGGCAGAACAGCAACGAGGCAATCTTGAAATCGAATTGTCAGATTTAAAAGGTTTGGCGAAGATTACAAGAAAAGCTGAATTACAGAGAAAGATTGATGAAAAGACCTACTATATCAATCGATTGAAGATAGGACTTTCAAATATGGTTCGTAACTACGGATTTGAGAATATGAATGAGTTTTATCTAAGCTACAAGGAATCAAAGAGTGCTTATGCAGAGTATCAACAGAAAACTGAGGATTGGAAGAAATCATTTGGCAATACAGATAATTCAATGGATAAGGCAGAAACGATGTCAGAGAAGCTTGCCAGATTGCAGAAAGAGGCAGATAGTTATAGGCAATATAATAGAAGAATGAGCAATAAATTGAGATAATAATGCTATGTATGCACCACTTCTTAAACAAATTGTTATCATGATTTTAAATTTTATTTACTTTCACACTAATATGAATTATTATATTAGTGTGAAAGGAGAACAAAATATGACCCAATTTGAACAATTAGATTTGTTGCTGAATGAATATGGAGGAACAATTCAAACCTTTCAAGTTATAGATAATGGAATTAGTAAGCCGATATTTTATTCTTATGTAAAAGAAAGAGGATTAGAGCAAGCAGCTCATGGTGTGTATGTATCGCCGGATACATGGACAGATGCGATGTATATTTTGCATATACGTTGTAGTCAGGCTGTGTTTTCTCATGAAACTGCATTGTTTTTCCATGATTTGACGGACAGAGAACCATTGAAATACACCATAACAGTAAGGACTGGGTATAATCCAAGTCGCTTGCAGGACGACGGTTTTCAAGTATATACAGTTAAAAAGGATTTACATGAAAAAGGGATTACGACTATGCAGACACCATTTGGACATTCTGTTCCTGTTTATGATATGGAGAGAACGATTTGTGATCTGCTACGCAGCAGGAAAAATATAGAAATGCAGGTCTTTCAGGATGCATTAAAGCAATATGCCAGACGCAAAGATAAAAATATACGGACGCTTATGAAATATGCATCTATGTTTCATGTTGAAAAAATATTAAGACCATATTTGGAGGTGTTACTTTAGATGATAACCACAGCAAGGCAATTAAAAGATCTGATTCGGAATCTATCAAAGAAAAAATCTGCTGATGCACAAATTTTGATGCGGAATTATATGATGGAACGTTTTTTGGAACGAATTTCTTTGTCAGAGTATAAAGACAAATTTATATTAAACCTGAATCCGTGAACCTTGTTTCAAAATGAAAAGGCACACAGGAAATGTTTGCCATATTTGTTATTGTATACTAAATTTTGAAAATGCTGCATAATTTTGCGTTCAAAAAAAGACTGCACCATTTGTGTGCAGCTGCCATTGCCATATTCAGCTACCTGTTGTCAGGTGATGAATGCAAAGCTGTCATAAAGACGCTTGAAAGTAAATCTCCAGCGATTACTCCTTCCAATGGACAGCACCAGACGGCCGGCATGTTCTGTCAGATGTCCCGCAAACTGCATAAGATTACTGATCACCGTACGTATTCTTCGGCGATGTATTTTCTTCCGGCCGGGAGCATCCTTCTTTTTCAGCGATTCCTGCCCTATGATTCGAAGGATATTATATGCGATCATTGTCAGCTCCAGCACCAGTTTGTTGCTCTCAAACTTTCCCGACGGGAGTCTTTCAACATCCATGTCCGTCTTGATTTCACTGTGATACTGCTCACTTTCTCCGTGGGCATGGTAAAGATCAATGACTGTTTCGTCTGGCAGGGAAGTGTTTGTCCAGTATGTGCCCAGTTCTATATCGGGTACGATAAAATACTGCCCATATCGGTCAATGATTCTTTCCGTGATCTCATAAATTGTGCGTATTCCGACAGTTTTCTCCGCGTTATCAGAAAGGGAATATGTCACATTCCGGAAGGTCTGTCCGATATAAACAGTTTTCCCATCACGTGGATGCTGGATATTCTGGCAGCATTCCCTGACGGATTCCAGCCATTCTTCTTTACTTTCCTGTCTGGGATTCCGTTTTATGATGAAAGACACATTGTTGTATTTATAGCTTTCTTCCATAAAGATGCCTATGTTTTCAGATGCATCGTTGCCGGAATCCAGCCGGATGAGCAGTGGTTTTTCCGTCAGCTGTCTGCACAGTTCAATGGTCTCTCTCAGGGAATCAGGAGTTTCTTTCTGGCAGTGCTGTTTCCCAATCCGCAGTTCAAGATTGACGAGGTATCCTTCTGTGCCGATATATGCCATAATTGGTGGATATCCGTCAAAACCCTTGTAGGTACGGGATACGCCTTCCTTATTGGATTTCGAATTGTCAAAGGGGGTTACATCAATATCGACAGGAACAAAGCCGTTATCCAGGGCTGTCGGCTCTATGTGCATTTCACGCAGCATGTCGACATTTGCCTGCTGGATGTCTTTGCGCAGGGAATCCACGATCATGTCAAAACGCTGACGGAGTGTTTCGGCAGATAATCTTTTGAAATTGGAGCACGGTTGATTTTTTTAACAAAACTGCTTTTTCCAAGTATTTGCCCTACGAATACCAGACCACTGGGAGTAATGAGCCGCTCATCGCTGAATTCAATGTGTATTTTCTTCATTGCACTGCCTCCGCCTATCTTTTGATACTTTCATTATACAGGATAATGCATGATGATACAGTAAAAAAACAAAATTTTGTTTAACCTAGTGGGTGAAATAAAATGTATTGCGAAAATCAGTTTCCAGCAGGTATTATTGCTGAAAAAAAGGGATGTAACACTATGGTAAGTTTCACGGAATAAGGTGGATTTTCATTGACACATATAACACCTTACAATATAATAAAAGCAAATATATAGCTTATAAAGGAGGTTCCTTAATGACGAAAAAAATAACCGCAATATTCTTGGCATTGTGCATGGCAATCTCCGTTTTGCCGATGACCATTCAGGCGGCATCAAAGCCCGATATTAAAGTTGGCGACTATGTTAAAATGGGCGCGTATAACAATGCCTCAATTCTTTGGCGATGTGTAAGCATTGACAATAACGGACCGCTTATGCTTGCAGACAAAATTGTTGACACCCTTGCATATGATGCCAAAACAAATGACAACAGCAATTCAAAATCACACAGCAGAAGCTATAAGCGTGATGATTACGGTTCTAACTATTGGAAAGACAGCAATATGCGTTCTTGGTTAAATTCGACCGCAGCTGAAGGCAAAGTCGATTGGCTTTGCGGCAACCCTCCGAAAGACGGATATGTAAGCGGTGTGGGAGCGTACAACGAAAAAGCGGGTTTTCTCAACGCTTTTTCAAAATCTGAAATTGCGGCAATGAAAACCGTTACCCAGCGTTCTCTCGTTTCTCATCCCGAATACAACAAGGGCATAGTTGATGGAGACGCAAATTCGGATTTGTTATACTACACCGATATTTCGGAAGCGGTGGCAAACTACGACAGTTCATATTTTGAAACTACAACCGAAAAGGTTTTTCTTCTTGATGTAAAGCAGGCTAATGCCGTGTGGAAAAATCTCAAAGGTTATTATGTTGCGTATAATAATGACGGTATGGCTTGGCCTTATTGGCTTCGCACTCCTGTTACCGATTGCAATCACGATATGCGTTATATCAGTTCATCGGGTCAGGTCGGTCGTTATGCTCCGTGGTATTCCGATTTGGGCGTAAGACCTGCATTTTATCTCGATTCCGAATATTTTGTTACAACTTCCGGCAGCGGCTCACAAAGCAGTCCTTATATCGGCTCTGCTCCAAATAAGCAAGAGGATGATTATACAATTTCGGAACCTGCCGAGGACGCAAATCCCGATTGGAATGTCAGCACCGAGCAAAGCATTCAGCTCACCCTCGGCCCGTGGTATTCAAATGACGGAAAATATTCTAATCCTACCATCCCTGTTTATACCATCCAAAAAACACGCAGCGACACGGAAAATATGGTTGTTGTCGTTTGCGGCGAGGGATACACAAAAAGTCAGCAGGGCAAATTCATCAATGATGTCAAACGACTTTGGCAGGACGCTATGAAATATGAACCGTATCGCAGTTATGCCGACAGATTCAATGTTTACGCTCTTTGCACAGCTTCCGAATCGACTTTTGACAATGGTGGAAGCACCTTCTTTGATGTTATAGTCGACAAATATAATTCGCCTGTTATTTCTAATAATCTCCACGGAAGTCAGTGGAAAAATCATATTTTTGAGAGATGTATCGGTCCTGAATTTATCGAGAAAATTCACGATGCTCATATCAAAAAAAAGTGTGATCCAAACACAATTCCGTCCGGTTCGGAATATGAGCCTTATTATTATGTTCACGATTATATTGCTCAGTTCGCTATGGTTGTAAACACAGAATCAGATTTCGGCGGTGCTTATAATAACCGTGAATACGGCTTCCATTATTTCATTTCGCCATCAGACAGTTATCGTGCGTCAAAAACTTTTGCACACGAGTTTGGACACGGTTTGCTCGGTCTCGGTGATGAATACAGTAACGGATATTTGCTTGACGATAAGGAACTTAAATCACTCAATCTTTCCTCGGTTGAAGACCCGGAAAAGATAAAATGGCGACAGCTTTTAGGTTTTAGAAACACATATACCTGCCGCAATGCTTACGGCTCAAAAATGCTTGTTTCAAGTTATGAGTGCATAATGAGAGACACAAACTATCAATTCTGTGAGGTTTGCCGTTTGCAGGGCTTCAAGCGAATGTCTCAGCTTGTTAAGGATGTAGACCTTTATGTTGCAACTCCCGAGGTTAAGGAATATACGGGCGCTTATTCAAAGCCGTCTGATTTTACCGACCTTGAAACAAGTTCATATTATAATTACACATATAATCGCAATGACCGACTTTTGAGCGGCAACAGCAAAAGCAGATTTAATACTAATATGAACGGTAAAAAAATCGAGCTTAGAACTGTTATTCAAAACATTTCAGATAAAAATGCACGACAATTAAAATTCAAAATGTGGATTAAGCACTCCGACGGAAGCGTTGCGACCGATTCATCGGGGAATCCGCTTCAAACAGTACAAACCTTTGACATTCCTGTTTGGAATGATAAGGCAAATTTCTGGCCGCTCGGTGCTTTGGATCACATCAAAAGCGACTTTAATTCAGGCTTAAAGAGTTGCTCGCTTATTTATCAAATTCCGTCTGATGCACAGCTTAAGAGCGGCGATACCGTGGCATTTCAGGTGCTCGATGAAAACGGAAATGTGCTTGCAGACGACAATACGGAAACACAGCGCTACACAACCGTTTCAATTCAGTATAAATTTGAGGACGGCTCTGAAATTCCAAACACTGCCGGCGGAACATTTACCGTGCCATACGGCACAAAGCTTGATTTAACACCGGCAAAAACACTTTATGATTATGAATTTATAAAGGTTGACGGCTTGAATAAGCCTATTGTTTCGGACGGAACGGTTGTTACATATTATTACAAAAATAAAAACGAAGAACACACTCACAATCTGACTTTGGTTGCTGCGAAAGCTGCCACCTGCACTACTGCGGGCAATTCCGCATACTACACCTGCGATGGCTGTGACAAGTGGTTCGCAGATGCAACAGGATCGGTAGAAATTACCGATAAAACTAGTGTGAAGATTCCGGCTCCCGGACATACCGCAGGCACAGAATGGAAGTCTGATGATACTAACCACTGGCATGAATGTTCTCGTTGCCACGACAAAAAGGACGAAGCGGCTCACGATTACGGTTCTGACAATGTTTGCGACACCTGCGGATATTACAAAACTGTACCGCACACTCACAATCTGACTTTGGTTGCTGCGAAAGCTGCCACCTGCACTACTGCGGGCAATTCCGCATACTACACCTGCGATGGCTGTGACAAGTGGTTCGCAGATGCAACAGGATCGGTAGAAATTACCGATAAAACTAGTGTGAAGATTCCGGCTCCCGGACATACCGCAGGCACAGAATGGAAGTCTGATGATACTAACCACTGGCATGAATGTTCTCGTTGCCACGACAAAAAGGACGAAGCGGCTCACGATTACGGTTCTGACAATGTTTGCGACACCTGCGGATATTACAAAACTGTACCGCACACTCACAATCTGACTTTGGTTGCTGCGAAAGCTGCCACCTGCACAGAGGGCGGTAAGGAAGCATACTACAAGTGCGAAGGTTGTGGCAAGTTCTATGAAGATGTACTCGGTACAAAGGAAATAACCGACCTTGCATCTTGGGGCAATATTGCTAAGATTGCCCACACCACAAAGCAAACCGTAACAAAGGCAACCCCAACAGCAAACGGCAAGATAGTAAATTACTGTTCGGTATGTAAGAAAACTCTTTCAACGACAGTAATTCCAAAGGCATCAAGCATAAAGCTTAAAGCAACATCATTAACATATAACGGAAAGGTTAGAACACCTAAGGTTATTGTTAAGGACAGAACAGGAAAGACACTTGTTAAGAATACTGACTATACTGTGTCTTATGCAAAAGGCAGAAAGTATGTTGGCAAGTACGCAGTAAAGATTACCTTTAAGGGTAAATACAGCGGAACAAAGACGCTTTATTTCACAATCAAGCCAAAGGCAACAAGTATTTCCTCACTTAAAGCAGGTTCAAAGAAGTTTACAGTAAAGTGGAAGAAGCAGGCTACACAGACAACAGGCTATCAGGTACAGTACAGTGCCTCAAGTAAATTCAGCAAGGCTAAGACCGTAACAGTAGGCAAGAATACAACAGTATCAAAGAAAATTTCAAAGCTTTCGGGCAAGAAAAAGTATTATGTAAGAGTTCGCACCTATAAGACAGTTAAGATTAACGGCAAATCCATAAGGATTTATTCAGGCTGGTCAAAAGCTAAGACTGTTACAACAAAGAAATAAAAACTATACCGTAACCTTTGATTCTGCCGGTGGCTCTGCAGTAACGACTCAGACTATCGAAGAAGGTCAGAAGGCAACCAAACCTGCCGCTCCTACCAAGTCTGACGATACCACCAAGCCTTCGGATGATGTTCAGAATCCGCAGACCGGCGACAACAGTATGAGTGGCTGTGGATCGCTCTGCTGTTCGTCAGCGGCTTCGGAGTTGTGACAACTACTGTTTATACTAAATTAGACGAAGCAATTTCTGATGCTGTTAAAACTGGGAAAATCACTCAAGAAGAAGCGAACGCAGCTTACAAATAAATATACGAGGCTTGTCTTAAAAAAGACGAGCTCAAAATGACAATGAAACTGTCACTCTCTGGAGACACTAGGAGTGACAGTATAATCATCATAAATAAAATGAATCTTCGGCATCAACCCACATCTGCATAGTTCCATCAAGGTATAGTCTTGCATATTCAAGTGGTTCATCAATAGCAAGTGCATTTAATGCACAATCTAATCTGGGTGTTGTTTTTAAATTCTTTTCTGCTTCCCAGCAGTCAATGCGGAGCATATAGCCAGCAGAAGTATAAACATCTATGCTGTTTCTGTGTAGATTGTATTCTGCAAATATTGTTCTCATCGTATCAAATCTCCTTATCATTCAATCAATCATTTGTTACAAAAATCAGAAGCATTTCAATCAGTTCACCATGTCGTTTTTATTTTGTGTTATACTGTTTTAGAGGATTTTCTTTTCCTTGTATTTTCCCTTATCAGGGTTCATAAATCCATATGGGAAGATATAACATAAGGGAAAGTCTAAGGGAAAGATCACCTGCGACAAACTTAGTGTTTTCAAGGGATTCAGAGATATTTGATAATAAAATATAACAATTATTAAATCCCTTGGAATACATGAAATCTCAATTCCTGTTTTTCAAGCTGTACATGAAAATGTATGGCTTTATTTTATAAAAACACATTGACAATTATCTATGTATATGCTAATCTACACACATAGATAAATATCAATGCGAGGTAAATGAAATGGAACTAACAAATGTTGCATTAATCTGCAAGGCACTTGGAGATTCAAACAGATTAGAAATAGTGCAAATGTTGTCAGATGGCGAAAAATGTGGATGCAGGCTCTTGGAAAAATTTGAATTTTGATACCTACAATTCTTTAACACCTAACTGGTATTATAAAGTGTTACGATAAAATCCGCAATGCCTTGATTTTACTACAGTTTTGGCAAGTGAGCTTTCCCTTAGACTTTCCCTTATGTTATATCCTTTTCCCTTGTGTTACGACACCTCATAAGGGCAAAAACAAGGGAAGCAAAATCCGGTAACAGCTAATAACATTATATAAATCACATAATCGGCTGGAACTGGTCAAGATGCTTCTACAACTGAAACAGATAAGAGAAAGGACTTTGCAATATGAATATCGTTCATGCAGAATATAATAAATATCACAACATCATAGACATCAATTATTACAATGGCTACATACTTCGGATTGACTGTGGCAAGGCAGAAGATGGATTGATTACTACTCCTAACTCTCAACGAATGTTGGATGCACTGGCGATTGACAATCCACTAGAATATGCCCGTTTGTATCTTGATTCAGAAATGCAAGATTGGGTGAATGCGATGAATATGGAATGGTATAGCACTTGATAAAAGAACATAAAAATGAGAAGAAATCTGTCAAAAGTATTTCTATAAAATACGATATTTCTTTAGCCCTTCCATAAATAATGAAATAGAGCCGATAACTCACAATCGAAATAACGAGTGATTCATCGGCTCTATATTTTATGGTTATGGATATCATGAGTATCGCTTTATATGCAATTGCTATTTTGTTAATTCCCAATATTTATGACCCATAAAGAAGATTGTTAATTCGTTTTGATCTACTTCTATCTCAAAATTCACGCTATTATCTCTCTGTTCCACAAAAATCATATTTGAGGAAGATATGCTATATAATGCATTGCCACAGGTAATACCCAATTCGGGCATATCTTTGTTTACAACAAGTCCTCCATTTTCTTGAAAGGTAAACACTTCCTCTGCATTTGCATTCTTCCATGTACCAATAATATTTTTTTTATTCTGAATGTGCTTTATTTTTCCAACACATACAACGATAAGTATAGCTACACTTACAATTAAAGCAATGCCTACAACACTCTTTGCCAATTTCTTTTTATTCAATTTCTATTATCTCCATTTTTAGTTTCTTTAAGATTGAATGATTCCATATTGCTTAATTCAGTATCTCCATGAATTTCTAACATTGATACGCTTCTCACAGGAAATAGAATAGGAGAGATTCATTCATAAATAATTAAATCATTCATACTTACCTGAATTTGTAATGTTTTTCCATATTTTCTCATAATTATCTACTATAGTTTTTTCTGAGGTCAAAAATGCAAACATAGATATACTTGAATAGAGAGTTTCCGCCGAATCAAAAACCACACAACTTTCATCATGAGTTAGATTTCTCTTTGAATATATTTCCGATACAGGCATAAATGAATTTTCTTCCTCTTTGGTGTATTTATACCCATCAATACATCCTAGATTTTTTAAAAATATTAAATAAGTATCTTCGGTCTTCAGATATTGCCATCCGTTAGTGTAAAATTCTTCACCTCTAACAAATGATACAGGTTCTATAATGTAAATACAGTCACCTACTGAAAGATTAGCAGAATTATCCTTATAGATTTCCTCTATTTTTACCATTGTTTTTGTTGATCGTAAACTCATTTCACGAGAATTTGTTACAGTTATACGAGCTATTAAAGAAGAATCTTTTTCCATATCATCCAATGAGTAATTACTTTCATTGTTAAAGTAAGAAGTTTTCTGCCCTCCTGTATAGAAAATTTCCATAGCTGTATTTTCTGATAAAGCAATATCAGGATCATGAACCCCTGTAGTTGTTTTTATCCCAGTCTTTCCATAGAATAAGGCTGTCACCATACAAATGATTACAACACAGATAGTTAATACAAATTTCTTCATTACATCAACTCCTTAATTTTACCAAATTCCATGCATATCTTCTCATCCGCTAATATTTCAATATCTTCTTTATTATGGCTTGTCAGTATAGTAATGGTATCATTCTTTTTTTCTTCCAATATACGTTCACGAAATAAATCAATGCTATGCTGATCCAATGCGTTAGTTGGCTCATCCAAAAGCAAAATTTTTGGATGTTCCATCAGTGCTTGACAAAGAGCTAGTTTTTGACGCATTCCTAATGAATATTTATTTACTTTTTTCTTTGATTTGGGATCAAGACCAAAGTATATCATTATTTCATATATTTCTTCATCTGATACAATTCCTTTTATATTGGAAAGCATTTTCAAATTTTCAAATCCTGAATACATACTCCAAAAAGAAATATTTTCAATAACAGCTCCTAAATCTGGTAAAACATCCATATCTTTATGTAATGCCTTGTGATTATATTTTATGTATCCTTTGTCTGTATTTATAAAACCTGCAATGGCTCTGAGTAGCATTGTTTTACCTGAACCATTTTTACCATATATTCCATATATTTTACCAGATTCAAATGTATAACTGATATCATCAAGCACTTTTTCACCTTTAATTGACTTTGAAATAGATTTTACATATAAATTCATGGATATCATTCACCTCACAATATTTGTTTTTTTTCGCAAAGAAATTTACCTATCCACACCAAAACAGCGGATGATATAACTGAAATGAGACAGCTTGACTTAAAATTCAATAAATCTATATTGCTTGTAGTCCATTCGTAATTTTCTTCGACATAATATATAATAAGCTTGTTATGCCAATTAAATAAAGGAATATGTAGCAAGGAATAATGCCAAATTTTCCATATAACATTTCCCATTGAAAAATAAAATCCACACACCATTACTGGAATAAAAAATACAATAAATGCAACGATGTATCCTATAATTGAATCTTTCCAAAATGAAAACAAATAACTAATCATTTGCAAATGAAAAATCTCTATCAATAGCATAAAAATAACTTTGAAATCTTCTAAGCCATTAGAGGTATGCTCTACAAAAAGAAAAAACAAATAATCGGAAACAACTACAATACAGTCACGTAATATCATTTTTATTAATATATCCTTATAAATTATGTGTTTTTTCCCATAACGAGGAAGTAGAATTACCATGTTATCATTTGCATCATTAAATAAGTCCATTGTAAGATAACAAATCTCAAGGATAAACAAAATCGCAAAAAATGATAAAGATATAAGGTCAAACGAATGATCTATTAGTATTCCCCCAAAATATATTTGTGAACGTACTCCTTCTGTTATTGTAACCAGACTATTATGAAACCCCAAGTACACATTAGCATAAAAATATCTAATTACAAATGTTATAAGTGATACTAGTAAGCATTTTCCAACATTAACATTCAAAATTTTTTTCTTATATAACTTCATAATTTTTTATTTTTCTCTGTATAATGCCAATACTTAATCCAAAAATAAGCAATATCAGAACAATTTCTCCTATTATATTTCCATGAACATTAGGCATAATATAACCTTGTATAGAGAATTCATTTAGCCCAAAGACAGAAACAATCAAATTAAAAACAATATAGAATATAAACAAAGCACCAGGTATCTTTGCGAAATATAGAACTTTCATTTTGTTATAATATGAAAGAGCATAAGCTAAGATAGCTAATCCCGAGCCAAAAATTCCGTAATTAAAAATGTATATTAGATTATATAAAGTTGGATGTTGCAATCTCACCATATCAAGAAAATTGTCAGCGTTATATGATACCAAACCTATAGCGTAATCAGGTTCTCCCCAAGCACTGTCATATCCATGTATTGGATATGTCAAGTGGCATAATAATAAATTTATGAGCATTGGTATTGTTATTGTCAAAAAGGTTACAATCAGAATGCCAAATAATTTTCCTGCTAAATATTTCTTTTTCCCGATTCTTTGAATAAGTAGGATTGAACTATTGCTTTTTTCTTCTCTTATTAAGGAAAGTGATGCAATAATTGTTGCATAAACAGGCAATAACAGATACATTATATATGGAATATATGCCGCTTCAGTGCCCTGTAATACGAAATTTTCATTTGCTGAACGAATAAATTGATAACTTTTTCCTATATCATTTTTTACACATAAAATATACGAAGCAATATTTAAAATCATTAGAGCAATAAAAACAACTTTATATTCTGCACGATCAATACAATGTTTGATTTCTATAAGAACCATTTTTTTCATAATCTTTACCAAAAGGGCATAAACCCACGAAGAGGTTTATGCCCATCCCTTCTGTTATCTAAAATCTACATTTCCACTTACAAATGCAGTTGATAATTGAGATTGATAATTTTCCATTCCCATACCGACCTGTGTGTTAGTAGAATTATAACCGCTCTTGGTAAAGATTAAATTACAAGATCCTGTTCCAACACCCTGCTTATACTTATTAGATATTTTACTCTTGCTGTTATTGACAGCCCAGAAATTTGCGTAAGAGGTATTGGTAATTGCTGTTACCTCATTTGTGATGTAATCATCGGATGTTGTTTTTGCATGCATAGAGGTAAAGTTATTAGTCTTATTCAGTTTAAGTGCATAAGCGGTGTAAGATGCCGCCTGAGAATATGCTGCTGAAGAAAGAAATACACATCCTGCACAAAACAAACCAATACCTACTTTTGCAATCTTCTGTTTTAAACTTTTTAACATCATAGTCAATTCCTCCCAATCTTATTTTTTTAACTGCGTTGGTACTTTTGGTTCATACAACAAACCACGGCACAATGAATTTGCATTACTTCGAGCAATAGCAGTCACTGCCTGAAGTACGAGACGGGCACTTTTCTGGGGTGCCTTGTTTACTTGCTTATTGTCCATCGTTTTCACCCCCCCCCTCCTTAATTGTCTGACAATTACAGACAACTTTATTTGTTTACCATGGTATGTGCTTAATATAACAGAGTATTTAATTTTTTCAATCCCTCTATGCACGAATGGTAGCCCAACATGCACGAACTGTTCTACATATAGGTATAAATCGAGTAGGAGGCGGTGACTAACCGCCGTCCTCTCACAGCACCGTACGTACCGTTCGGTATACGGCGCTTTCAATAGTTGACGTGCACAGACTGATAGGCTGTGGCTAAATCATAAAAGCCACTGTTTATCAGTCTTTCTTTATTCAGCGCCCAAATCACAGCTTTGTTATTGCTGATATACCAATACTTTCTGCGACTGTTTGCTATTGTTG
>OAUQ01000399.1_pt1 | contig 17442 bp, 15 predicted proteins | sample 1476151 | NCBI WGS metagenome assembly OAUQ01 (sample SAMEA2580008, study PRJEB22360) | human gut metagenome | biome: human gut; feature: human-associated habitat; material: faeces | place: Denmark | collected 2008/2010 | reverse complement strand
GACCACCGCCAAAAAAGCCTGCATACAGAATTCATAACTGTATACAGGCTCTTTTTATCTTTTTATAAATCTTTATACAATTGTTCGTACTTTCTTGCAGAATTATCCCATGAAAAATCTGCCGCCATGCCACGGTCAACAATCTTGTTCCACTCACGCTTATGGTTGTAATAAACACTCTTTGCATAATTGACAATGCTAAGCATTTCGTGGGCATTGTAATTTGCAAATGAAAATCCTGTTCCAAGATTTTCATATTCGTTGTACGGTTCAACCGTATCCTTTAATCCGCCTGTTTCTCTTACAATCGGAACCGTTCCGTAACGCAGGCTGATTAACTGGCTGAGTCCGCATGGCTCAAACAGGGACGGCATTAAAAACGCATCACATGCCGCATAAATCTTATGTGCCATTGGTTCTGAATAGTAAATATTGGCTGATACCCTGTCATGATACTTCCAGTCATAGTGTCGGAACATATTTTCATATTTTTCATCACCCGTACCCAGCACAACCAGCTGCACATCTTCGGTACAGAGCTGTTCCATCACATAAGCCACAAGATCAAATCCCTTCTGGTCTGTCAGACGGGACACAATGCCAATCATGAATTTCCCCTTATCCTGTGCCAGTCCGAGTTCTTTCTGTAATGCCACTTTGTTCTTCCACTTTTCCTTCCGGAAGGTAATCTGATTGTACTTTGCATCCAGATTCTCATCGGTTTCCGGATTGTAAATTTCGTAATCAATGCCATTTACAATACCTCGCAGACAGTTTGAACGCGCCTGCATCAAGCCTTCAAGATGTTCCCCGTAAAACGGTGTCTTAATCTCCTCGGCATAGGTTGAGCTGACAGTCGTTACCATATCCGCATAGACGATACCGCCCTTTAAATAGTTGGCATCCTTATACGCTTCCAGCTTATCCGAAGTAAAATAGCTGTCCGGAAGACCTGTAATATCTTTGACTTTCTTCAAATCCCAGATTCCCTGGAATTTCAGATTATGTATTGTCATCACAGACTTTACACCCTGATAAAATTCGCCCTGTGCAAACCGCTCCTTTAAATAAACCGGCACCAGACCTGTCTGCCAGTCATGGCAGTGGATAATATCCGGCCGGAATCCCAGTGTCGGAATTGCCGAAAGCGCCGCTTTACTAAAGAACGCAAACTTTTCAATATCTTCATGAATCCAGCTGTACGGCTTCGGTCCCGAAAAATAAAATTCGTTATCAATGAAATAGAATGTAACGCCCTGATATTCCATTTCAAAAACACCGACATACTGTGTGCGCCATGCAAGGTCGATATAAAAATGTGTCTTATAGACCATCTTTTCCCGATACTCCCACGGAATACACGTATACTTGGGAATCATCACCCGCACATCAAATTCATCCTTGTTAAAATACTTTGGCAAAGCTCCCACAACATCTGCAAGTCCCCCTGTTTTTATAAATGGAACCGCTTCTGATGCAATAAATAAAACATTCTTCATACCTATCTCCATTTCTGAGCGAGTTATTTTTAAGAGGATATCTCCCGCTTTCGCCCGGAAGCAAAGAGCCTCATATTTTTTCTTATCCACATAGTACAAAAGTGCAGCTAAGAATCTCAGCTACACTTTATTATACCATATTTCATTTTAAATTACCAGTAACGTCTGATTGCTGTAATCGGTAAAATGTTTGCCGATGAAATCTTTACAACATCACCGCTTGTCGGTGCATGAATAATCTGACCGCTACCGATGTAGACACCTACATGTCCCGGATAGCAGATAATATCGCCCGGCTGTGCCTGCGAAAGGCTTCCGACTGATGAGCCACCACCTGCAATGGCACTGGATGAATGCGGCACGGAAATACCATTCTGTCTGAAAATATAATACATCAGACCGGAACAGTCAAATCCACTCGGTGAAGTACCACCCCATACATAAGGCACACCTAACATGCTATACGCTGCACTGACCACACCGGAAGCACTGCCTGAATTATTGGCTGCTGCAACGGTTGTCGTCGTACTGCTCTTTGTCTTTGTCGTTGTCTTAGCTGCTGCAGCGGCGGCCTGCGCTTCACGCTGTCTTTGTGCTTCTGCTGCGGCAGCCTGCGCTTCTGAAAGCTGTGTTGTCAAATCAGCCACTGTATTTTCCTGATCTGCAATTGCCGCATATAAAACAGCCTGCTTATCTGTCATCTCCTGCCCAAGTGCTTCCAGCTCCTTCTTATCCGCGTCGAGCGTACTCTTTAACTGGTGGATCTGTGAAGCGGTTGCTGCCATCTCATCTAACTTTCCACGGTCATAATCATAAACCTGCTGTACGTACTCCGCTTTATTCAGTGCATCGCTCATGCTTTCTGCTGTAAGAAATGCCTCTGCAATCGATGTTGACTGGTCTTCGTACATATATTTAATACGCAGTTTCATATCATCATACTGATTCTGCATATTCTGCTCTGCAACTGCTAAATCCGCATTTGCCTGATCAATCTCTTCATTCTTATCATGCATCTTGACTTCAAGTTCGTCCATCTGCACAAGCAGATAAGCAAGCTCTGACTGTGTCTGGCTTAACTGGCTCTCTGCCGCATTCTTTTTATTGGTTAAATCTGTTACATCATCTGCCCATACAGACGTGCCGGCAATGCTTGTAATTAAAGCTGCCACAAAAGTTTTTGCAATTCTTTTACGCATAAGTTTCTAAACCTCATAATATATTACAAATTTGTTACATATTTTTTAAAATTTGCTTTCAATATTATAATATATTACAAACTATTACGCAAGACATAAATCTAATCTATATGTGAAATTTTTAAGAACTTTTTTATTTAATATTGTACTGTAAACGGATTTTATCGGCTATCAACGCGATAAATTCTGAATTTGTGGGTTTTCCTTTGCCATTGCTGATTGTATAACCAAACAAACCATTGAGTGTTTCCGTATTTCCACGGTTCCATGCCACTTCAATTGCATGACGGATGGCACGCTCCACGCGGCTTGATGTCGTCTGGTATCTTTTGGCAATGGTTGGATAAAGTATTTTGGTAATGCTGTTAATCACATCATTGTCCTTGACTGACAGCATAATAGAATCTCTTAGATACTGATACCCTTTAATATGCGCAGGAATACCAATGTCATGTATAATGTTTGTAATATCACTTTCCAGATTCCGGTCACTGACCACCGTATGTTCCAGCGCCGGTGCTGCTCCTGCTTTCGTATTTTCCGCATGGACATTTCTGATATACCGGATTCTGTTAATCAGCATATCATTATCAAACGGCTTCATGATATAATATGAAGCGCCCATATTAAATGCATCTTCTGTCACACTGTCCCGTCCGATAGCACTGATAATAATAAATGCCGGCGTCTTTCGTATCTCCTTATCCTTATGCACTTTTTCCATCACTGTCAGTCCGTCAATCTGCGGCATTATAATATCCAGCAGAACAACATCCGGTTCTTTCTCCTTAATGATGTGAAATGTATCTTCTCCATTCGTCGCCGTACCGACTACGGACAAATCCTGTTCCTGTCCGATGACCTGCCCAAGTACCTTTAACATATTCTCATTATCATCTGCAATTGCTACCTTTAAGGCTTCCATTCATTTCCCCTCCATAAGATTTTTCTCATTCCCCTTACAAAAACTGATTATATCTTCTGCGACAAAAATTGGCAATCCTATATTTTCGCGTTTTTCGACATTTTTCGACAAAACAGTTTTTATTTTCCCTCTTTTAGCATTGTTTCAGCAAAAATTCCGTACCCTTTTGTCGGATTGTCGATAAAAACATGGGTCACTGCGCCGACAAATTTTCCGTTTTGCAGGATTGGCGAACCGGACATTCCCTGTACAATCCCATTTGTCATTGCCAGAAGTTCCGGAGATTTGACGGTAAACGTCAGATTTTTCTGACCGCCATAACTGATATGGTCAATTTCAATTTGATAATCCTCATAGGAATTATCTGTATACATACGGATATATGCCTTTCCTTTCTCTACCTCATGGCTGTAACCGACCTGCATATATTCCAGTTCATACTCCTCTGCCAGATTTTTGTCCAACGTGCCAAAAATGCCACTGACCGTATTTTTTCTGATACTGCCCAGAAAATTCTTTTCCTGATAATCTATCGTTCCGATAAATTCGCCCGGCGTACCTTCTGTTCCTTTTATAATTGAAACGATTTTCGTTTTATAAAGCCTTCCGTCATGAATCGTCAAAAGTCCCGCGGTCGTTTCATCACTGATACCGTGTCCTAAGGCACCGAATCCACCTGAGCTGTCAATGTATGTCATCGTTCCGATTCCCTGTGCATCATCTTTTACCCAAAGACCGATTTTATAATTTCCGCCCTCGTCCATGACCGGTGTCACGCTGACGTCAAACTGCTGTCCATTGCGCAGTATCGTAAAAACAACCTCTGTACCGCCGCATTTTTTGACCGCTTCAGCCAGTGTGCCTTTTGAAGATACCTTTTCTGCATTCACCGCTAAAATGTAATCCCCCTGACGGATAATATTTTCACATGGATTGACTTCATTTCCGTAAATATCGGTAATACTCTGCGTATTCACCGCAAGCACACCGTCTGTCTTTAAATATAACCCTATCTGGAAACCGCACGGATATACATAATCCGGTTCAACAACATTGACATCAACTGTCCGGATATCAAAGACACCGAACAGCTTAATCTGCATGGGATAACTGCCGGTCTGCTCCGCTGCAAATGCCGCCGGTCTGCTAAGATTCACTTTCTGCGTATCATTTTCCGCCGTAACCGGAAGCCCCAGCTGCAGTGTGGTGATACGGTTATTCTGTAAATATATTTCTCCGGGCAGCTGCTTTGCAACCATATGGGCATAAATCCCCATTCCCGATGCCGACACAATAAAAAACAGAACAAATATAAAAAACCTATATACAATTTTCTTTTTCATACGCAGCTCCATTCCACAGGCATTATTAATGATGTTGAAGCAAATGCCCTCAACTGTTTAATCTTAGTATCTGCCGTATTTGAAAATCTAATATAGGTTTTTTATGGTTATTTATTTTTATAAGCTGCCGCCTGATGGCACAATTCCTGTGCATTGGCACGTACCGCTTCCGTAATGGTACTGCCGCCAAGCAGCCTTGCCAGTTCTTCCACGCACTGCGTATCCAAAAGCCGGTAAATGGATGTAACTGTTTTATTGTCCTGCACCGATTTTTCAATCATAAAATGCACATCTGCCATTGCAGCAATCTGTGGCAGATGCGTAATGCAGATTACCTGTCGTTTCTGCGACAGCGTGCATAACTTTTCTGCAACCCGCTGTGCCGTTCTGCCACTGATTCCGGCATCAATTTCATCAAAAATGAGCGTGCCGATATCGTCCTGATTGGCTGTTACGGTACGGATTGCCAGCATAATACGGGACAGTTCACCACCGGAAGCCACTTTTGACAATGGCTTTAATGCTTCACCCGGATTGGCTGCAATCACAAAATACATATTGTCCGTTCCGTTTGCCGAAAAATGCCCCGTCTGCTCAAAGACCGCTTCAAACCGCACATCGGCAAAATTCAAGTCCTGTAATGCTGCACGGATTTGTGCGCACAGCTTCTGCGCCGCCGCTTTTCTTAAATCCGAAAGCTGTGCCGATAAACCGGAAAGCCGTTTTTCTTTTTCAGCCAGTTCCCGTTTTAACTTTGCAATCAGTTCATCATGGCTTTGCAGCTGCTCCAGCCGTTCTTTTCTGCTTTCGGCATAGGCAAGAATCTCAGCGGTGGTCTGACCGTACTTCATCTTCAAGGAATTGATAAAATCCAATCTTTGCTGTACCTGCTGAAAGGTTTCCGCATCAAATGCCGCATCTTCCACATAGTCCGCCGTCATGCGTGCCGCATCGGATAAAAGACTTTCCACGTCCGCCAGTGTCGCACACAGTCCGCTAAGCCGGTCATCATATACCGCCGCGCTGTTTAATGCCCGCACTGCCTGTCCCAGCTTATCACTGACATTGTCCTGTCCCGATACGAGATTCTGCTCGACAACCGCCATTTCTTCCATAATCTTCTGTGCGTGCAGCATTTTCTGATAATCGGCTTCCAGCTGTGTATCTTCACCTTCGGATAACTGCGCCGACTCAATCTCGGATACTTCAAATTCAATAAATGAAATCTCGCGGTTTCTGCTTTCCTCGTCCGTATCAAGTGCCTGCAATTCCTGTTTCTGCTTTACATACGCCGCATAAACCTCTTTTAATGCCGCTTTGACCTCTGCAAGACTCTCCTTTGCATAGGCATCCAGGATGTCAATGTGATGACTTTCATTTAACAAAAGCTGATTGTCATGCTGACCGTGAATATCAATGAGCCACGATGCCATTTCACGCACCTGTCCGAGCGTATAGGTCTGACCATTGACCTTTATCTGGGAACGGGTGGGCGTAATTTTTCTGGAAATAATGAGCTGTCCTTCCTCTAATTCCTCGACACCGAATGCCGTAAGCTTTTCTTTTACCGCTTCGCTTTCAATGTCAAAAGACAGCTCCGTCAGTGCATAGTCCGCACCGCTGCGAATCAGATCCGACACTGCTTTTCCGCCCAGTGCCAGATTGACAGACCCTAAAATAATGGATTTACCGGCACCGGTTTCACCGGTCAGAATGTTTAATCCGTCCTTAAAATTAATATCTGCTTCCTCAATCAAAGCCAGATTTTTTACATGTAAATTTGCTAACATATGTCACTCCCTGCGGATTGTATCCTACTGTTTTGCTTTCTTTAGTATAACAAATATTTTATCAGGAGTGAACTATTTTTTTCAATTTTTCCATTAATTTTACGGTATCATCAACCGTACGCACCGCACACATAATCGTGTCGTCCCCTGCAATCGTACCGACAATTTCATGCCACTGCATTGCATCAAGTGCCGCACAGACTGCCATTGCCATTCCGGCAACCGTTTTGATAACAAGAATATTCTGTGCCATATCAGCACCGACAAACCCTTCCTTTAAGACCCGGATAAATTTGTCGTTCATATGCTGTCTGTCTGCCTGAAAGACAACATACTTCTGATTTTTGCCGTCTATGGACGTCTTCGTAAGATTCAGTTCCCGGATATCCCTGGAAACTGTCGCCTGCGTCACGCTGAAACCGGCCTGTTTCAGTGCTTCTGCAAGTTCCTCCTGTGTTCCGATACTGTTTTTGGTGATTAATTCAATAATCTTATTTTGTCTTTCCGACTTCATACTTATTCCATCCTCCCGCCGCAAAATACATTTTTTACATTTTATTGCGGATACGCTGTAAAAAACTTAATTTGTTGGTCTTGATAAACTGCGATACCTTCTCTGACCTGCGTACCACAATCCTGTCCCCGGTTATTACTTTGCGGGATATTTCCCCGTCAAATGTAGCAATCCGCTCTTCTGCAAGGCGCTTATTGTCACTCATTTCAATCACAATTTCATCTTCCGCGCCGAATATAATGCTGCGCTGGTTTAATGTATGCGGACAAATCGGTGTAATCATCATCATCTGTGCATTCGGCTGGATAATCGGACCACCCGCTGACAGACTGTATGCCGTGGAACCTGTTGCCGTGGATACAATTACACCGTCCGCACTGTAGGAATTTAAATACTCGCCGTTTACGTGTACATCAAAATCTATGACACGCAGTGTCCCGCACCGGCTGATTACAATATCGTTTAATGCCGTATTTTCAAAAACCGGTTCACCGTCGCGGTAAATTGTTCCTGATAGCATCATGCGCGTATCAATTTCATAAGTATCCTGCATACAGCAGTTCAGCGCTTCATATACGGTGCTTCTGTCGGCATCGGTCAGATACCCGAGTGTCCCGATATTCACGCCAAGCAGCGGAATATTGGTTTTATTGACATCTCTTGCTGCCTGAATCAGCGTTCCGTCCCCGCCAAGTACAATAATACACTCTGTATCTGTCGGAATCTGCCTTGCATCGGTATAGCGGTAATCCGTATCGCCACCGGTCTGCTCCTGATTGCTGCTTAGACAGACCGCACCGTTTTTTTGCAGATACTGTTCAATTTCTTTTGTAAAACTGTAATCTGCATCTTTAGCCTTATTTGTAATAATATAAAACTTCTTCATCAGCGTATCTGCGCCTCCAGTGTTTCTTAATCGAGTGCCGCATGTGCTTTTTCTACAACCTGTGCCGCTTCAAACGGAACGTCCGGATAACTGCCCTCTGTATGTTTCTGCAGATGCAGCAGATATTCAATATTCCCCTCCGGTCCTTTTACCGGTGAAAATTCGAGATTGAGCACTTCAAATCCAATTGATATTGCAAAATCAATCACTTTTTCAATCACTTCCAGATGCACTGCACTGTCACGTACCACACCATGCTTGCCGACTTTTTCCCTGCCTGCTTCAAACTGTGGCTTAATCAGACAGACAATTTGTCCGTCATCGGACAAAAGTTCCTTAACCGGTCCTAAAACCTTAGTCAGTGAAATAAAGGATACGTCAATGCTTGAAAAATTGATTTTATCTGCAACGTCTTCCGGTGTCACATAGCGGATATTTGTCTTTTCCATGCAGACCACACGTTCATCATTGCGCAGTTTCCATGCAAGCTGTCCGTGTCCCACATCAACCGCATAGACTTTGACTGCACCGTTCTGTAACATACAGTCCGTAAATCCGCCCGTGGAAGAACCGACGTCCATGCAGATTTTCCCCGCCAGTGTTACACCGAAATTTTCCATTGCTTTTTCTAATTTTAAGCCACCGCGGCTTACGTATTTTAATGTATTGCCTCGGACCTCTATCACGGCTTCCGCAGGAAAATTTGAGCCTGCCTTGTCTTCTTTCTGACCGTCTACATAGACATTTCCTGACATAATAATTGCTTTTGCTTTTTCTCTTGACTCTGCCAGTCCCCGCGATACCAGCAGTACATCCAAACGTTCTTTTGCCATATCTGCTCCATTCTAAAGTACGATATTTTCATAAAATGAAATAATGCGTTCCGTTACGGTTTCCGCATCAATTCCGGCTTCACAGCGTAAAATATCAACGCTGCCATGCTCAATGTAATCATCAGGCAGTGAAATGTTTAACACCCGCACCGGTAACTGTAAATCTGAAACCAGCTGACAGACACTCTCACCGAACCCGCCGGAAATCACATTTTCTTCCATGGTTACAATCAGATTGTGTTCCCTGCCGCATTTAAATACCGCCGATTCGTCAATCGGCTTTACAAAACGTGCATTAATCAGCGTGACAGAGTACCCCTGTGCTTTTAAATTTTTCCGTACAATGTCTGCTGTTTCCACCATGCTGCCGACCGCAAGCAGGGCAATATCTTTTTCATAATACATCACTTCTGCTTCACCATATACAATCGGCTGCTTAAATTCTTCAAATGCCGTCACCGCTGTTCCACGCGGATATCTGAGCGCAAACGGACCATTATATTCTTCCAGTCCGAATTCAAGTCCCACTTCCAGCTCCCACGCGTTTTTCGGTGCAAACACTGTCATATTCGGAATATTTGACAGATACGACAAGTCAAATATTCCCTGATGGGTTTCTCCATCACTGCCTACCAGTCCTGCGCGGTCAATTGCAAAGACCACGTGTAACTGCTGGATACAGACATCGTGTAATATCTGGTCATAGGCACGCTGCAGAAAAGATGAATACACGGCAAATACCGGCTTTAAACCGCCTGCTGCCAGTCCTGCCGAAAATGTAACGGCATGTGCCTCCGCAATGCCTACATCAAAAAAGCGTTCCGGATACCACCGTGAAAACTTGGCAAGACCCGTTCCGTCCGGCATCGCCGCCGTAATTGCCGCAATCTTTGCATCCTTCTTTGCCAGCTTACAGACCGCCTCTGAAAAAACTTCCGAATAACTTTTGCCATTCTCGTTTTTTAACACATTTCCGGTCTTAATATCAAACGGTGCAATACCGTGATATTTGCTCGGATTACGCTCCGCTGGTCTGTATCCGTGGCCTTTCTGGGTCACCACATGTACCAGCACGGCATGGTCAATCCGCTTAGCCACCTTAAAAATTTTTATCAGTTTTTCAATATCATGACCATCTACCGGACCTAAATAGGTAATGCCCATGCCTTCAAACATCTGATTGGGAACAATAAGCTGCTTAATATTGCTTTTTGTCTTTTTAATCTTGTCCACAATCACACTGCCCATAGGCATCTTATACAATGTGTTGGTAACCCCTTCCTTTAAATCATAATAGGAGTTGGAAGCACGGATTTCACCAAGCATTTTGGATACCCCGCCGACATTTTTGGAAATTGACATATTGTTATCATTTAACACAATAATAAAGTTTCCCTTTACCTGTGATGCGTTATTTAACGCTTCATATGCCATGCCGCCGGTCAAAGCGCCGTCACCGATAACAGAAATCACGCTGTAATGCTCTTTTTTGATATCGCGGGCGCTGACATATCCCAGTCCCGCTGAAATTGAAGTCGAACTGTGTCCCGTATCAAATGCATCGTAATGACTTTCATTGCGCTTTGGAAATCCGCTCATGCCGCCGAATTTACGCAGCTGGTCAAACTGATTTTTTCTGCCCGTTAAAATTTTATGGGTATATGCCTGATGTCCTACGTCCCAGATTAATTTATCCTGTGGAAGATTAAATACAAGATGCAGTGCCATCGTCAATTCAACAACTCCCAGATTGGATGCCAGATGTCCGCCCGTTTTACTGATATTTTCAATCAGAAACTGCCGGATTTCATCTGCCAGCTGGTTATATTCAATCGGGTCAAGTGCCTTAATATCATTGGGCTTGTTAATCTTTTCAAGTATCATACGAACCTCCGCTGTCACCAAACAGCTTATTTTTCTCTGTGAATCAGTCTGCGCACAAGTTCATCTAAAAATTCATTTTCCCCGGTTTCTTCAATCAGACGCAGTGCTTCATTTGACATCTCTATCACATCTTTTTCGGCTTTTTCCATTCCGTATAATGTGACATATGTCGTTTTATGATTTTTTTCATCACTTAATACCGGTTTTCCGAGGACTTCCTGCGTGCTTGTGACATCTAAAATATCATCCTGAATCTGGAATGCCACGCCGATCAGATTGCCGGCTTTTTCCATTTTTTCAACCGTCCGGTCATCTGCCCCGGCAAGAATTGCTCCCGCCATAAATGCTGCTTCAATGAGCGCTCCGGTCTTTAGATTAAAGATGAATTCAAGCTGTGCTTCATTCATCGGCTTGTCCGTCAGCCACACATCCAGTGACTGGCCGCCGACCATGCCGTAAATGCCTGCCTTGTATGCAATCCCCTTTGCCGCCTTTACACATCGGATTAAATCGTCTGGTTCCGTCACTTCTGAAATGCTGTTAAACAGCAGTTCATACGCGTAATTAAGCAGTCCGTCTCCCGCCAGCACACCAAAGTCTTCCCCGAATTTTTTATGGGTTGTTAATTTGCCGCGGCGGTAATCGTCATTGTCCATCGCCGGTCAATCATCATGAATCAGTGAATACGTATGAATACATTCCAGCGCCGCCATAAACGGTTCTGTAATTTTTTCATCCGTTCCGCCAAGCAGTCTGTACACCTCCAAAAGAAGCATCGGGCGCAGTCTTTTTCCGCCCGCATTGACACTGTAATTCATCGCCTCCGCCACGCGCTGCTGCATCCCTTCTTCTGCCGGGAGCTTTGCCGCAAGCAGGGCATTAATCTGTTCTACACGCTGCTTTAATTCCTCATTAAAATTCATCTTCGTCACCCTCTTTTTGATTGAGTACCACAATCTTTTTTTCCACCTTGTCCAGCTGCTGATTGCAGTTCTGAATCAGTTTCATGCCTTCATTATATAATTTGAAAGAATCTTCTAACGAAACGTCCCCGTTTTCAAGATTTCCTATAATCTGTTCGAGCTTTTCAAATGACTGTTCAAGCGTCTGTGCCTTTGCCATGCGTAACCTCCAATGCCTGTGCCTTTACATATCCGTCTTTTAAATAAATTTTCATCAGGGACTTTTCCGCCACATCCGCGGTGCTTCTGATTCTCGTTCCGTCCTCTGCCGTTACATACGCATATCCCTGTCCCAGCTTTGCAAGCGGGGAAACACCGTTTAAGCGTGCTGCAAGCAGTTCCATCTGATGCCGCTTTGCCGCAAGCACCTGATACAGTGCCTTCTCCAGCCGTTCTTCTGCCTGCATGGTATACTGCCGTCCATCCTCAATCCTGCTCACCGGGTTAAAAACAGCCAGCCGGAGCCTGTAGTTTTCCAGTACATTTTTACTGTCTGAAATCTTACGCACTGCCGCCGTATACAATGGCTTTTCATATGCTGCAATCTGCGCTTCTATTGCAGAAATATCACAGACTGCCAGCTCTGCTGCCGCAGATGGCGTCGGTGCGCGTAAGTCCGCCACAAAATCGGTAATGGTAAAATCAGTTTCATGTCCAACCGCGGAAATCACCGGTGTCTTTGCCGCAAAAACTGCTTCAATCACCGGCTCTTCGTTAAATGCCCACAAATCTTCCATGGAACCGCCGCCTCTGCCGACAATCAATACATCCAGATTCTTTTCATCGAGTGTACGGATACCTTCCGCAATGCTTTCTGCCGCCTGCTCTCCCTGCACCAGTGCCGGGTACAGATACAGCGCCACATACGGATTTCTGCGGTATGAAATATTCATAATATCATGCACCGCCGCCCCCGTTGCCGCCGTTACAATACCGATTCTTCGTGAAAATGAAGGAATAGGACGTTTATATTCCAGGCTGAAATATCCCATTTCTTCATAGCTTTTCTTTAACGCTTCAAATTGTTTATATAAATCGCCCTGTCCGTCTGCCTCAATGGCATTGGCATACAGCTGGTATTTTCCGTCCCGCTCGTAAACGTCAATTCTGCCGCTTACAATCACCTGCATGCCGTTCTCTAACCGGAACTCTAAGTTTTTGGCACTGCCCGCAAACATAATTGCAGACATCACGCCCTGCCCATCCTTTAAGGAAAAGTAAATATGCCCGGAAGTGTGATACTTACAGTTTGAAACCTCACCTTTCACAGAAATCCTGCTCAGCACAAAATCCTGCCGGAACATATTCTTAATGTAAGAATTCATCTGTGTTACCGTATACACGCCCGGCATATTTTTCTCCTTTCCGCAGACGCTGCCTTTTTTCTATTTTGCAAGCTTTGCAAGCACACCGTTTACAAAAGACGGTGCATTATCCCCGCCGTAATTTTTTGCCAGTTCCACGGCTTCGTTAATCGCTACATTTACCGGAATATCCTCATCATACAGCATTTCATAAACGGCAAGACGCATAATGGCAAGTTCTGCCTTACCCAGTCTGTTTACCGGCCAGCCTTCCGATACACTGTTAATTTTTTCATCTATTTCAGGAAGCAGTGCTGCAATCGTCTGTGTTTTCTCTGTAATATATTTGCAGTCAGCCTCGCTGATTGTTCCAAGTTCGTTCATATACAGACGAATCTGTCCGTCCAGTTCGTGTGCATCATGAAATTCCACACGAAACAGCAGCTTAAAAATATGTTCCCTGATTACCGATCTTGTCATTGTTGTCCTTTCTGCTGTAAAACAGCTTTACAAAAAAATATCTTGAAACCAAACAAGAATTGATTCCAAGTAAACACTTTCCCATTGCCCTGTCTGCGGACAATCGCCTAAAATCTGTCTGAAATCCGCACATAAAAATGGAAAACCCGTCCGATATGTCAAAAAAATATCTTACGGATTCTTCCACTTTCATGCTGCGCCGGCACCTGTTTACTGTGCCTCAACATCTACGCCTGCAATCTTAATATTGACGACACTGACTTCAAGCCCTGTCATGGTTTCAATTGCAGATTTTACCTTTTCCTGTACCTTTTTGGATACAACCGGAATCTCATAACCGTATCTGATATTGAGTGCTAAATCAACAGAAACGTTTTCCTCACTGACATTGACCTTTACACCCTTGGAAAGGTTCTTCATACCCAGCTTGCTTACCAGTTCATTTGTAATATTGCCTGCCATAGATTTCACACCTTCAATCTCTGTTGCAGCAAGTCCTGCGATAATTGCCACAACCTCATCCGCAACTCTTACTTCACCGATATTGCTTACGTTCTCGCGGATTGTATAAGTGTTTCCTCTATCTTCAAACTCTTTCGTCATAGATAAACCTCCTAATTATCGAAATGTACTTATTAGATATTATAATCAATTTTTCTGATTATTGCAAACATTTATTGTAATCTTGTCTGCCGCCACTCCTGTTTTTCTTTTTACGATATCTTCAATCTGTGCTTTCTGCGTATCGGTCAGCTGTGTCTGATTGATGACAACATCCACGTTTCCGTCTAAAATGGACACTGCCGCATCGGAAAAGCCTTTGGCTTCAAGCAGCAGCTCCGCCGCAATTTCTTTTTCCGAATTATCCGTAATTGCTGAAAGCTGCGCCACCGCCTCTGCCTTTGCACTCTCGGTCAGTGCGGCATTATTAATAACTTCCAGTAAGGTTTCTTTATTTTTTGCACGGATCTGTTCGCGGTTTAACTTTGCTTCCGAAACCACACTTGAAGACACACCGTTACCCGAAGTGAGTACCACACTGCCCGGTTCCTGAAGACTCTGCTCATCCGGTTCGGCATCGTTGCTTAAAATGTCGCCGGATACCTCATCGACCGGATTGGACGTCGGGTCCTGTGTGCTTACCGTGTCATTTACCGTGATAATATCCGATAAATTGCCGGTGTAATTTATGTAGCCTGCCGCAGCTATCATAATTGCCAGTGCCGTAATAATCAGCTGATTCTTTTTAATCTTTTTCAAAACAACCTCCAGATTTTTAATTCATTTTCAAAACTTTAATTTTATGTGCGGGTACTCCAAGCAGTGCTTCTGCCGCAGCTGTAATATCAGCGCATACATTTCCGTCACCACCTCCCTTTGCAACAATGACAATGCCCTCCACCTCCGGCATATTTTCTTTGGTGACATACGGCTCACTGCCCTCCTGCGTATCGTAATAAATATTGCTTGTGCTTCCGCTTTGCTGTGTAGTACTGCGCACGCCCCCGGCACTGTCGCTTTCCTGGATCACGCTTTCACTGTAATCCGAATCCGCCGCAATAATTTTTTCTGATGTATTTTTTAATGTGATGACTACACTGACTTCTCCGACCCCCTCTACTTTTTTTAATGCTTTTTCCAGTTTTTCTTCCAACACCGTTTCGTAGCTTTTTGCGCTTTCTGACAATCCGGTCTGCCGGGTCTGTGTATTTTCATTCGTTTCTGTCTGTCCGGACTTTGAACCGGTCGGAAGTGAAATTACAAGCAGTAAAATCCCTGTAAGTACTACTATTGTTATTTTCTCTTTACCGGATTTATTCTGAATTTTTTCAAAAATTCTGTTCCATTTTATCGGTGCCATGAAATCTTTTCACCTCCTGTTTTACCGGGACTTCTGTTTTACCTCCACACATGAAATTGTAATATGTAAAAGCTGTGCCAGTTCATTTCGCAGTGTACTGTAATCCTGCGATATTTCCTGTTTTTTTTCTTCTGTGCTTTCCCCGATAACAATCTGTTCAACTGAAATCTGCTGTTCTTTTTTCTCCGATAAAACCACTGATACAGCGCATATCTTTCCATAGTCTTTGCTGTCTTTGTCTTTCTCCACCGTAACGGTTGTTTTTGCAGGGTAATAACCGTTTTCCAGTACATATTCTTCCACGGTTTTTGCCGTTTCTTTTTCATAGGCTTCCATGACAGACTGTGCAGAATCCCCTTCCCGGTACGTCAGTTCCTGCTTTAGCCGGTTACTCTGATTATAGGTCATGACAGACTCATAAATTTTATCCGGTGAAATGCCTCCGTGAAAAACTGCCGCAAGCGGCTGTATACACACCATGACAATCAGCAGTCCGCAGATATACGATGCGTACTTCGTATATTTTGCTGACGGCATCAAATGTGTGACACCCGTTGATAAAATACTCAAAATAAAAATTTGTTTTACCCACGATAGTACAGCTTCCATTGTCCACTTCCCTTCTTACTGTAATCCCGTCATCATCACAATCATTGCCAGCATCAGTAAAAATAAACTGACTGCTGCCAGTACCGTCATCAGAAGCATTCCGACTGCCGTTCCCAGTGCATTGACTGCCTTTACCACCCTTTTATCCGCCACCGGTTCAATTACTGCCGCTGTCACTTTAAACAGCACTGCCATCAGTACCAGCTTTAAAACAGGAACTGCACAGACAATCAACACAGCAATGACCGCCGCCATACCGATACCATTTTTAATAATTTTAGCCGCCCCCCAGACAGTCTGCGTAACCGTTTCTATTGAACTGCCCACACCGGGAAGTGTCTGCACGGCACGGTAAAGCATTTTCTTTTTATAGGTTTCCGATACCGGTACGAGCATTCCCTTTAAGCCTCCAAGCCCTGTAAAAACAACCAATGCCGTCCTGCCCGACCATTTCATGACCTGCACACAGAGTTCCGCCGCTTTCGTAAAACGTTCTTCTTTTGCAACGGCATCTGCCATGGAAATCAGCATATAAATCTGGTCCACCTTGATTAACACGCTTTTAAACAGCAGATTCACGGTGGTAATGAGCATTAATACAATTTCATAATAAACTGCCGCCGTCACATTGCCGGATGCAAAGGCAACCGCTGAAAAAAATACCGGAACAACCGCTTTATATACGCTGATACAGCCCTCCAGCGTATCTGTGCTGATGGTGCATGCCGTATAAAACGAAGCAATCAGCACCGCCGTCAGCGATATGGACAGAATCATCTGTGCTGTGTCGGATATCTGCTCTTTGCATGCAGACGGACCGAAACAGCGGATTGCTGCCGAAAACAGTGCCAGTATGATAATCTGTACGACTGCGGTTTTACTGCCTGTTATGACCTGTAAAAATGTTTTATTCAGTACCGGAAAAATTCTCTGTCCGGTGACACCGTCCTCTCCCGTTATCTGATTGATAATTTCCTGAAAAGAAATGCTGTAACCGCTGTTTTGCCGTACTGCCCTGTCAATGGCAGAATAATCGTAATCGCCGTAACCGGCTTCCTGCACCGTGTCTGCCGCCGCAGCAATCCGTCCCCCCGCCCCTTCCAATACCATCTGCGTACCGGCTGCGGCACATACCGGTTCTGCCCTCATGCCTGCCGCCGCAAGGCTGACACACACCGCTGCCATCACCCCCAATACCCTGATCCCAAAAAAACGTTTTTCCCCCGCCGCATTTCTTTTCCGATACAATACTTTTATTACCCAATACATTTTGTCACAACCTCAAATAATGTAAGCACCACCGGCATACCCAGTGCGGCAATCGTGATCTTGCAAAACACCTCCAGTTGCCCC
>OAUQ01000375.1_pt1 | contig 17994 bp, 14 predicted proteins | sample 1476151 | NCBI WGS metagenome assembly OAUQ01 (sample SAMEA2580008, study PRJEB22360) | human gut metagenome | biome: human gut; feature: human-associated habitat; material: faeces | place: Denmark | collected 2008/2010 | reverse complement strand
AAAACTGTGTTAAACTACTTTTATTGTAGCTTGACACAGTTTAGTTTACACTCTCTGAACGGATTATAAACGTCTGGAGAAGGCCATGTAAAATGATAGCCGTCATAATTATCCTTTAACTTAGCTAACGTCTGCTCATACGATAAGTTTAATTTTTCAGCAAGTGCCTCTATGTCATCCCGCATTCCGTTCACCAGTTCATCTTCCGTAATTCCGCAAATGCCGGCATACGGCTCGTCCATACTGATATTGGTGATGTTGTTCAATTCGCTGAAGATGCTGAGCTGAGAGAATTTGGTGATGCCTGTGAGGAATACGAAGCGGAGCAATTTCTCGCATCCTTTTAGCGGACTGTAGAAATTGCGCATGGCGTTGCGAAGTTCTTCCAGTTTTTCATCCTCGTGCACCACATCAAGCAAAGGGGCATCATATTCGTCAATCAGTATTACCACTTGCTTGCCCGTTTCCCTATAGGCAGTCTGGATAAGTGAGATGAGACGGACGTTGGCATCAACAGCCGGATTCGTTCGAAAGTTTGTAATCCTATCGGATATAGTTTTCTTGCCATAATTGCTCGCCTTTCTTTTAAGTGATATTCTCTTTGTTGGCAAAGATACGAATAAATGGTGAAACCACCAAATTAAAAACATCTTTTCTTCATTTATGCCCCTTATCTCATTTCCTGATACCTTTTATTTCTTTTCTCCCTTCTCTTATTTCTTTTCTCTCCTCCTTTTATTTCTTTTCAGGCTTCCTCTTATCTCCTTTCTTCCTTCTTGCTGTATTAATAATGGGTTAATCTCGGGAAAAGTCTTGGTTGATTATAGGATAAAATGTTCTTTAACCCTATTGAAATCTCCGTTCATAGACGTTGAACCGCGGTTCAGCGTCTTTGAACGGCGGTTCAACGTCTTTGAACGGACATTCAACGTCTATGAACGGAGATTTTATCTAAGTATAAATGTTTCTTTTCTCAGTTGAAAGAACTGTTTTAGTAGGTTAAAATCCTTGTTTTACCCCTCTTCTTACTCTCATTCATTCGTATTCTTGCTCTCATTCACCCGTTTTGTGAGGGTGTGTCATAAGCTTCTTAGGATATAGATAAGGCACGGATTACACGGATTTTCGCAGATTTCTTTTGATTTTCTTTGGCGGTTTCAATAAAAAAGCGTAACTTTGCGGCAATAAACTATAAAATGAATAATGACTATGATGGGAATATTACAAGTTACCTCTTATTTATACAAGCGCTATATGGATGATTTTGGCGTTCGTATTGATGAAATGAAGTTGCATAAGCTACTTTATTTCACGCAGCGTGAGTGCTTGATTCAAAAGGGCGAACCTATGTTTGATGCACAATTTGAGGCTTGGAAATATGGTCCTGTCATGGTTCAGATTCGCCAGCATTATAAAAATGATTCTCTCCCAGAATTGATGGATAAAGAGCAGGTTGTACAATATGAGCCAGTGTTTGATATGGTGTTTAAAACTTATGCTCCACAGAAGTCTTGGAGTTTGAGTACTTTAACGCATGGAGAGTTTTCTTGGAAACACGCAAGAGAAGGCTATGATGAACAGGATTCATCTGAGGTAGAGATGAAAACAGAAGACATTATGGTTGATGCCAACAGGGTTCGTGAAAGACGAGCAGTTTTGCGTCAATTAAATCTTTATACTGCATAAACCATGAGAATAACTGAGGAACAAATGGCTTTGATACATTCTCTTCGTTGTGAACGGCTGGCTTCTAATGAAGAGAATTTGCGATTGATCGATTCTTTCTATAGCACTCGAAACAACAATGTTGCGGATGCTTTGCTGAATGAGGCCTATCAAGAAGATGAGTCTGGTGTTGTTGCCTATTATGTGGTGAAAGATAGCGATGCTAATGTGTTGTTCTTCTTTTCTTTGAAGTGTGGATTGTTGTTTGATGAATTCATAGAAGGAGAAAAATTGACTAGGCTCAAGGAACTTTGTTCTACTTTGTCTGAAAAGCTGAATGGGGGAAACGTGCCAGAAGAAGATAGGGATGGATTGAAAGCCATTTTGGAATCTGTTAGGGCAAAAAAAGGATTGAAGAAAGATGAAGTGGCTCGTATCCTTCATACTACAACAGATTCTCAGGAAATCAATTCTATTTTCGACAAAAACATCAAGAATGTGGGCAAAACCTTTGCTGGTGTGGAGATTGTGCATTTCTGTGCCAATGATGATTGTCGTGAAGTTTGGGATAAATATAATCTTGACCAAAGTCTGGGAGCAATCGTCTTTTGGCATTTTATCGTTCCTTTGATTTTTGAGTTGAGAAAGATTGTTGGTTGTGAATATCTTTTCTTATTTGCTGCTGATTGTGACCCTGATGAGCATCTTGTGAACTATTATAGCCAAAAGTTGAAATTTAAGAAAGCAGACGAGCATAGTGCTGCAATGCCGATTTATGATTTTACATGTAAGTTCATGTATCAAGAAATTGCGGAATTAGAAAAGAAGCGAATGAAGTTCTATGAGAACTTTAATCATGATGAAGATGCTGTCTAATCTTTTTATACCTTGAAAAACACAGATTGATTTAGAAATTAAATTTTGAGATTACAATATACATAGGCTAACAAGGGCTTTGATAGAGCTATCAAGAAGGCAAGATTCGTGGGAAGAGAAGATAATCACTGCTGTCCCGTTTAGAAATCATCGGGTTAAATAGGCTAGGATACCATATGAGTGCAAAGGTACAAAATCAAATCGAATACACAACTTCTAGAACATAAAATATTGGATATTAATAACTTATATAATAATCGTCCAGACTAAACGGGACAGCAGAGAATGATTCTGCGAGTTCCATCCGGCATTTACATCGTGAAGGCATCTACCCAGTCCTGTGCTCAGGCTAAGGGTCAGAAGATTGCCGTAAGATAGTATACTGAACTTGCGAATCTTGAATAAATTATATAGAAAAAAATCTAAAAACTTGGTAGTTATTTTGTTTTTTCGTATCTTTGCAATCGGAATTAAAATGAAATATACGTATGGCAAGTACCTGATATGCAAGGGGCATATATAGGTGAACTTAGCAAGTCACGATAATTTTGTTTTTTGTAATTAGACAAGCAATTATAGTAGATATGAACGATAGAAAATTACCTGTAGGCATCCAGTCTTTTGAAAAAATCAGAAAGGGTGGATATCTTTATGTTGACAAGACAGATATTATCTGGCAACTTGCCAATAGAAATAAAACGTATAATTACCTGAGCCGCCCACGCCGCTTTGGTAAATCTCTGTTGGTAGATACGCTCGAAGCCTACTTTCTGGGTAAGAAGGAACTCTTCGAAGGGTTGAAGATTATGCAGATGGAGAAGGAATGGGTGAAGCGACCTGTCATCAGGCTCGATATGAGTCGTGCTGGCGCAGAGCCGGAAACTTTACGCTCTTATCTCGACATCACTTTCGACAGATTAGAGAAGGAATATGACATTACACCTAAGCCCACCGCCAAACTTGCCGACCGTTTTGACGGCATTATCCAAACGTCATATGAGCAAACTGGGCAACAGGTTGCCATCCTCATCGATGAATACGACTCTCCATTGCAGCATTCCTGGAAGACTCCACATCATGAAGCATGTACGGATATCTATAGAGAGGTTTTTGCCATTCTCAAAGCTGATGATAAATACGAGAAGTTTGTTTTCATTACCGGTATTACCAAGTTTACGCAGATTTCTCTTTTCTCTGTACTCAACAATTTGAGTAATATCAGCTTTGATTCTGAGTATGCAGCTCTTTGCGGTATCACGAAAGATGAACTCCTCTCAGATTTTAAATCGGAGATTAACAGGTTGGCTACAAAGAAAGGATGGACTTTTGATGAAGCCGTGGTACAGTTGACGGCATTCTACGATGGTTATCATTTCAGTCATGAAAATATGGTTGATATATTCAATCCATTCAGTCTTATCAATGCCCTCGCTGACTCCAGTCTAAAGAATTACTGGGCTTCATCTGGAGCAACCTCTTTGCTTCCTAAGTTTGTAGATGATATGGAAATTAGATTGAAGGATTTCGAGAAATGTCCGATAGACAGCGATACCTTGGAGACTTCTGATGTGACAGGTGGTGGAGCTGAACTTTTCCTCTATCAGTCTGGTTATCTCACGATAAAGGGATATATGGAAGGAATTTATTTGCTGGGCATTCCAAACTATGAAGTACGCAAGGCTCTATACAAGATAGTCTTGCCAGCCTTGACGCTGAAATCAAATGCGATAGTGATATCTACACAGAATATGTTGCTGTATTCTCTAAAAATTGGCGATTTGCCTGAAGCCATGAAATGTCTGAAGGCGCTTATTGCGGATGTGCCATACAGCAATAAGAAACTTGCCAGCATGGATATGGAAGAGAGGTACCGTCTTATCTTGAGTACCATCTTCAATGCTATCGGCTGCAGGGTGGAAGTTGAGAAGATGATTTCTACTGGTAGGATAGATATGGTGTTGGAAACCAATAACTTCATCTACGTTCTGGAACTGAAGCTGAGCAACAATGGAGGCATTGATGCGGCAGCGGAGCAAATTAAGGCTAGACAATATGCCGAACCATTCAAGGCGGATAAACGCAAGGTAATAGCTATTGCTATAGAACTGGATGATTCTGGTAAAGGACTGGTTGATTGGAAGGAAGTTTAGAATCAAGAAATCCACAGCTGGCTTGAGTGCCTGCTGTGGATTTCTCTTGTTTATATTAAAGTGTAGGATTCTGACTCCTTATGGAACGTATATCAGGCGGATTGGCATCGCCTTGTAGCGGCCATTGTTTTTACCGTTGCTACCACTCACGAATCTCATATTGGATAATCCTATCCTCTTGTTGTAAACATCAAAGTATCTATACCAGAAACCATATTCATGACTGGTGGTACTGAAGCCCTGCGTACCTGACAGCAAAGTCTTGGTCCAGAGATTTACATGGATAGGGTTCTTATGGCTCTCGCCCTCCAAGAATCCACCCATAGGCAGATAGATGTATGGCAACTCGGAATCCACAGTCTTGATACGCACGCAGTTGTAGGTTTCTCCTAACGATGTGGACTGTGGTACCACCTCCAGATTGCCAGCATTAACTAACTCTTCGAACACGGCATCAGTTGGAATGGTATAGCCTTCTGGTGCCAAGTCGCTGGAGAGATCCTGATTGGCATCGCTGGTGTTCTGTTTTTTAGAGATACAGAAATAGCCACCAATGGCTTTCTCGTTCTTTTCCAGTGCCACCACATCTGGGGCATAGTAACCATTGTTGGATGCACCTAGGTTGCGGTCTAACATATAATAGGTAGTGGTGGTTCCATCGGCCTTCTTTCCCTGTACCTTTACCACACCATAATAGAACCAGCCCTTCACCTTCGTGTTATCCCCGTTTTCTGTCAGCTGATAATCAGTATCATCTATCTTATGGAAGATACCAGTATGATAAACAGGATAGGTGATCTTGATGCCAGCCTTGTTGATGATGGTAAATGAAGACTTCCACAAATCCTCGTTTGCCGTAGTATTGGTAAGGCTTACCTTCCATTTGCCATTATCTTTTTCCACTTTGATTCTACTATCTTTGTTAATCTTAATATCTCCATCTAGATAAGGGATAAGATACGTGATATTTGCTGTTCCCACGCAGAAATGCAAACCATCATTTCTCACAGCCCCTTGCATGTCTTCAGGAGTGATGCCTTGCACATCCTCGTCCAACCATTTGAAATAGTTGGCAGCTACGGTGGAGTTATTATACTGCATGGTAACGGTTCTAGCAGGATCTTCTTTTCTGAAATCGAAGCTCATCTGCTTGATGGTTATATCAAGAGAAAGGTCGCCAGAAGTAACGGTGATGATTCCTGTACGTGGATTCTCTGATTGGTTATTCTTTTCAAGCGTAAGCTTCAAGGTATATTTCTTGCCTTTAGAAGATGTGCTTGTCTCTTTTATATCATTCTCGGTCTCTTGCTGCCAAGCGGTTATCCAAGCATTATTTTCCTTGACACCATATAGCTTACCATTACTACTCGTTGCCGTTGGCAAGGTAGTAACAATGGTTACGGTAGCCTCTGTTGTGTTTGCATTTATCTCCTGATAATCGCTCACTCCCAGTTCATAGTCTTTGCAAGCTATCATTCTGGTGATTTCAGGGTTATCGTCCCGCACCTCTACTTCCAGTCTATTCTCTGGCAGACTCTTTTTAGCCTCATCAAGCGTAGAGAAGCCATAGTCGTTTACCTTGGTTACCTTGATGGTATAATGGTGGTTGCGGAGCAAGGCATATTGGGTTGTCTTGTTGGCATCCTTGTAGAGTGCCACCTTATAATATCCTTCTCTATAATCTTCTTCTTCACTTTTCTTATAATTCGCCTTGATGATCACCATTGCCTTGCCTGCAGAAGTTTCATTTACTGCCACGGTGGTTGCGGTACCGCCGCCCAATGGGTTGGCTTCCTCACTGAGATCAATAGATTCTGCCAAGTCATCGGTCGTAGGCTCAATATATTTGGCAGGAGCTATGGCTGCCTTGGTTGCCATGTTATAGACGTACAAGCCTGCCTTGGTGAAATTACTCTGGATGCTATTGTCTATCTCCAAACTAATCTTGGCGCATTGGCGCAACATCGGCACTGAAGGATTAGCTTCCAAAAGTTTATCTATTGAAATTTCACCCCAGCAGATAGGGGCATCAAGCTGAGGGGCTCTCTCCTTTGCAGCAGTGAGAGACTGCAAGTCTTGCGCCTCGCTATCCGTCATATCGCTGGCATTGGCTACAAGATGTACATTCTTGGTACCAGCAGGTACATTGGTTATCTTTACCTTGTAGCTGCCATCAGACTGCGGTGGTGATAAGGTAGAAAAGCATGTCTTGCCTAAGTATTTGTCCTTATCTCCATAGAACACAGCGCAGAGCGAATTGAATGTCTCCGAGGTCCCCGCTCTTGTACCAATCTGTTGCTTGGTGAAGTTGGTCAATTGAAGGTTCAAGACAAGTCCCTCGGCAGGGATTTCATCCCCGCCGAGTCCGATAGCCTCCATCGTATCCTTGCAGGAAACAAGGCTGAGGAGCAATCCAATCCATATCATTAAATGTTTGATCTTCTTCATTGCTTAAACTGATTTATAACAGTGTTCAAATCTGATACTAATCTTATTTATTTCACATCAGAATGGCTTGCCTGCGTGCCAAGAGGAGCCATCGTAATAGCCTGTGTCATGATACTTCTCATAGCTGTTGCCATTGAATAGCAGGACGCCTTGTTCATCATTATCGGCTTTTTTGATTCTGATGGCCTTCTCGTGGTCTCCCTTAACAGTCTTGAGGGTAATCACAGTCTTAAACCAACCATTATTCAAGTTGGTGCATTTCCAACTTTTACCCTCTTTATCATAAATGGTAAAAGACTCGCGCTCTGGATTATCGTTATTACCATTTTTGCCATTGGCGGCACCATATACATTAAACCATCCATAAGTCTGGAATTTGGTGTAAACGGTAAAGTCGATGTTCTCAATAGTTGGCATGTTATCATATATGTTCCAAGTAGGATCTGATGTAGGATCATAGACAATCCAACCCTCTTTATCCTCATAGTCGAAGAGAGGAATACCCGGCTCCAAGTGGTGAGGGCAACGATGAAGCGTAAAACCCCAATTCGTATTGGTATTGTTACTGAACATAATCAATGTTTCACCAGGCTTGATGGTTCTTTTTCCCGTAGCGCCAGATTCTGTAGATATCGACTGGGCATCCTTGGGGAAGTCCATGTAATACCACCCCACATTCGTATTATCCGCAACCATTTGATTACCAGGCCAGTTATCTGAAAATTTCCAAACTTTAGAGCTGGCTACAGCTCCAGTTGTTTCACCAATCTGGGTATAGACATAGACACGATGATTGTCTGTTTGAGGTATATAAATTCGCTTGTCATTATCATCCGAAAGGTCTAACCATCCATCTGCCCAGTTGGTATTTCCTATATCTCCATTATAAGTCTCTTCCTTTTTTTCTTCAGGTGTACCCTTATAATTATCAGTTCCATTACTATTACCACCAGAATAATGTGCGCGGTCGTTGATGGCACGGAAGTTGATACGATAGTTACCTACTGCAGGCTTTACCGTTACCTTGATTTTCTTGACAAAGTCGAAGCCTTCTGCAGGTTCCTTTGGCTGCACAGTGAGGTAATGTACTGTCGTGGTAACAGGGTTAGTGGTTGCCTTAATCTTGAAGGTTCCTTCTGGAGTATAAGGATTGTCACAAGATGCCTGAATGGTTGACTTGCCTACGGTGGAAGAGGTTACGTTATCGGTGAAAGCCAAACCGCCCAGGTTGGTCTTAAATTGTACCACCTTGGTATTGTTGTCGCTACCCCAATAGATGGTTACTTCCTGTGGATTTACCTCAAAATAAGGAGAGGCATCATACTCTACATCGAGATACTTCTTAATGTTACCAGCCTTAATCCAAACCTTTGCCGTACCCTTGTAGTTGCCTTTATAGTCGGAGAACTGAATGTCCTTGTTGATGTTGAATGTGATTCTATGATTCTTCACTGCATCTAGCTTGCTCAACACAATCACATCTTTCTCACCACTGGATGTTGTTACCTTTTCATCGCAACCGAAATTAGCCTCTGTCAGCATTACGTTCGACTTATAGTCGATGGAGTCTGCCGTGGTAGATGTTACGCTCGCCTTCGTCTTACTTACCCACAAAGTGGTATGGTTGAAGTCGGCAGAAATAGTCTCCATTTCCCAGGGCTTCACACTTACCTTGCAATCCAGCTCCATATTACCGAGGGTCTTGATAGCACCGGTAATCTCATAGAAGGTGCCGCGAGGGAATACGGGTACGGTGCTGGTTTCATCCTTCTTATGACCCAGATTGATACGATAATTGTTGTCTACAGAACCACCTACATTACCCTTGATGGTAAGATAACTGCGGTCGGATTCTGATGAGATATATCGCTCAGGGAGATAATAGGTCTGCTGGAAAAGCCATTTGCCAGCAGCATTATCTGGAGCATCTTTCGCAGTTCCTGTTCCTTTAATATCATCATTGTTATTTGTTGCTGACGCAGATCTGTTGTCAGACCAATCGTTATAGTATACGAGAGTTTCAGATGTCTGAGAGTCATACAGAGTTTTTTGAATACCAGTCTTGTATTCTTCTTTTTCTTCATTATTTGTCCAAGTTGGAGCCTCAAATTTACCGCCCCAGTAAAGATGGGTAAAAGGAGAGAGTTTATCGGCTGAAATACTGTTGATGCTAAAGGTCTTGCCTCCGAATTCTGCGATACTTGAATCGAAGATAAGATTCAGCTTAACCTTTACGCATGTAAACTTCAGGTTAGCTGCTACCTCTGTATATTTATCACCCGCTGCTTTAATCTCGGTTACAGCGAGATTGCCTGCGGCATCCTTCGGTTCGTAAATCATCGGGATATTGGTGCATACAGGCATACCTGTTGTACTTGTAGGTCTGTAATCGAGTACTATCTTTTGGAGTTCATCTTCAGTTTGGATAGTCTTACCACTCAACACCTTGTTCATGTTGGCAACCACATAGATATGGTAAGTGCCCGGCTCGATATTGAGCTGATAGTTAGCTACATGCTGCTCTACCATCATTGTAGCCAGTGGGGCAGGGAGCGTCTCTACCAGGAGCTTGCCATCATTTCCATTTCCTGTAGGGAAAGCATAGAGGGTCAGGTCGTTGATCTGGCATTCATCTACCGTGGCATTATAGGTAGGAAGGCCGGAAGCATCGTCGGTACGGGTGCCGCGGCTGCTGAGCACGGTTGGCACGAGTACATGCAAGTTGCTTTCTGACGAAATGGGAGCGCGCTCGCCTCCAAGTTCGTCAGAGCAACTTACTGTAACCAACAATATAAACCAACTAACTAAACTTAAAATGAAATCTCGTATTTTCATTGTTTCTAATTTTTAAAGTCAAATACTCTTATGAGCTAAATGCCCGGAAGGGGCTCTGACACCTGAAACGGTTAGAAATCGACACGCTGGATGCGCTTGCTCCAATCCAGGATGGAAATGCTGAGCTTCGCATACTTCCACTGGTTGCCCTGGAGGAAGAAGTCGAGCTTGTAGTCGTACTCTCGGTCCAGGAATTCCTGTTCTGAATAATGGCGGGCTTCGAAGGCGCCACGGCCTTGAGCCAGACAGTCAGCAAGATTGATGCGTGCCACCTCTTCGCCTGTAGTCTTGTTCGTGATGGTGAGGATGGCGTTCTTGTCGTTTTCTGCTGCCGGATGCCAGATGAGTCGGGAGAACATGAGGGCGGCATGAGCGGTGCGCTCCTTTACATTGCCCTCGGTATCCTTAAACTCAGTGGTCCAGGTGTAGTATGGGGTATATGTCAACTCCTCGTCGGGGAGGAGAGAGTTGTCGTAACTGATATCGCCGTTGGCATTGGTTATCTGATAACTGAAGTCATCGGCATTGATGTTGGCAGGCTCGTCGGTCTGATGCAGGCTGATGGTGAGCTGCTTGGTATCACGAACCAGACCGATGGTATGGCGTGTAACCTGCAGGTCTTTTACTTCAACCAGTTCGTTGCTGAGTCCTTGCCAGAGTGTATCGAGCGGTTGGCCCTGGTTGTTCACCTTGCCCTGTTCGCGGTCGAGTCGTGCATGGAGGGCGGTGATGTTATCACCCTGCTGTGGCAGAGCTATCTGGAATTTGGCACCTGGCTGCGCGAGTGCATCTTCGTATTTCTTTTGGAAGGCGAAGGTTGCGAATCTGTATTTGCCCGGTTCCAGATTGATTCGCATGGCATAGTTAGGGTCCTTGAGCGGCTGTGATGTCGCATCGTTATAAGCATCATGGCGAGCAATGAAGTTGCCCTGCTCGTCGTATACGAATACGCTGAGTCCGCCCACATGATCATTGAACATGTCGGCACGCTGCACGTTGTAGTCGTACTTGAACTGCAAGTCAACACCCATGTCACAAGGAGGCAGGTCGTCGTGCATCAAGTCGTTGCAGCTTGCTAGCATACTGCCCGCCATGATGAATCCCCATCCCATGCATATATTCTTGATCCAACTGTTAAACTTCTTGTTTGCCATGATGCTTATCTGTTTTATGAAAAAGTAAAGTGTATAAATTGATTCTTATTCTTCCGATATAGCCAGCCGCTCCTTAGCGCTAGAGCGGCTGAGCTATATATAATAATGTGTTATGGATTACAATTCTACGTTCTGTGAACGCTTAGCCCAGTCGAGGATCTTAACCGCTACGTTGATGTACTGCTCGTTCTCGTCGTCTGGATCAGTAGGCTTAACCTCTGGAACGTCAGGATAACCAAGACCAGTAACCTTATTTACAGAAAGCTCGTACCAGTTGTTGCGGAGTACACCGTAGCGACCGAGATACTTTTCGTTATTTGTACCATAAGGTTCGCCAGTAGTCCAAGGAGTCAACTCGTTGAAGTGCTTGATGCGAGCGATGTAGTAAGCTTCGCCATTGTAATATGTAGAGATACCAACTCTTTCTTCTTCTGCTGTTTTTTCCTTTAAGCCGAGCTTTGTATTGATCGCCTTAACCTGGTCTTCAGTAAGAGCGGTGGTTGCACCAACATGAGTAACATTAGCAGCAGCAACAAGATGAACTCCTGCCTCTGTCAAGTTATTTGTAGGAGCATTAAGCGTTACTGTAACCTTAGAAGCATCAGACTCTTTAAGTACCTCCTGAGCCTTAGCCTTAATCTGAGTTTCAAGATCTGCTTCTTTCCAGAGAGCGGTATTGTTACCAATCTTATAGAATGTCTTTTCTGTACCTGTGAAGCCCTTAGGAGTGAAGACAGCCTTAAACACTACACGTGTGGTCTGACCCTGCTTCATGTTGTTAAGATCGAAGGTGTTCTCAAGGCAATACTGAGGATGGGTCTCACCTGCCTCACCTTTAACCTCATTATTTTTAATCATGTTGAAGGCAGTCTCGCAAGCACCAACAGTTGAAAGATCTGTGTCATAGTTTGGATCAGTACCCCAATATACACGCTTGAAGGCAGAAGTAGTTGATCCATCATAGAAACGAGCATTAGCCCATATATCAGTCCAAGAGGTCTTCAAACCAGCAGTCTGATGAACCGGGAAGGTTGACTTATTGGTTACGTCGAGCTGCCAAGAGTTTATTTTCACGTTGGCATCTTTGTATGTTCCATCAGCAATATCGTAACCAGTTGTCGTAAAGTCCTTCATTGTAACCTTAGCCAAGCCACGCTCTACATATACTGTTGTGGCTGCAGAGATCTCAGCCTGCTTCTTAGAAGCATAGATATGAGAAATCTTTACGAGAGTTTCAGGTTCACCATCTGCAACATACTTAGGAGCGTTTGCCATAAAGAAACCGTTGTCATGCTTCAAGTAGTTGTCAGCATTTGCGTTATCAGCGGTTTTACTCCAATTTGCATAAGTATCGGTAGTAGCAGTAGGCAATGTTACCTTCTTTTTAGTAGCATCAACATTATTGTTGAGAAGAATCAGAGCATAATAATTGCCACTTTCTCCCACAGCAGCATTAGTAAGCTTAGCTGTCACCGTGGCAGTAGTGGTAATACCACTATTTGCAGGATCTTGCTTTGTCCAAGGTTCCATACTACCAAGATCCACTGTCTCTATGTACTTATAGTCTTCCCCGTCTTTCTGGAAAACAAGAAGAGTAGCATCATTTACAGCATACTCATCAGCAGTACCTTCATCAAATGAAGGCTCGCCAGCTGTGGCACGAGTACCTCTTGCACCAGAAGTAGAACCGCTTGTAGAAGGCAAGTTGATGGTGAAAGTTGCATAACCAACACCTGCTTCGTTATTACCAGTACCTGGACCTGCAGTTCCCAGATCCTCATTGCTTGAACAGCTTGCTGTCATAGCTGCGATGACAGCCAAGCCAAATAAATGTTTAATCTTCATAATTTTTGAAAGTTAAGCTTGTTTATAATCGTTATTCTCTAATTTTCTGTTATTCCAATTCCTTTATCTGCTTGAAGACATCTCTTACACGCTCTGCCTCTTTCGAGTTGCCTGCCTTGGCAAGATGCTTTTCGGCAGAAGTAAGATCGCCTTTCTGCAAATCGGTGCAGGCGGCATTGAGATTCGCAGCCTCATCATCTGGGAAGAGGCGGACGGCAATGTCGAATACCTCGTTAAACTCTGGCGAACCCGGCTCGTAAGTCTGTGCCACCAGGAACATCTCCTGCAGAGAAAGCTGCTGAGGCTTGGTCTTCAATATCTCCTTGGCCTCTTCGATGCTGAACGGACGAACCGTGTAGGTTACCGTATAGTCGCTATGACGGAGACGAGGATAGATATGATCCAGGATGTAGCGGTAACTAGCCGGATGGAGCTTTCTGATCTTCAGGTCCTTATCGTCGGGAGCCAGCGAGGAGTTAGCTATCTCGAGTATCGCTTCCTTATCAGCCAGATTACTTGCCTGGATCTTCTTCTTGAATCCTTCCCAGTCTTCCGGTGTAGCCTGATAGGTAAAGAGCTTGCTGTTTAAGGTGTAGAGGCTGCTCACATAGTTGCGGAGAGCAGCTGCACGCTCGTTGGCAAGGCGCTTGTTGTTGGCATACGAACCATCAGGCGAAGCATATCCGTGGATGTCAATATCTGTGATTTCAACATTCTTGTCGTTCTTCACCAGGTCGATGGTGGAAGTAATCTTCTTCAGCTCAGTAGCATTCTCACGGAAGTTGGCAAGAATATTACTCTTGTTAACCACAAAGCTGAGATAGGCTTCACCCTTTTCGGCTCTCACCTTCTTGGCTTCCGCCTTCGGCTGCACGAAGAAATCCTTCGTAATCTTCGGTGTACGGTCAATATCTGCAATCGGCGTATTGTCCTGTTCTATCAGGTTGCCGCATCCGCAGAGATCTTCTTTCACCGAGAGCTTGAACTTCTTCATCCATTTCTGATAAGGAACAGACTGGGCGAAGTAAACCTGCTGACTGGTCTTGTTCTTGCGGGTAAGAACCTGTGCCTGCGGATTCTTCTTGCTGTCGGCAAGTCGGCGGTATCTTACAGCCTGGTTTCTACCCTGGATGATGATAGGGTTGAGAGCGATAGTATCAGTTCCTTCCATTACCGGTGTGAAAACAATCTGCTGCTCTGATTTCATCTTCAAATCGTTCAGATTCATACGGAAGGCAACGTCCATCCGGTTGCCGTTCTTGCGTGCCAAGACGCTGTCTACCTGAATCTTCCCCCCTGCCAGCTGTTGAGCCTGAGCAGGCATGATGCCCTGAGAAAAGAGTATGCAGAGAGGCGAAATGACCGCATAAAGCTTCATTTTATCCATATTATGATTTCCCTAAAATTTTTTGTATTCTGTCTAGTTCTTACGTGTTTATATTGTCAGTTAAAACAACAGTTAAATAAAATTCTTAGAACACGTATATGAGAGATAGTGCGGCTTTTGTAGGGCCCACATAGTTGCGGTGGTCTTTGTCGAGACATTTTTCGCATCGTCCGTAAAGCTTGTAAGGACTGTAGGCATATCCCAAACCGATAGACCCTTCGAAATTGAGGTGCTTATTAAGCAACCACTGATAGCCGTAGGTAAGGCCTCCACCTACATACCAGCCTTCATAGTGCCTGCCCTCCAGAGTTTTCGGCAGGATGCCGAAGGGCATGTCAATGTTTTTAATGTTGTATTCACCGCCTAAGGCATGGATTCCGAAGAAATGGCCTCCAAACTTCTGGCAGGTGTACCATCTGTATTCTGGCATAACATTCCAGAATCTCATCTTCTTGTCGCCCGAGAACTTCCAGGGGTTCAGGGTTCCGAAGAGTTGGAAGGTTGTTTTCTTGCCCGTGCCGATTTCTATGCCGGCGTTGGCAGATGTGGAAGCCCATCCCAGTAAGTTGGTCTTCAGAGCGACCTCCTGCGCTCGCGTCGTTGCCGTTGAAAGGATCAGCAGCAGCAACATTGCTGATTTTATGAATGTTTGCTTCATCATATCTTTACTTTTATATTTGGTTTCGTTTATTTAAACTTAGCCTTCGTTCGCCAGTTGGTATCTTTTTTTCGGCTGCAAATTTAAGAGAAAATCCAATACGACGCAAGAAAAAGTTTCAAAAAGGCTACATTTCTTTGTGCAAACGTTTGCACGCTTTATGCAACCTGTTTACGCACACACATCATCAAGCACATGATTGATGGCTGCCTTAATCATTTCCAGTGCCTTGCCATGTTTCTTCTTCAAAATACTTAATGTGTTGAAAAGCAGTTTTATCATCCATCTAACTATTAATCTTTATTAATTATACATAGAGATATACCATATATATGAAATATATTATGTATCTTTGCACCAAAGTAGAACCATTTAAATAAATACACTTATGAGTACAGTTTCAGTAACACCTTCTAAAAGAAAGATCATTGACTTAAAAGATGATACTTTTAAGACTCTATCCATTATGGCTATTCAGAAGGGAACCAACCTCAAAAACTATATTGAGGATATACTCAATGGCATAGCCGAAGATTACGAAGACGCAAAGCTCTATGCTAAATTAAGAAAAGAGCAGCCAGAGGGTCTCATCCGTGCCAACAAAGAAGAACAAGAAGATTTTGAAAAGTGGTTAGGCGTATGAATGTCGAATTTTCCAAAGCCTTTGTCAAAGCTTCCAAACGTCTTTCAGGCAAGATGCTCGATTCTTTAAGACGTACGATAGTAGAAGTTAAAGCAGCCAAAGGTATTCAAGATATCTCTGACTGCAAGAAACTTGTTGGGTATCGTAATATATATAGAATTCGTTTAGGTGACTATAGAGCACTATTTACTCTAGAAATTGAGTTTTCTGGCGATACTATATTCTTTCAATATCTTGCTCCACGAGGCGAAGCCTATGGTAAAAAGATGAAAACAGAACTTAAACGAATAGACAAAGAATAATTATATTATTCAGTCTCCAATGTATCTAATTCAGGTATTCCAATTTACCTGTTGTTCAGATTTGGTTGCTTTTAAGTTTCAGGTTAACAAGACAGGTGAGGACTCCAAGATAACCATGTATGATATGGCAGCTGCGGCAGGAGCAAGCAAAGACATGCTATGTGTAATTCGCGACCGTCAATCAGTTCAAAAAGCATTGTCATGGATTTAAGGGAGTTGCAGTATACTTCTTTTCCTGGAAGGCTACTCTTAACGAAATTCCTGACTTCTTCATTTTCCCGTGTTTTTATGTCTAGTGCCATATTAATTGATTTTTAATATCTCCAATGCCTTGGTTATAGAGATTTCCAGAATCAGCCAGAGCATGGTGATGGTTTGAAAAATTGTATTCTCCTCCTTCGAGGTCTGTTTGCTCCTTTATTTCTCCTGGCATGCTTTCATGTATTGAAACTGTGAGAGCCTGTTTGGATAGGTGTCAGATAGGCAACCGGTATTTGTTTTTAGATGAATGCTTCCAAATATCCTCTTGCCCCGTAGAGTGGTACATTTGTGATGCCGTCCTGCTCCCGATAGTCGCTCATGGAAAAGCGTAAGCCTTTCATGCCGGGATATTTGGCTATAGTCGCTTTCAAAGACTTTGACTGAAGATTCTCCTCTGCCTTCACTTCTACCGGTATGACCTGCATTCCTGCCTGAATGACAAAGTCTAGTTCCAGCTGGCTGTTTTCCTTACTATAATAATATATAGGAATCTGGCGCAGCGATTCCAGCTGACAGCAAATGAAGTTTTCCGTAAAATCACCTTTCCCGGTATTGTCATTACTAGGAAGCAGAAGCATGGCTGGCGGAGTTTTACTCATAGCCCCCAGCAGTCCACAATCCAAGAGATACAATTTGAAGGCACTGATATCCTCATGAATCTTCAGAGGAAGCCCCAAAGTCTTCACCCTGCTGATTTTATATACCAGTCCTGCATCTATGAGCCATTGAATGGCCAACTCATAATCCTTGGCTCTGGCACCTTGTTTTACAACACCATAGATGAACTTTTTATTCTCTTTGGCTAGTTGGGAAGGGATGGAGTTCCATACCTGGTTGATTCTTACTACCTGCTCTTTTGGTGCATGCTTGGAAATGTCTTTTTCGTAGGCCCGAATAATTTCCTCCTGTACTTCCCTTACGGCATTTGCATCATTGGTTTCTATGAACTTATTTACGGCTTCGGGCATACCGCCAACAAGGTAATATTCACGAAGATGCTGAATATAGAGTGTTCTGAGCGATTTTACCATATCCCACATTCCATGCTGCAGCAGATCCATACGCTGCTTGAAACCACGTGCCCACAGAAACTCCTCGAATGTCATCGGATACATTTCCAGGGTGTTAACCTTTCCCACAGGATAGGATTCTCCCTGATGAAGAGACAAGCCGAGAAGGGAACCGGCTACTGCCACATGATACTCCCGTGCATTTTCACAGAAATACTTCAACGAGGCAAGTCCACGATGCAGCTCCTGTATTTCATCCATAATGATGAGAGTCTTGCCGGCTTCTATATTAACACCAGTAATAGCTCCGATGGTGAGAAGGATGCGATCTATATTATAGTCTGAAGCAAACAAATCCTTAGCCATGGCATTGTTGTCACAGTTAATGTAGGCCACATTTTCAAACTCACGTTGCCCAAATTCCTTCAAGATATAAGTTTTGCCAACTTGTCTTGCTCCCAACAGAATAAGGGGTTTTCTATCCTCTCTGTTTTTCCAAGCAATGAGGTCTTGCATGATAAATCTTTCCATATATTGCGTTTTTGGCTGCAAATATACTGAAAATTAATGAAATAGCAAAATACATCACATTTTTATGAGGGACGTTTTGAAAGATTAACACACTTTTATGAGGGACTTTTGGGGCTACATATACACTTTTATGAGGGACTTTCTGTTATGCTTTTTGCCTATTGGCTATTGGAGTGTCTTATACGTGAAAAAGTTGTCACCTTTAGGATGGTTAAACTAAATTTGTTAC
>OAUQ01000365.1_pt1 | contig 18204 bp, 16 predicted proteins | sample 1476151 | NCBI WGS metagenome assembly OAUQ01 (sample SAMEA2580008, study PRJEB22360) | human gut metagenome | biome: human gut; feature: human-associated habitat; material: faeces | place: Denmark | collected 2008/2010 | reverse complement strand
GGAACAAAGGCTGAAATGCGATATCCCCGGCATCCGGGGCCCGGCTTGCCAGCGGCAGCTTCCACCGGCAGATCGTGCCAGCGGCCGTCAGCCTTGACCTGCAAGGTCCCGAACCCGTCCGGGGTCTCCTCCTCCCGGCTCTTGTCCGGAAGCGTATATCTGCCCGCCTTCAGTTCCCCCGGAACAGTCACACCGTCCGTGCCGATGATCAGAATGTTTTTCCCGTCATGACCGTCGCTCACGGCCAGTGAGCCGTCATCACCGAGCGTAACGCGCCACAGCGGTCTGTCTTCCGGAGAAACGGGTTTCTCCCGGTAAACCGAAGCGACGGTTCTCTCATTGCCCGTGGGGTACAGTTTCAGCCCGTCGTCCTCTGAAACGGTCAGGCATCCGTCCTCGCTGACATTGTACAGCGAGTCAATCAAGGCGGCAAACTGCTCCTCGGTAGGAACCTGCCCCTTGCGGAAATACGACTTGAGCGTCTCGCGGTTCTTGTATCTGCTGTCCATATATCTTGTCATTTTCTTGTTATTCTTTCATTATCCTATCACAAAGTCATTCCCCACACGCGCTTCATCCACGCCTGAACGGTTCTTCACCAATTCGATGCTTATGTCCTTGACATAAAGCACTCCTTCCGTGCGGGAAGCTGAATACCAGGTGTCGCCGCCGTCCGGCATGACCTTCAAACCGGCTCCGGACACATCGAGCAGGATGGTATCCGTAATACATTCGTCGTTGGCTATGCGCGACCGCAGGGCTTCGTGCGAGAAGCGCATCCCCAAGTCGGGCAGCACGCCATCCAGAAGCCAACCGCAGAAGAACCGCCGTATGCGCCGTTTCAGCCTGCGCCTGACCTCTCCGGTGTCCTGAATGTCTTTGCGCACCACGGCCTTGAACCGTACATCTATCGGCTCATACACCGGATTGATGACTTTCGTGACGGCGAACGGAGAGGATTTTGCAGAGATGTATTCCTGCACCTCAGTCAGTTTCCATAACGGGAGCAGCGGATAAATGCGTTTCACCGGCATGGGGAAGACCACAATCCTTGTCTCGCCATCCTTCGTCACGGAAGGAATACAGCACGCTTTCTCTATGTCGGGGAAACGCTCCAATATCAGGGCTTCGTAATCCCCCGGACAGACGGCCCGTCCACGGGTGGAGATGCGTATGCGCTCCCTGGTTCCGGCATCCTCCACCGTCTCGGCCGGTTTGCCTCCATATCCGGGCAAGGGCTGTAAAACGGTATTGATGCGGCTGTCCTCCCTATATGGGGCGGCGATGCTTCCGACAGGAAGGAGCTTGCCGTCGCCGTTCTCCGCCGTAACGCGGAAACAGTTGAGCCATATACCGTCAACGGCGGTATCGGTCGGGACATCTCTTTCAAAACCTAACCTCAGCCAACCTCGTGTTTCATCCCCGCGTCCGGGAAGCCGTATTTCCATGAAGCCGCTGCGTGTCAGGCCACCGGTTTCCTCGCAGAGGATGTCTTCCGCTTCAATCTTTTTCCAGTGCCCGCCGCACGGACGGAAAGATATACTCATGCACTTATTCTGCTTTTCCCGGTCAGGGGCCATATTGCCGTTCATGACATACCGCAGGCTGAAATAGAGCCTGATGCGGCTCGTGTCGCCAAGGTCCGTGAAGCCCAATACCAATGACGGCTCGACCGTCCGGGGGACAAACAGGGGCATCCCGCCACCGGTGTCTCCGGCATATTTCTCGTAACCCGCCGTCTCCGTCACCGCGAACAGGCACGAGCCACAGGTGTCGCCCGGCCTGAATGTCTCTTCCGCCACATACCCGAAAGACGCGTCGGCAATCAGAGGCACCTGCGGCATTTCCGGTACCGGGATATGGTTTTTCTCCTTCTCCTTGGCGTTCTGCATCATAACCTCGGCATAGAGCCGGTAATATTCGTTCATGCCGAAGCCGGTTTCCGGCGACGAGAGCGTGAGCCGGTAAAGACCGTTCCGGTTATGCGAGGCCCTGTAGCCGGGCGTGCTGCCAAGATTGAGCGTTATTGCCGCCCGCTCGCTGATTCCGTCCTTGTCCGCCGTACCGAACAGTGCTACCGGCGAATCCGTGCATTGCCGCCAGATGTCGCCGTCCTGCCATTCACAGGTCGCCTTGAAGGAAGCGCTGTCGATGGGCGTGCCCGTACCGTAATGGCGGTAGATTTCCCGGAAACCTTTTTCGGGCAGACGGTTCCATATCCCTTTCAGCGAGACTATCACGGTGTCCTTCATCGCCGCCTCCGGATGGCCGAACACGAGCCTGCCGCCGCACTCTCCCAACGGGCCGAACGGATAGAAGGGCTGTCCGGGATCCATGTCGCCCAGGTCACCCCGGAGTGTGAAGCTGCGGATGCCTTCCACCGAGGTACGGATATGTATATTCCTGATATAAAGCCCTGCCGGAAGAATATCCGTCCGTTTCCTGTCGGCGAAAAGAATCTTCACCGCAGGATATTCCGTGCGAAGCCCGTGTAGGTCTTCGCTGCACGGGATGGGGGCAGGGTCGCCCTCCGCAAGGGTAAAAACAAAGTCGATGCGGCTGTCCGCAGGGCTGTATTCCAACCCGTATGGCAACGGTTTCCAGCCTTCCTCTCCACTGACATATAGGTTGAAAGAGGCTGTGTCACCGCCGAATGTTCCCGAAAGGTCGGGAACGGCCGTACCGTTGCCTGTCATCAGCGAGAAACCGATACTGACCTGACGCACCCCTTCCGACAGGACAAGACTACGGGAGGTGGCCAGCCAGCCGTATTCCAGTTCCGTGGAGGTCACGCCGCTTTCCGTGAAAAGGCGGGCAGAACGGTTCTCCTCAGACAGCAGGGAGGCTGCATATAGCCTGTCGTCGTGCCTGAACACGGTCTGTACCGTGGAGAGCACGGCGGGCACAATGTATGCCTTTTCATCAAGAGCATACAGCAGGTCATCCCCGTTGGCTGCCTTGCCTGCCAGAAACTCCGTCCCTTTCGGGAGGGAAAATGTACCTCCTGCCTTGTCCCTGTCCGGCTCAACGGTGATATAGGTGCTGTCCTGCACGGCTTCCCTCAGCCCGTCGTTCAGGATTTCTTTCCGGTAGAACTCCGCCCAGCCGGAGAAGCGGGCATTGAATGTCGATACGATGCTGCAGTAATGCCGGGTCATGGTCAGCAACAAGGCGAGCGAAGCGTCCATATCCCCGCCGGACTCGATGCGGGCGATGTACTCTTCCGCCTTTTCCTGTATGTCGTCCAGCGCACCGAGCATCCGGTAGTAGGGCTGGTTGCGGTTGTCCATGAAGAAAGGACGCCACCGCGCAGCACCGTCCCCGTCGGAGGGGAGGGCGGACAGGAGCCGCCCCCGAATTTCCTCGGCCACCTGCATGGCGGGGCTGTCGGGGTTGTAACCGTGTGACATCCGGATGAAGCGGTCCAGTCGCGAAGTCCAGTCCGTATAGCGGTCCGTCAATTTCTCGGTGTAGCGTTTCTGGGCCAGAGTGCCCTGGCCGTCCACGAACGAGGTGACATAACCGTCAAGATCCTTGCACAGGATTTCCACCAGTACCACCAGCACATGGTCCTTCCACAGGCAGGAGAGGCGGTCGTTCCCGTTGCCGTCGGAATCCCGGAGGGGCAGGTCTACGCTCACGGACATCAGCCAGCGGAAGAGTTCCTGCCAGTCGCTCTCTAAGGCGCGGAAATCCTCCAGCGTCGCGGTGTCCCTCATGCAGTCCTCCCGCAGCGTACCTTTCAGTTCGTATGTCGGCTTCTCGCTCATAGTGTCATTACTTATATGGTTATATTTTATTTTCCATTCACTTCGCCTTTACCACAGCCCGACGAGGTCGGTGCCTTCGTGGAGATAGAAGGGATAGACCATGTTGGTGCGGCGGTTCGTCCGGCGGATGGTGTAGTCGAGGGTAATGCGCAGGATGCCTGCCGCCTCGTCCACCTCGAAGTCCACACGGTTCAGGTCCACACGCGGCTCGAACATCACCACAGCCCGCTCTATCTCGTCACGCAGCAGGGTCTGCGTGGAGATGTCCATAATCTCGAACACATACCGCCGTACGGGGCAGCCGTAGTCGTAGCGGTGGACACGCTCGCCGGGCGAAGTGCTCAGCAGCGTCCACAGGCTCTGGCGTATGTTCTCCTCGTAGGCAGACATCCGCGTGGGTGTGCCGTCCTTGTCCAATGCCGGAGGAAAGCTCCAGCCGTTGCCGAGGAATGTCCTGTCTTCGTTCATATTTCGTTCTATATCTGTTACTACTTTCATTTATTCTCAAATCCTGTTCTTGACGGACCGGAAAAGGAAACCGCCTGCCTCTTGCGGTCGTTCGCAAAGGGCAGGCGGAATAATGGGATTTGTACAAAGGCTGGCGGTTACTTCAAAAGTTTGCGCCCTCCTGTCAGGTCTTCCAGCACTTGCATCTGCTGTATGGCGATGCGGTTCAGGCGGATGAGCCGTTCCCGCTGGGGGATGCCGTCTTGTATGAACACCGCATTCAGGCTTTCCATGTTCGACAGGCATATCAATTCGTTGATGGACGCATAGTCGCGGATGTTGCCTTTCAAATCGGGATGCTTGTCGCGCCATTCCAAGGCGGTCATTCCGAAGAGTGCCATGTTCAGCACGTCGGCTTCGTTGGCATAGATGCGTGAGGCTTGCGCCGGGGTTATCTCCTGCGGGATGAGGTTCTGCTTGATGGCATCGGTGTGGATGCGGTAGTTGATTTTCGACAGTTCCCGCTTCGCGTTCCAGCCTATCTGTGCCTGTTCCTGCTCCTTCAACCGTTGGAACTCTTCTATCAGATAGAGTTTGAAAGGGACGCTGATGGCGGTGCCAAACTCGAAAGCGATGTCTTTATAGGCGTATGTACCGCCATACCGTCCTTTCCTGACCACAATGCCAATGGCATTGGTGCTCTCAATCCATTCGGATGCGCTCAAGACGAAACTTGGCAAACCTGCCTGCTTTCTAAAGTGGTCAAATTCGACCACTTTAAAATCGGGATTGTGAATCATCTCCCACGTACCCAAAAACTCGATGGTATATCTGTTGCGAATCCAGTTTTTGATGATGTCGGCAGCGCGGCTGTCACCTTCTTTGGCACTCGCCATGTCTGTCAGCGATATGTAGTCGTGACTGTTATAATTTAGCACGGTTATGTCCGTGTTCATTACTGATATTTTAGCCATATTCTTTATATGCGATCATATACAATTAAACACGTGGGCAAAGATAGCTTAAAAATAAAGACATTGCAGCTTATTCTCATAGATAATTCTAATCCCCCTCGAATTCGAGGAGTTATTTGAAACCTGTCGAATTCGACATAATTAAACTCTGGATTATTAAGTTTCTTCTCCATTATTCCTTTTTCCAGTATGTCAAAGAACGCACAAGCCGAGAGCAAAGGCAAATCATGCTTGCATGAATTTGTAGATTGCCGAGGCGAAGCCGTTGTTCTGTAAAGAACGTCGTCGATTATATTTGTGGATTGCAAATCCTTATATTAGTTGCCGATGAATGACATATCCACCGGGACTGATTCTACTTACTAAAATATTTTTTTAACCTCTTTGCCCAATCCTGCCTCTGTTCCATCAGAAAAAGTAATTTTATTTCTTACTTGCCCCCAATCGCCTTGAAAGCCTTTTTTATCTACAGCTAATCTACCGTCTATCAATGTCCTTGCAGTGCCAAGGGTTCCTTTTACTTCAAAATTACCTAAGTTTTTTTGTTTTGAAGCCGCATAGTTTTTCAATTCATTTTTAAAAAGCTCAGCAAAAGATTTTTGTGAAAAAAAACCACTTCCAAAAAGTCCGTTATACTCAACAGATGTTTCACATCCACTTAAAGTTATACGTCCTTGATAGCCATCAGGTAAATAATTCCCATCTATAAGAATCTTTGCTAATTGTTGTGGTGTATATCCACCAAATGTTGGCCCTCCGAATAACCAACCTGCTGAACCATGTGATTTGAAAACAATCGTTTCATCAATATTATTGATATCAGGTCCTTTTGAAGGATTACCTGAACTAAACCAACCACCTAATCTTTGTTTAATAGTATCATGAAACTCTTCTACTAAAGGAACAATAATACCTACATTTTGCTTATTATTAACACGATTTGCTGCTTTGGTTAAAAAAGTCGTTTTAGGAATTCCAAATAAGTTTAAATCTTCAATTACATAAACTTTGACTCGTTGTATAGCTTTCTGTCCATATAACGGTACTATTCCTCTATTTTTGAATTGGTAAATTGAACTTTCTGCAATATTAGCCTTTCTTACATCCTCCATCTTCACCCTCTGTCTCGCCCCACCATTGGCAGCATCAATCCTCCTACTAACCTTCTCCTTATTCTGTCTCGCTTCGTACATAACTCAAAAATTTTTAAAGATTATTACTCCATTAAAACCTCTTGAAGCAGCCGCCCACGTGGGGCGACTGCCTTGTTCTCACTTTACCCCCGCGGATTCTCCGTTACATCTTCATCATCCTGCACCGGGTCGCTGTCCTTCGTGTCGAGCGAAAGCTCGATCCATTCCAGTTGGTTGCTATCCATTATTGCCCTATGCCGTCGAGACTGGTCTGTGTACCGTCGCTTGCCTCCAGCGTCACGCCCGGCCAAGTGCCGCTACCGTCTTGGTTGTAAAAGGTCATGCGATCGCTATAATAATTTCCTTTTCCTATCTTGAAATTGCCGGATGAAGTCAGCCTGCCTAAGAAGGCAGCACTGGTTTCGTCTGTCTCAATATAGATTTCGCCGGCATACGCAGATGATAAGAATGGGTCTTCCATGCAGGCAAGGCCGATAGCAGAAGCCCCGTTTCCTCCCGTAGCGGTTACGACCGAACGACTGATGTGTATTTCCCCGATTTTCAAGTCAGGATAGTAACTGTCAGAAACACATCCGCTCATGCCTATGGCCGCAGCCCAGTATCCACCGGTGGCGGTCACGGTGGCATTGTCTATGGTGATGTCGCCACAATAGCCCGGCACAGATGAACCGATGGCTGCGCTTCCGCCGGATAGGTGACCAGTAAAATGAGAATATGTGTTTCCTTTAGCCTCAATAGTGACATTTCGTATCACAATGTTGCCGCCATTGCTGCTTCCGATGCCCGCTCCGGCATTGCCTGAGCCATAGACCGTCCCCTCGTTTTTGCCACCCTCTGCTTTCAGCTTGTCTGCCGTGCCGTTCACGCCCTCGATGGTGAGGGTGCATCCGTTCCCTACGTGGATGGCCGTGGAGGTGGCGGATTTTACAGTATTTTCTGTTCCTTGGATTTTCAGGGTAGGATTACCGCTCACAATGTTAATGGCTATGCCGTTGGTATTAATGTCCGCTCCTTCCAATATCAATGTAATATCTTCGCTGTCTAAAGTAATGCTTTCAGTGACAGTACCTTTTATAATATATTCACCCGGCTTGGTAATGGTTTCACCGCCAAATATTTGATTTTCACCCACCGTCAGGTCTATGGTGTACATCTTGGCGGCTTCCAGCGTGGTGGGGAAGCCTTCATTTATCTTGGCGGTTTGGCCGTTTATCCGGATAAAGTCGGTAAGGGTTATAGTGCCCGGCACTACGTTGGCCTCCCAACACTCGGTGCCGTCGGTGTAGGTGGTGTGCTGCATCTTGAGCCAGCCTTGTTGTGCATTGTCGATAACGGGAACACCTTCATTGTTCGTGCAGGTGGTGCAGCCGTAGACTTCCACGCTCTGCGCCAGAGAGGCCTGCGTGCCGCTGAGCACTACGCGCACCTTGGCAAGCTGGTGCTTGAAGCTAAGGGTGATTTTATTGTCGTAGGTGGCACCCGGCACTTCGGCTTTCAGCATGTATGCAAGACCTTCGGACTGGTCGCTGAGGTCAACCGACTCATCCGTTGGATACCAGGCGGTGACAGTGGCAGGGGCGGCGCTTGTCCAGTAGAGCTGTCTGTCTGTTATTAAGTTTTTGTCGACATTCAGCGTATAGGTAGCGGTTTCATTGCCCAGCCGCACGCCTATCATTTCCGAGCCATTCCATTCCCACACGCTGCTCTTGCCATCGGTATTATCCTCTGCGACACGGGTCTGCGGTCCCTCTGCGCTCCACGGCTCCGCGTTGCTTTCCACATCGAGGGTGACACCGCCTATCTGCAAGGGGTATTCGCCGTAAGGCAGTTCGTTGCCTTGTCCTCCCAGTTCATCCTGCGTACAGGCGGCAAGCAGCAGGAGGGCTGCTGCAGGGATTATGGTAATTAATGTTCTCTTGTTCATATCGTTCTCTTTTATGCTGTTCTATTGTGTTTTATATACATTCTTCGTAGTAATGCCCTTAACGGCAGTCATCCGCCAATCATCACTGTTGGACAGCCCATCACTATGCTGCCTCCGTGTGCGGTGGTATCGCCCATCCGCGCGGCAGGCTTGCCCCCAATCATTACCGTAGCGGAGCCTTTGACAATGCTGTCGGGCGGCCCGACACATACGCACATGTCCCCCATAACAGCGGCAGGCATCTTGCCTATCAGTACATTCGGCACACCCGGACCGATTATCGGCCCGCCCACATGGGGTATAGGGGACGGGAAAGCCGGAGTCTGCATGGGACAGGTGTGCATGTCTGTCAGTCTTGCAGCTGGCGGCATAGGCTCCTCCTTTCTATTTTATATGTTCCACTTCCGTTCATATATCGTTTCTTTTTTCGTTTCATTTTCAGTTAACCCTTCGGCTTTTCTTCCTTCTCACCTCAGAAATATTCAAACAAGTTTAATATTTCGTTCGGTTCGTCGTCAGTTAATCATGACCATCGCACCCTTTACGGTGGTCTGGCCGCTGGCGGACAGTTCCGCCGTGGCGTTTCCCTTGACGGTTGCGCCCATCTTGCCCTGCACCGTGACATTCAGTCCTTCGAGACTGGCATCCTGCTTGGCCGAGCCGCTGAGTTTCATCATAGCATCCATCGTGATGTTGCCTTTCGCACTCAGTTTTATATCCTTGGCCGATGAAAGGGATATCCCGTCCTTGTCCATCTTCACCTCGTTCCCGTTGGCATCGGTCAGGGTAACGGATTTCCCGTCATCGTTGAGTTCCACCTTGTTGTTTCCCGGAGTGGATACCGTGATAATTTTCTTCTCCTCGTCAAACTCGATCTTCAGTTTCTCGCGTGTGACAAGGGCTTTCGTGTTGTTTTCCGCCGTGTATTCATACGGCGGCTTGTGCTTGGCCCCATAGATTGAGCCAAGAATGACCGGATGGGCAGGGTCGTTGTTCACGAAACCTACCAGCACCTCATCATCCGGTTCCGGCAGCCAGAATGAACCGGAGCCGTTTGTCCCATACAGGGAGGAGAGTCTTGCCCAAAGCAACTTGTTCTCTCCCTCCAGCCAGGGCAGTTCCACCTGTATGCGGTATTCTCCGGCAGGGTCACCGTCAAGTTTCTTGACCACCGCCGTATGCAGTCCCTCCATGCCGGGCAGCAGTCCCGCCGCAGGAGGACTCACCACATCCGGCTCGTCGGTGATGCTTGCCGGGTCTATCCCGATGCCCGCCTCGGTAATCCATTCGTTCTTCTCGATGATATGGGTCACGGAGCCGATGAAGGCGTTGCCGTTGAACCGGCTGCCCAGTCCTTTCAGTTCAATGATACAGCCGGGTACGGCCTCCGCCGCGCCGTAGAAGCTGACCTTTCCCCGATAACGTGCCAGTCCCGCTTTCAGGGCCAGGCTGTCCGCCCATGCCTTCAGCACCGCGCTGTCGGTCGGCGCATCGGTCTGGAGCAGCATGTTGCCGTCGGCGGAGAGGTCGCCTGCCTTCAGGTCGCCCTGGCTGTTCAGGGAGGGTGCCGATGCAGTCGCCTTGACCTGCTTCTGTTCCGCCGGACTCCACGACACGGCATCGTAGCCGGAGAACTGGTCGCCCGCCGTCAGGCCGCAGTCGAAGGCAATCAGGTCATTGCCCCAGGTGACGGTCAGCACAGCCGACGCGCCTGGTTCGGGCTTGAATATCTTTATCTTGCTTCCCGTGGTCAGGATGAACATGCCACAGGCGTCGGCACGGGAAAGAGCGAAGTCCCAGTCCGTGCTGTAATACTGCACCATCTCCGGGTGCTGGTAATCCGTGCCATCCACCGACACACTGCCGTAGGCGGACAGCACCTCGCTGATCATCTCGCTGTCCTTCTTCTTCTCGAAGATGCGGTTGTGCCGTCCCTGCGTGGCGGGCCAGGCGTTGTCGCGGCACTCCACCACCATCATGGAGCGGTGCCCCTTGCCGATGCGGATGCCCGTCTGCAGGATGATGCCCTCGAACAGGGTCTTCTGGTCGTTCAGGTCGCCCGCATCGATGCGGATGGCATTGCCGGGCTTGAAGCTGTCCGAATCGCTCTCATCGAAGGTCTGCGCGTCCATGTCCCCGGCGTTGAAGCAGAGGGTGGCCTTGCCGATCCGGTTCAGTTCGAGGCGTATGCGTGCCGAGACAAGCTCGAATGAGCCGTCCAGCCTGCTTCCTCCTGCGTAAACCGTCCAGGCGAGGATTCGGTCAGCGTATTTCGATGGTGAGTCTGCCATATTGCTCCTTTCTGTCTTTGTCGTCAACTCTTTTTAAGCGGAGGGAACAGCAGCTGTGTCCCCGCCGGTATGTTTCTGAAACTGTCCATGTCGTTGAACCTCGCCACCTCCCGCACAAGCAGGGAATCCCCGTATATCCTGTGACAGAGGTAAGGCAGCGTCTCGCCCTCCTTGACGGTGATGAGACGCGACATGTCGGGAGACTCCTTGGAGAATTTCTTGCGCTCCTCCTCGCTGCTGCGGAATCCTGTAAATGTCAAGGATACCGATGCCCGAAGGGGATTGCCCTTGTTGTCAAAGAGGGTATAATCCACTTCGAACTTCTTCACTTGTCCGTGAAACACCATTGTCCCATACAGAACTTTCACATAGGAGGGGCGATGCCCATCCGTGTTATAGACATACAGCAGATTTTCAATCTCCTTTATCTTCTCATACACGAGGTCCTTCTCTTTCGTGCCTTCCACGATGCCGGTGCAGTCTATGGTGAACTTGAACGACAGGTTTTCCGCCTTGTACCGCACGAATTTCACATTTCCTCCGATAGCTCCGAGCTGCTTGTCTTCGGCATATTCGATTTCCTTGTCGAATTTGAGCGTGTCGGGATCCAGCAGCGCAGTAAAGCTGCCAATCTCGCTGCCGTACTTTGGGTCCGTATATCCTGTAAATTTCAGATTCTCCATTTTCTTCCCGTTCTATCGTTCAACGTTCCTTTTTCCTGATGTCTGCCGAATGTCCATTCTCCTCCTTTTCGGACAGTTCCTCCAGTACGGCCCGTTTAAGAGATTCCAATGCCCCCGGAGAAATCTCCTCCGCAAGGATTATTTTCTTCTCCACTACTGTACTGACCCGTATTTCCTTGATGACTACCGGCATTATCTGTTCCTCCTCAATGATTTACACCGCAAAGTGATGGTCTCGACAGCAATCTTGCTTTCCGAGGCGTTCAGCTGATTGACCGTCCATTTGATTGGGAAAGCCCATTCACAAGTCCATCTCGCTGCAATCTTGTCCTGTTCATCGAGCAGAGAGATATGCAGTGTGCACGGCTTTATCTTAGCTCCGTACTTAAACAGGAATGTGTTCCTGACCCAGACTGTGATTTTCTCATTGATGGGTTCGATCGCACGTTTGAGTATCACATCAGAAACCTTGACATCGGAGGCCAGATCCACTTTGTTGCTTCCTGTTTCAAGCACAAGCTCCTGACCAAGGCCGTCCACCTCCGCAAAGGAGGCGGATGCCTTGTCTTTTCCCCACTGGAACTCCACCGAGAAATGGAAGAGTACCGGCGGTTTCCATGTCTTGCTGTCAGGAGGCATGCTTGAACAGTCTAAGGTTTACACTATGCCGGCGTAACACCCTCGTGGGCAATCACGATGGTCTCCATCGACACGCTGTTTCCGTCGGCCTTGAACCCTTCCACGGTGTACTTCTTCGGCCATGCGTTGGTCAGTTTCCAGCTCTGGACAGGGCTGCCGCTCTCGTCCAGAAGGGCCACCGTAACGCTGGCACGCTTGATGATATTCATCTTCACCTGGTTGATCCAGTCCCACAGCTTCTTGTCGTCCTTGAACATCGCCTTCTTCAGGGTCACGTCTCCGGTTTTCTTCAGTCCGGGCATCTTCACCTTGGTGAACCCGGGCATGTCACCGGAGCGGTATTCAATCACGTCGAACTCCATGTCGAGTCCTGACACTTCCTTGCAGGAGATCTTGCCTACATCGGATATCTCCACGCTGAAATGAAATTCGGGCACGGGCCATGTCGCGGCGCTCTGTGCTGATCCGTCTTCTGCCATAATTCTTTATGTTTTAATGTGTTATTAATTCAATATACAGTTATCAGCTCTTCTGCATCTGCTGCTGGAAGGTGATTTCGATGAACTCTGCCGGACGGGTGATGGCCACCAGTACCGTGATGCGCATGATGCCGTCGAGGATGTCCGTGGCGGTCATCGTGTCACCCAGTCCCACATGAATTTCGTATGCGTCCTCCGGAGTAGCCCCGGCAAGTCCGCCCCGTTTCCATACGCTGCGCAGGAAGTTGTCTATCATCGAGCGCACGTTCATCCAGGTGGCGGCCACATTCGGCTCGAACACGTATGCCTTGGCTGCGTTCTTCACCGACTCTTCAAGGAACATCATCGTGCGGCGCACATTGACGTACCTCCAGTCCTGGGAATTGCCGTCCAGTGTCCTTGCACCCCAGACCTTGATGCCTTCGCCAGGGAAGGTGCGGATGGCGTTCACCGCCTTGCCGTTCATCGGCATGTTCAGGTCTTCCTGCATGGCGTTGTCGATGTTCTCGACTGGGCTGTTCACATAGTTTACGCTCACGTTGGCAGGGGCTTTCCAGACTCCGCGCGTGTTGTCCACCATCGTGTAGAGGCCTGCCATGGCAGCTGAAGGCGGAAGCAGGTTCAGGCTGTCCTTGACCTTGTTCACGACATACTGATAGCCCGGAAGGTTCTGCAGCAGGGCATTGTGCAGGTTGGTCTTCATGGCCGCCAGTTCGTCCGGCGTGCAGTCCGCTGTCTCGGCAGGGGCCGTTTCCGCTCCGGTCTCGTCCTTCTGGGCCGGCTTCACCACTTTCTTGCCTGCGGCAATCTCGGCGTATGTGTCCGCAAAATATTTCGGGAACTTGGAGTCGGGAGCGAAGAACGGTGCGATATCTGGAGCCGGCTGGGTAAAGTCCCATGTCAGCACCGTGCCGTCTATGTCCTTGTCGGACAATACGGAAGTGTTCAGCCACGGATAGTAGGCGGCACCGTATGAGAGGAAATTGGCACCGACATTGGTGCGGAAAGTCTCTATCTGGTCGGACATGGTCTCGTGTGCGACGGCTTTCGGCTGCACGTCGAGGATGGCGATTCGGTTCATCATCTTTCCGCAATGCGCCAGCACCTGTGTCTGGATGTCCTTGCAGTCAGGTGTGGATGCGGCTTCAGGGACGACCACCATCGTGATCTCCTGTTCCTTCTCCATGGCTGCGAGGGCGGCCACGACCTTGTCCTTGTCCACGGGCGCACCTTCTGCGTAAGTGCCGACAGAGACGATGTAGCAGGTTCCTCCGCCGTTGGCATAGAACATGACCATCTGGTAATAGAGGGAGAACGGTCCGCTCTGGTCAGTGACAGTGACAGCCTTGCTGCCGTCAGGTGACGGGAGGCTGTAGAATGGAGCCGGGTCGCCCTCCTTCGGAGCATCGCCCACGGAAAGCACGAATTTCGGAGCCGGTGCTCCGCCGAAATACTGCTGGAACTCGGTCATGGACGTAATCTTCCACGGCTTGCCGCTGAGGGAGTCCGGACCGTTCTGGGCTTTCTCGGTGATGCCGATGAAAGCCGGGATCGCTGTAGCCGCTTCGACTACCGAATTTGGAAAGGCGTTTTTCTCCACGATGTAAACGCCAGGGGTCTTCATCTGTGCCATAAGCTTTTGAGGTTTAATAGTTCAACATATTATCAATTATTTGGTTACACTTGTTCCGACTGTCATATCCTGATTATGCGTCTCAGCATCCCCGGGTTCGAATCCAGATAGGCACCGGCCTCGGGCGGCGGGATATGCCGCATGAGAGTCTGCCGTCTGTCCGAGTTCTCCTGCCTGCACGTAAGTTTCAGATCGATGTCATAGCGGACGTGCATCGGCAAGGATTCTTCCGAAACCGTCCGGAATACGCCTCCTTCCGTCCTGACAAACGGTGGGAAAGTCAGTCTGCCGCTTCTCTCCTCCAGCATGAGCTGTCCGGATGGCCGGATGGTATCCTTACGGAAGTCCAGCCGGTATTCCCACCTGCACGCTTTCGGGGTAAACAGCAGGGTACAGTCCTGCGGATGACCTTTCAGGGCATCCTGCCACATCTCTTCTGTCAACCGGAGGCTGACCGTACATAAGCCGCGTCCGATCTGCCGTGCTGCGGCAGACTCCGTCATGGTCTTTGTCCCATCCGCTGTACCGTCTTCCGGAAGCGGAAGAGCCAGCGAATATGCGGCTGTAGGACGGAAGTTCTCCCACAGGGTGTAGAGGACGAACTGCGGGTCTGTGATGGCCAGGTCCAGTTCCAGAACATCCGTTCCGGTGTCCGGCCCGGATCCAGCGGTATCGCACAGAACGGTCCATGAACCGGCGTCCGTCTGTCTGAACAGCAGTCCGCGCCTGCGCATGAGCTCCTGACCGGACGGTGCCGGAGTGCAGGAGAACGCCCGGCAGAGGCCATCGTCAAAATAGTCGTGCCGGATGCTCAACGTGTATAGCGGACTGTAACTGCTCATCTTGTTTATATCATTAGTTGTCTACATTCTTACTTCATTCCCTGTGGCCGCTCCTGTGCCGGAGATGACCGTGCCGGAGTCTATGGTCAGGCCGCGTACCTTGCAGATGACTGACGGGTGGTACTGGCCACCCATTGTCGTCCAGATGTTGTGCAGGTCCATTGTGGACATCGGCACCACCTCTATGGTGTACACCGCACCGTCCACACTGAACTTCGGCATGGACTGGATGAACTCCAGAGTGTCCGACAGGACTGACAGGGACTCCGCATACCGCTTGCTCTCATAGACGGCGGCCAGCATAATGTGCATGTTCAGCATCAGCGGTGCAAGCCGTCCCGCATATCCGCCTGAAGCACGCTGCATATACACGCCGTCCCCGGATGCTTCCTTTTCGAGGTTCACGAGAGAAACCACCAACTTATTCGGTGTCTCTTCAGAGGCGGTACCGATCAGTCCTACCGTGGCTATCCCTTCGGGCTGACGGTGTGTACGGGAGAGATATTCTTCCAGTCGCTCGGCGTAATATGTCAGTATCTTGCGAATCATTTGCGGTTCAGTTTAATTGTTTGGCACGAGGGTCGGCGGAGTATCCGGGTCATCGGTGTGCCAATGGTATTCGGCATTCGTGCCGAGGGCTTCGTTCATGGCTTGGGTGGCTTGCGCCCAAGTAATAGTTTCTCCATCCACTTTGTAGGCACCGTCCCACTGATTGTTTTCATTACAATAACCTACACCCTCGCCGTCGAAGTTGCTCCAATAGCAGGCGTTAGCCGTAGTGTTGAATTGCAGGAAACCGACAACTCCTCCTGTTCTATATGCAGTTGTTGATAGATTAGATAATTCTCCTACGGAATAACATCCAATCATGTCATTGAGGAATCGACAATATCCTGCAATACCACCAACTGCTCTATCGCTGGTAATTGAACCCGAAAACGAGCAACCTTTGATAACTGATGCCGTGGCATATTCGCCTCCCAATACTCCGCCTACATAAGTGGAGTTCCCTCCTTGAATAGAAGCCGAAGAATGGCAATATTGTATAACTCCGGAATCCATCCGTCCGACGATGCCTCCTACATGGTACATTTCAGAATTTGTAGAGATGTTTCCAGAAACATTGCAGTTCGAGATAGTTCCTTGATTAGCCCCAGCCAAAGCTCCTATTCCAAGCATAGGAAATCTTGCTTCATCAACACTAGTATTCAGGCTCACATTCTCAAGGGTTAGATTCTTTATGGTTGCATTTGCTCCTACAAGACCAAACATTCCACAATCATCATCCCAAGACAGATTTTCCTTTGTAATTGTCAGATTGCTAATCGTATGCCCATTACCATCGAAAATCCCGGTATAATAATATGTATCATCCCCAAAAGCCACCGGTTCCCAATTCTTACCCGAAAGGTCAATGTCCGTCATCAGGGTACAATTGGTACTCAAATCTTGGTTTGCCGCTTCCGCCCATGCGTCCAGTCCCTCGGCTGTATAGACGGTGTAAGTATTAGAGTTCTCATCGTATGTGTAATCTTCCAGGGTGATGCTGCCGCTGCCTGTAGCACCGTTTTTCCAATTGATACTTTCCGATACCTGCACCTCAAGCCCGTAGTGGAAGATGGTGATGTCGTAGGTATAGACATAGCCCGCCTGCCAGTTGGCATAACCTTTCAGGGTGTAGTAGAACGGACCGTAGGTGTTGCCGTCCTTCTCGGCAGTAAAGGTCAGCAACTTTATGCCTGCCGTCATGTCCTGTGGGATGACGAGGGCTTCGTAGGTGGCGAAGTTGCCGGTCTCCGGGGTCGTGGCAAGGTGGGGCTTGATACTGCCTTTGGTGCTGCCAGTCGTCCAGATGCCGAGCCAACGCCCGTTACCGTCCGCTTCTGTCGGGAGGGTGAACGTGCCGTCCATCGTGAGGATGCCGCCCTCACCGATGGTCAGGCTAATGTTGTCTGCCGTGGCGCCGATGCTTTCGGGCAGACCGTCGCTCTTGATGTTCACCACTATCTTGGCGGTCTGGTGATAGAAAGTGAGGGCGGGCGTCTGGCCGAAGCTCACGGCCTTGGATTCACTGCAGAGCAGGTCGCCTGACTGATAGTCCGCATCGCTGCTTTGGTCTTCCTCCACGCCCCAAGTCCAGTCGTTGCTTTCCGCCATAATATTCGGGTAAAGGCCCTGCACGGTGATGGAACTTGGATTTGTCCAGTAGTAGTCGCCGGACAGGTTGCCTTTATCATCCACCGTGTAGTCGTACCACTCCGTGCCGTCCCCGTCGGTTACTTGCAGGGCTATCGTCTCATTGCCGTTCCACCGGTTGTCCACGGTGGCGCGGGTGTCGGCACTGCCCTCTATGGCGGCGGTCAGCGTCAGCGGCTGCGTGCCGTCGGGCAGCGTTCCCTCATCGTCCCGCGTGCAGGCGGTGGCCGCAAGGAGCAGGGCGAGTGCCGAGAATGTATGTATGGTATATCGTTTCATATCGTCCTGTTTTTACTTCTTCTCCAACACAGGCAGACCGTCGGTGCCGGGCTCCCATTGGTAGGCGTTGTCGGTAAGGGCTTTATTCATGCCATCAACAGCGGTCTGCCAAGTGGTTGTACCTTCCACTTTCGTGGTTTCGCCCGCACCTTCCGAAGTATTATAGCCAATGCCATTGCTAATCTCCTCACCGCTCCAGTAGCAGGCGGTGATGTTTCCATAATCAGAAATGAAATTCGTATTACTCCCAGCTATGCCGCCTATTCTGCCTCCGGTTATCGTACCGCTGAACCAGCAGGCGGTGATGGTGCCCAGATTGGTCGCTGCGATACCCCCGACGTCACCATTATTAGCCGTATTCTTCAGTGTCCCCGTTACGGAGCAGGCGATGATGGTGCCGCCGTTACCATGGGCTATTCCGCCCATTGCCGTAACGCCGTTGTAGGTCACATCTTTCAGCTGTAGGTTCATGACCTTTCCATCACCGTTGATATTATGGAATAATGCTGCCGCATCCTCTGAAGGTGAGATGGTCAGTCCCGTGATGGTATGCCCCTGTCCGTCGAAAATGCCGTTGTAGCCTCTGGACATACCTATCGGCGTCCACTCCTTGCCCGTGAGGTCGATGTCGGCGGTCAGGGTGCAGTTCAGCGATGGGTCGCTTTGTGCGGCTTTTGCCCATTCCATCAGGCCGTCGGGTGTATAGACGGAGTAGGTATGGGTGTCGGAGTCGTATGAGTATCCCAAATCCTCTGCATTGCCTGTCTCGCCGCCGCCGTTAGCCCAGCCGCCGATGGTGCAGCCTACCAGTTCCAGTCCCTTGGCGGTGACATAGACGGTGTAGGTGTAGCGGCTGGGGGGCCCCCCGGCCCCCCGGGTTTTTACCGCACTGC